>Ga0209833_1000602_pt1 | contig 26122 bp, 21 predicted proteins | sample COGITO_mtgs_1105_3_FD_184797 | JGI IMG/M metagenome (GOLD analysis project Ga0209833, IMG submission 184797) | Pelagic marine microbial communities from North Sea - COGITO_mtgs_110506 (SPAdes) (version 2) | ecosystem: Environmental > Aquatic > Marine > Epipelagic ... | reverse complement strand
TCACGATATGCTGGGCTGCGACAGGGCCGAGTTCAGACTCTATCTGATATTGAGCGAGCCTTGGGTGGTTTTCTTTTTTGCGTTTGGAAACAGTAAGCTCTTCGAAGTCGGGCAGTTCAGCGAGGTCTTTGAGGATACTTGATGAGGCGACTTCGCCGAGGCTGCGGTGAAGTCGGGCGATTTCACGCGCTGCGGATTCACCGATCTGAGGAATGCCCATGGCAAAGATCCATCTTGAAAGCGGACTTTGCTTGGAGTCATTGAGAGAATCAGTAATGAGTGCTGCCTTTTTCTCGCCCAGTCGGCGTGGTTTACTGGTGCCCGTTTCTAGCTGAGCAGGGTCAAGAAGAAGGTCTGCTAGGGAGTCCGGCTCAAGGTCAAACAGATCAAGTGTGGTGCGCACTTTTTGGGTTTCAACGAGCTTTTCGGCGACTGCTGTTCCGAGGCCATCAATATCAAGAGCCTTACGTGAGGCAAAGTGCTTGATGCGGGTTACTGCTTGAGCCGGGCAGGCGAAGTTGAGGCAGCGCCAAGCGACAAAACCTTCTTCCTGCTCAATGGGTCCTGAGCAAGAGGGGCACTGGCCGTTGACGTATTGATAGAGATTGAAGGGCTGACTCTGTGCAGAGCGTTTTGCGGTGATGACCTTGACTACGGCGGGGATGATTTCTCCTGCCTTCTCAATGATGACCGTGTCACCGATGCGGACGTCTTTGCGGTCGATCTCATCTTGGTTGTGCAAGGTGGCGCGGGAGACGGTTGTTCCTGAGACGAAGACAGGCTCGAGCTCGGCAACGGGGGTGAGCACGCCAGTGCGGCCAACTTGAATGGTGATGTCACGTAGCAGGGTCTCCTTTTGCTCGGGAAGAAACTTGTAGGCGCAGGCCCACTTGGGGTGCTTGGTGGTAGCGCCGAGCTGTTGGTGGGTGGAGAGCTTGCTGACTTTGATGACCGCGCCGTCGGTAGCGTAGGCAAAGTGGTGGCGGTCCTCGTCGAGTTTGGCAATGGCCGCGAGCAGATCATCGACGTTATCGACTTCTTCAAACCAAGGAGTCGATTTAAGCTGGTAGTCTCGGAGTGTTTGCTGGAATTCAGAAGTGCTCGTGTAAGGGGCATCATCGACCTGGCCGTAGGAGTGAAAAATACAGTCAAGCGGGCGCGCCGCTACTAATTTTGAATCGAGTTGCTTGAGGGTGCCGGCGGTGGCATTGCGTGGGTTGACAAAGGCGGGTTCTCCGGCTTCGTCACGTTGTTCATTGAGTTTGGCGAATGCCTCATTGGGCATGAAGACCTCGCCACGAACTTCAAACAGAGCAGGCGCAGCTCCGGGCAGACGCAGCGGGATCGATTTGATTGTGCGGATATTCTGGCTGATGTCATCGCCGGTGGCGCCATCGCCGCGGGTTACCGCATAATCGAGCACACCATCACGGTAAACTGCCGAGACCGCGACGCCATCAATCTTGGGTTCGACGGTGAGCGCGACATGATCCACACCGAGGTTTTTGGCCAGGCGCTGATACCAGTCTCGCAGGTTTTGCATCTTGCTGGCATTGGGGTCCTGCAGTGCCTCGAGCTCCTCGTTCTTGAGCTCATGAATGTCCTCGATGGAAAGCATCGGCACGAGGTGCTTAATTTGCTGAAAATCCTTTAAGGGCGCTCCGCCAACACGCTGAGTGGGGGAGTCTGCTTTGGCGAGGGAAGGGTGGGCGGCCTCGAGCTTTTTGAGCTCGTTCATCAAGGCATCGTATTCAGCATCGGAGATCTCAGGTTCGGCATCCTGATAGTAGAGCGTGTTGTGATGCTCGAGCTGTTTACTCAGCTCGAGAACACGTTTCTCAGGATCTGATGGCTGGATAGCGGAATGTGCAAAGAGGTCGTCCATGGCTGAAAATTTCTAATCGAGGAATTTGCCCGGATTGAGAATGCCCTTAGGATCGAGGCTGTCTTTGATGCTGCGGTGAACAGCCATGGATGTTTCTCCCAGCGCTTGTTTGATCCAAGGTTTTTTGGCGAGGCCAATACCGTGTTCGCCACTGATGACGCCGCCATTTTCGATGATCCAAGTAAACAGCCGGTCGAGTGCGGCGTCTGCTTTCTTTTTGGTTGCTGGATCGGCATAGTTATCGACCATGAGGTTGGTGTGGATGTTGCCATCACCAGCATGGCCAAAGCAGGCGACGGGAATGCCCGTGTCTTGCTGTAGTTGGGTAGCGAAGTTGACAAGGTCAACGAGCTTGGAGCGTGGCACCACAATATCCTCATTGAGTTTGGTCAGGCCGGTGTGCTTGAGTGAGTAGGAAAAATCACGGCGTAGCTGCCAGATGCGCTCGCAGGCGTCCTCGTCGGGGGCAACATCAATGCGTAGCGCTCCCTGGTCGGAGAGGAATTGCTGCAGACGGGCAAGTTCTCGGGAGACCGTCTCTTCATTGCCATCAATCTCAACCATCAGGTAGGCGTCACCGGGAGGCAGTTTGTCATTGCCCAGATAATCACGAGCGGCGGCCATGGTGAAGCCGTCGGTGATTTCCAATGCGGAGGGCAGCGTACCTGAGTCGAGGATGGCTTGGACAGCCTGAGCGGCAGCGGCAAAATCGGCAAAAGAGGCGCCGAGCATGGCCCGGGCTTGAGGATGAGGAATCAGGCGAACGGTGATTTCCGTGATGATGCCCAGCATGCCTTCTGAGCCTACCATCAGAGAGGTGAGGTCAAAGCCGGTGGAGTTTTTGTGACAACGTCCGCCACTGCGCAGAACCTCACCTGAGGCGAGCACGGTCTCTAGGCCGAGGGCGTATTGCTTGGTGACGCCGTATTTTAAGCAGCGTGGGCCACCGGCATTGGTGGCGATGTTGCCGCCGATGGTGCATTCCTTGAGCGAGGCAGGATCGGGTGGGTAATACCAACCGTGCGCTCTTACCGCGCGCTGCAGCTCCTCGGTGATGACACCTGGCTGAACCACGGCGACACCATCAGCGGGATTGATTTCGATTATCTGATTCATCCTCATCATGGAGATCAGGATGCCGTGGTGAACGGGCACACAAGCGCCGGTGTGACCGCTTCCTGCTGCGCGTGTGTAGACGGCAATGTTGTTTGCCGAGGCATACTTGAGCACCGCAGCAACATCGTCAGTCGACTCAGGGAAGACCACAATGTCTGGCAGGCTGGATGCGTGCCATTTATCGGAGGCATGCTCTGCGAGCACATCTGGAGTCGATGATACTTGGTCAGGGCGTAATAGGGAGCTGAGCCCAAGGCTGAGCTCAGTGATGTTGTTGCTAGCGGTCACGTTTGTTTTTTAACCCTGGAAGGTGTGCAATACACGTCAGAAATGCGCTCAATCGAGATCATGACAAACTAAGATTACGATCTAAGGTGATGGTCTAAGCAGAGCGGATCGCTTGGATCGCGGCAGCCATGTCAGGGGCTTTGAAGGTAGAGGAACCAGCGACCAGAACATTGGCACCGGCGCTGGTGGCTGAGGGGGCGGTTTGCTGGTCGATGCCGCCGTCGACCTGAATATGATAAGCAAGGCCACGCTCGCTGCGCCAAGTCACGGCTTGCTCCACCTTAGGCATGACCTCCTGCATGAAGGACTGGCCGCCAAAGCCGGGCACAACGGTCATGCACAGTAGCAAATCAATCTGGTCGAGATAGGGTTCTACTTCTGACATCGGGGTCGCGGGGTTGAGCGCCAGTCCCGCTTGCCTGCCGGCGTCCTTGATGCGTTTAAGAGTTGTGCTGACATCGTGGTCTGCCTCGACGTGCACGGTGATCATGTCTGAGCCAGCATCGAGAAAGCGATCCAGGTAATGATCCGGTCTGGAAATCATCAGGTGCACATCGAGAAAGGCATCATTAACGTCATCGATGGCTTTGATGATGGCCGGGCCAAAGGAGATGTTGTCAACAAAGTGCCCGTCCATGACATCGAGGTGAATCCAGTCTCCACCACTGCTGATCGCACGCTGCGTTTCCTCCTTAATTCTGGAAAAATCAGAGGCAAGCAGCGAAGGAGCGATGATGATGTCGGTGTGTTGCCATGAGCTCATGGTGGAGAGTGTGAAGTATTCGGTTTGAAGTTTGAAGTTTTTTTGACAGATTGCTTATGTGAATGATGTGAGTGATGACAGCGCGGACTTAATGATGGATTTTGAGAGTGATAATTACTTTATGCAGATGGCTCTGCGTGAGGCGCGTAAGGCGTATGATGCCAAGGAAGTGCCCGTGGGGGCGGTGATTGTGCGTGATGGCTCGGTGATCGCACGTGCATGGAACCAGGTGGAAACCTTGAAGGATGCCACTGCACATGCTGAGATGCTCTCATTAACATCGGCACAGAATGCCGTGGGGGACTGGCGATTGGACGGCTGCACCTTATATGTGACCAAGGAGCCCTGCCCTATGTGCGCGGGAGCTATCGTTCACTGCCGGCCAGACAGAGTGGTGTTTGGCTGCCCGGACGAGAAGGGTGGCGCTGCCGGAGGCTGGATCAATTTACTGGAGTCAAACCCTCCCCTCAACCATCGCTGTGACATCGTAGCGGGCGTGATGCAGGAGGAGTGTGTTGCCTTGTTGCAAAGTTTTTTCCGTGAGGCACGGGACAAAAAGAAGGCGGAGCGTGATTTGATCAAGAAGCGCTCAGAGGAGGCTTGAACCAACAAGCCATGAGAATCACAAGGATGCTCATGGCTATTCATTGATCTAAAGAGTCATTGATCTAGAGAGGCTCTATAAAACCAGCTTTTATCGGCAAATGCGAATGCTGCCTATGCTGGTTCTGAAGCCGTAGTGACTACCGTGCCTACTGCCGTATCTAGAATGACCGTAGCGGCTACTGCTGTAGTTATTGTATCTGCTGCGGTGATTGTAGTGGCCGCTTTGATGACCGTAGCTTGAGCTGTAATGGCTGCGTTTGCTGTGACAGCGATGCACAATAGGCACTCCGCAGTAACGATAGATAGGCTGACGGCAGTGGTCGTAACCTGAGAGGATGCGCTTGGTGTAAATGGCACAACCACAGGAAGCATGACCGCTGCGGTAGGTGTAACTGCTGCCGCTATGGCTATAGGGGCGGGCTTCGGCTTTATTGGGAAGGGCCACCAGGCCGGTGATGGTGACAAGGATGGTGATGATGATTTTCATGTTCATGATGGTTTTTAGTATTCGCCATCTTGGACGGAGCTCATGCCGTGTTTATTCAGCATGATTCAGAAAAAATCATTTTTTAGTCAGAGCTGCAGCGCAGCAAGACCTTGCCATCACGCTGGTCTTCCATTGCTCGGTTCAGAGCCGTGGTGATTTCTGCCAATGCATAGGTGGAGTCGATAGGCTGTGCCAGCTTGCCCTCGCTGATCCATTGAGCAAGCTGCTGGTAGGTGTCACCGACAAGCTGGGCATCGGTCTCCTTGATCCATTCCGTGACCCAGAAGCCATGCAGCTGAATGCGTTTGAAAATGAGGAATTTATTGGGAACCTTAAGGCTTCTCCGACCCATGGCACCGTAGGTAACATGGATGCCCTTGGTGGCGATAGCATCCATCAGGCGTAGGGCACTGTCTCCGCCGACGGCATTGAGAGCGAGAGCTGGTGGGTGATCACCGGTGATTTTGCGTATTGTTTCGATGGAGTCGGCTTCATCGAGCAGCACATGGTCGGCACCTAGATCGGTGAGGGCTTTGATGAGTCCTTCACGCCGGACCAGATTGATGGTGCGCAGGCCGAGGAGTTTGGCAATTTGAATAACACAGCTGCCAACGCCCGAGTTCGCCGCATTTTGGATCACCCATGAGCCTTTGGGTAGATCGATAAACTGGGTCAGCATGCACCATGCGGTCAGTGGGTTGACCTTGAGCATGGAGGCTTGTTCGACAGGCGTATCGCTTGGGATCTTGAGCACATAGTCAGCTGGGCAGACGACTTGCTCGGCCCAGGTGCCCACCGGCTTGATGGTGATGACAAGGTCTCCGGCTTGGAGTTTATCAGAGCGGCTTTCGATGACCTCGGCGCAGCCCTCGAGGCCGGGGATGGCAGGCAACTCAGGTTTGATGCCGTAGATGCCTTGGATGTAGTTGATATCGGCGGGATTGATGGGAGCGTAGAGCATCTTGAGACGCAGCTCGTCAGGCTCGAGATCCCGGCCGGGGGTGTCGGTGAGTTCGACGACATCGTCCGGCTGGCCGAAGGAAGAGAAGGATGCAGAGGAGGAGGTAGGCATGGTGATGATGGTATCGAAAAGCTTGATTGATCAAAAACTTGAACCTCATGGAACCACCTCGGCTGAATGAAGGCAACGCTTACTTCTTGCTTGTTTTTGTGGGCGGGCTAGGGGTTTGAGTATGTTTGATGTTTTATGGGATGCATTACCTGCGATTGGCACAGTGGCCGCTTGGGTGGTGACGATTTGTTTGCTGGTGTTGGGGTTTATCGGAACCTTGGTTCCTTTTCTGCCTGGGCATCTGATATTGTTTTTTGCGGCTGGTGCTCACTGGCTGATGCTGAGGCAGGACTCGGGTGTGGAGTGGTGGACCTTTGTGGTGCTTGGCGTTTTGCTGATTTTATCTCAGGTGTTTGAGTTTCTCAGTGGTGCGGCTGGAACGCGTTGGTTTGGAGGTACGCGCTGGGGTGCTGCGGGGGCCTTGATTGGCGGCATGGTGGGTATCTTTTTTATTCCCTTTGGTTTGCTCCTTGGGCCGTTGATAGGGTCGATGTTTTGTGAGTTTGTCTTTGCCAAGAAGGAGGTGCGCTCAGCGACGGTTTCTGGGGTGGGCTCGGTGCTGGGAACGGTGGCTGGCATGGTGATCAAGATTATCGTTGGGGTACTGATGATTGTCTGGTTGGTGGTGGATGTGCTGTGCATATAGAACGGATGGCCTCGGATCATTGGTCTGCAGCTCTGCGTTGAGGCTCCCGTTTGCAATCCTGGGCAGAAAACCGTACACAAAAAAAGCTGGAGAGGTTACCCTCTCCAGCTCGTTGTTTATCTTGATTGTGTGATCGCTGCTTTAGAGAGCAGGCAAGATGTCGCCAACAACGGAACCGAGATTCGTTGAGTTGAAGATATCAGCATCACCACCGCCTGGAGCAAGACTGCTAGCGAGAGTAATACTTATTACCTTAGCAGCTCCGTCGTTTGTGAGCACAACAGCCTTGTTGCCATAGGTGTCGAGGTCAAATGTCGAAACACCCGTAGTAATATTCAAGAAAGGAGCGCCCAAAATTGGAAGTCCAGAAGCTTTCGCAGAGTTCAAGTTCTTAACATACTTAAAGCCACATGCTTTCGCTTCAAGCGCCTCGGCAAAAGAGGTGGCCACAGTGCCGATGTCGCCATCAGGCTTAATACTCCAAGGTGTTTTGGCATAAAAAATATCTTCCGAAGTGGTAGCTCCTTTGATGAACAATGTCCGGAAGGCCTCATTCGTAGATGCGCCAGTAGGATACTGTCCTGTTTCTTGATCTTCTTCGAACAAGAGCAAATAGATTTGCTTCGCGTTGTTGATGGCCGTTGTTGAAGCGGCTTTCTTCTGCTGCTTAAGAACAACAGGTGTTGATAGCGCAGCGAGGGCTGCGATGATTGCGATAACAACAAGGAGCTCAACAAGTGTGAAGCCCTTGGCTAGTTTAGTTTTTGTCATTTTCATGGTATGTATTTTGTTTTGTATTTGAACAGCAGCTCTGCCGAATTGTATTACTGATGTTTATGGGGTTATTTTTTTAGGGGTATTATTATGTTTTAGGGGTATTTTTTATGTATGGGTATGTTACTGCTCACAGCATGCAAAAAGATGCAAAATGCGAAACAGTAAATCAATATAACTCAATGAACTGGCGCGACAAGATAAAAGTTGAGGTTATGGAGAGCAAAAAGTCTCTAATTCCTTTTAAAACAGCTAGCTAGATCTTCAAGATCTCCTAAGGACATCTCGTCTGCGTCCTTGATTGCTTGCTTTTGTAATTCGGTGATTTCACCGATTCCCTTGCGGGCGAGGTCGAGCATGGCGGTCATTTCTTCACTAGAAAAAGTGCTTTCTTCGCCACTTCCTTGAAGCTCAACGAAGTCAAGATCCTCGGTCATGACGATATTGAAGTCGACACTGGCGTCTTTGTCCTCGGGGTAATTGAGGTCGAGAATGGGGGTGTCTTGGTAAATGCCAGAGCTGATGCCCGCGATGAGCTTTTTCATCGGGAAGCTTTTGATTTTACCGCGTGCGATCAGTTGGTTCAGCGCGATGGCGATGGCAACGCAGCCGCCGGTGACCGATGCTGTGCGGGTGCCGCCGTCAGCCTGAAGCACGTCACAATCAAGCCAGATGGTGCGTGGGCCGAGTGCCTTGAGGTCGACCACGGCGCGCATGGAGCGTCCGATGAGGCGCTGGATCTCTGAAGATCGGCCGTCCAGTCTGCCTGTCGAGATATCACGCTGCTTGCGATCGTGGGTGGAGTAGGGCAGCATATTGTATTCTGCCGTGAGCCAGCCGCCGCCTACTTTTTGGTACTTCATCCAACGGGGCACGTCCTCTTGGATGGTGGCAGCGCAGATGACCCGGGTGTTTCCAAAGGAGACAAGCACGGACCCGGTGGCGTGCGGGGCAATGCCGGGCTTGAATGAGATGGGGCGAAGTTCATCGTTTTGGCGTCCGTCAGGTCGAGTCATAAAAGAGTTCTAAGTTTCAAGTTTGAAGTTTCAAGGTTGAAGTCGTATAAGTGCATGCACGCATGAGAGAAACCTTGGACGAACTAGAGCAATGGGGCACGGAGGTAATCTTCGGCAGGGCCCGCGGTTTCCGTGCCACAGTGATGAGGATGTTGCTCTGGAGCCTGTCCGGTATCTATCGTTTGGGTGTGGCAAAACGTCTGGGAAGATATCGCAGTGGGGCGAAGCCGCAGCAGTATCTGGGTACCCAAGTGATCAGTATTGGCAATCTTACGGTGGGTGGAACTGGCAAGACCCCAGTGGTGGAGCTGTTTGCCCGCACGCTGCGTGACCGAGGCCGCAAGCCGGCGATCCTGAGCCGTGGCTATAAGAGTAAAAAACTCAATCACCCTCAGCAGTGGCAAGGGAGGAACGGTGAGATTATCCCCGCCGAGCAGATGCCCAAGGTGGTCAGTGATGGTGGCGAGCCTCTCCTTAAGGTGAAGTATGCCGGAGACGAGCCATGGATGCTGGCAAAAAATCTTCCCGGTGTTGCGGTGGTGGTTGATAAAAATAGGGTCAAGGGTGGAGCCTTTGCCGTCGGTGAGCTGAGGGCGGATACCTTGATCTTGGATGATGGCCTGCAGTATCTTGATCTGGCACACTCCACAGATGTGGTGCTTGTCGATCAGAGCGCGCCCTTTGGAACCGGGCAGATGCTGCCGCGAGGCACGTTGCGTGAGCCAGCCAGGAATCTGATGCGGGCGGATTACATCTTTATTACCAAATGTGATGGTAGCTCTAATGAGCAGCTCATTGATAAGATGCGGAGGTTTAACAAAAATGCGGAGATCATCGAGTGCACCCATGGCCCTAAGCATCTGGAAAACTTATTCACCGGTGAGCAGGCCCCCTTGGAGTTCCTTAGCGATAAGTATGTGGCGGCGATCAGTGGGATTGCTGTGCCCCAGAGTTTTGAGAAGATCTTGGATAAGCTGGGCGCCCAGGTTGAATTTCACCGTGTGTTTTCAGATCACCACTCTTTTAATCAGAGGGAGATCGACCGTTTTATGCGCAGGTGTGTGGAGCGTGATATTGAAGTCATCATCACCACGGAGAAGGATGCGGTGCGCTTCATGAAACCTGCGGAATTGGACGTGCCTATCTATTTTCTGCGTATCGAGGTGGAGATTCTGAAGGGTGAGGAGGTATGGAATAAGATCATTGAGCGCATTTGTTGTGAAAAACCAACAGCAGATCATTTGTTATTGCGTGAACTGGCGGGCTGACCTTGTAAGCTCAGTGGCCGTCTCGGCAGCTAGAAATCGTGGCCAGGAGTGGTAAAAGTTTCTTCTTTCCTTGTGGTAGCTAAGGCTGGCTCCTAGCTTGCTAGGCATGAGTCAGAAGCCGTCAAAATGGATCCTTGCAGAGGTGCCGGACATACCGCCGGATGCGGACAGCAGCATGCCGAAGGTCCTCGTGCGTATGCTGCTTCAGAGGGGTGTTCAGATCAGCGACATGGATGCGTATTTACATCCTCGCTTAAAGCTTTTGCAGGACCCCTTCCTCTTGCCAGACATGGAGCTGGCAGTCACACGCGTGCTGAAAGCGATGGACGAAGGCCAAGAGGTATGTGTCTACGGTGATTACGATGTCGATGGCATTACCTCGGTGACCTTGTTGACGACGGTATTACAGGCCTATGGCTTGTCGGTCAGAAGCTTTATTCCGCGGCGTGGTCCAGAAGGCTACGGACTCAATGAGGCGGCATTGAAGCGGTGCATGAGTGAGGGCATTAAGCCGGCTTTGCTGATCACGGTTGACTGCGGCACTGCTTCTTTAGAGGAAATCGCGCTATTGAAGTCGGATGGGGTGGATGTGATTGTGGTCGATCATCACGAGATGTCGCCTGATGGCAGGCCCGATTGTGAAGCGGTGGTGAACCCGAAGTGCGCGCAGCAATCATCTGGCAGCCCTTTTGATTATTTATGTGCTGCGGGGGTGGTTTTCAAGCTGGCGCACGCCCTGCTGAAGACGAGGCCTGTTGAGAGTTTTGACCTGAAGGACTATCTCGACCTGGTTGCGATGGCCACTATTTCAGATATCGTGCCCTTGGTGGACGAAAACCGATTGCTCGTCAGGTACGGTTTGAAACGTATGAGTGACTCTCGTAATGCTGGGATCAAGGCCTTGATGGAGGTGGCCCAAGTCAAAGGGCCGCTGACGAGTGCTGACGTTGGATTTCGCATAGGGCCCAGGATCAATGCTGCGGGAAGAATGGACAAACCAGAGGATGCTCTTGCTATGTTGATCACCCAAGATGCTGCCGAGGCACAAAAGTTAGCAGATACCTTAGACGCGCATAACCGTGCCCGGCAAGCGGAGGAGAAGAGAATTCATAAGGATGCGCTGAGCCGCCTCGAAGCTGAGTGTGACCCGTCTGAGCCCGTGATTGTATTGGGCTCACGAGACTGGCATCCCGGTGTGGTGGGTATTGTCGCCTCAAGGATGATGCGTCGTTATCATAAGCCGGCCTTTATTATTGCCATTGATGAGAAGGGCATCGGTAAGGGCAGTGGCAGAAGTATTCACGGCATTTCCTTAATGGATGCGATCAATGCTAACCGTGACTTGTTGGTCGCTGGTGGAGGCCATGCGATGGCAGCGGGCATTAGTGTTGAAGAGGGAAACATTGAGAAGTTTCGTGAGGCATTTGCCCAGTATGTCAGAGACCACGTCAGCGAAGATGATTTGTCGCCGAGGCTTCACCTCGATACCGAGATCAGTCTGGGTGAGCTGTCACTTGAATTTCTCAGTAGCTATGAGTTGCTGCAGCCATTCGGTTCCGCTAATCCAGAGCCGGTATTTATGAGTAGCGGCGTGCAGCTCACGGATCCACCTCACGAATTAAAAAATCACCATCTCAAACTTTCCTTGCAGCAGGATGGCCACCGGCAGGAGGCGATGTTCTTCGGCGCGGGTCAGCGTGAGTTGCCGAGTTGGCAAGAGCCCTGGGACATTGCCTACACTATTAATCGTAATACCTTCAGGGGTAGAACCAGCCTGCAACTCATCATTCAAGATGTGAGGCCACACCAGAGTTAGATCCTAAAAATATTGATGAGCCAGTTCTGTGCCAGTGATGCGTTGTCGTCGGTAGATTTTATTTCTGCCAAGGATGTGTTGGCCTATCACTCAGCTGGTATCGAGAGTGTTGAAGATTTGCTCAATCGCTTGCCGAGGCGCTACGAAGATCGGCGTAGGTTTGACAATTTTCCGACGCAGGCAGGTAGCGGGCCTTGCTGTCTTCGAGGCACGGTCATTGATACTCAGGTGAAGCGGCTTGGCGGTAGAAAACAATTTTATGAGGCTGTCATTATCGAATCTGCAGAAGCAGCGTTCGCGACCAGTAAAATCACTTGCAGGTGGTTTAACATGCCATGGATGAAAAACATGCTGGCGGCAGGTCATGAGGTCGTGCTCTACGGTAAGCCCAAAGAATACCAGGGTGGAATCATTATTGACCATCCTGACTTTGAGATTGTCGGGGATGATCAAGATTCAGTTCATCTAGAGAGAATTGTGCCCATTTACAAGGGCATCAGCGGTATAGCGCAGCGGCATCAACGGCAGCATGCCCATGAGCTCTTGGCAGGCATCGATGTCGCCAGCTTTGCGCCGGTCTATAATGTCGACCCGAGCTACCCGCGTGAGGAAGCGATGCAGGAGGTGCATTTTCCAGGAAGTATCGAGCAAGCTGAGGCGGCAAGGCGCTATTTTGCATTGGAGGAGTTTTTTGCACTGCAGCTCAACGTTGTCTGGAAGCGGGCGCGCCATCATGAGCATGAAGGGCGGGTGCTGGGTAAAAAAACGGCCTTGTTGACGCAGTTTTACCACAGCCTTCCTTTTGATCTAACGAATGCTCAGAAGCGCAGTATCAAGGAGGTGATTGCGGACATGCGTCAGCCTCATCCGATGAGCCGTTTGCTTCAAGGCGATGTTGGCTCAGGAAAGACTTTCGTGGCGATGTGTGCGATGTTGCTTGCCGTTGATTCCGGCGTGCAGGCGGCATTGATGGCGCCGACACAAATACTCGCCGAACAGCATTACCTGACCTTTTGTCAATGGCTGCAGCCCTTGGGGATTAGGATCGCCTTGATCACAGGATCGCGTAGGGAGGATAGCCACTTGGAGCTGGATGGTGAGGCGCAAATCATTATCGGCACTCACGCGCTGTTGTATGAGGGTGTGGAGTTTAATGATCTTGGCTTAGTGGTCATTGATGAGCAGCACAAGTTTGGCGTCGGCCAGCGAGCCTTGCTCGTCAGGCAGGGTGTTATGCCAGATGTTTTGGTGATGACGGCGACTCCGATCCCGCGCACTTTGACCCTCACGCTTTACGGTGACCTTGATGTGTCCATTCTTGATGAGCGGCCAGCAGGCAGGGGCGAGGTAGTTACGGCACTGCGCAAGAGCCCGAAGGTTACCGATATTAGCAAGTTTCTTAAGGAGCATCTCGCTGAGGGCAGACAAGCCTACTTGGTGTATCCTCTCGTTGAGGAGAGTGATGTCCTCAAGGCGCAGTCAGCTACGGTTGAATATGAAAAGTGGGTAAAACGCCTGTCTCGATATACGGTGGGTCTGCTGCATGGAAAAATGCCTGCTGAGCAAAAAGAGCAGGTGATGTCATCCTTCCGAAGTGGTGATCTGCAGGTATTGGTGGCCACTACCGTCATCGAGGTGGGAGTGGACGTGGCCAATGCGAACATCATGGTCATCTACAATGCTGAGCGCTTTGGCTTGGCGCAGCTTCACCAGCTGAGGGGAAGAATTGGTCGGGGTGAGTTTAAAAGCTACTGCATTCTCGCTACCGATGGCAAATCACCCGACGCGATGGAAAAACTTCAAGTGCTTGCCGATACCACAGACGGATTTAAAATAGCGGAGGCGGACCTGCGTTTGCGAGGACCAGGAGACCTTCTGGGTACAGCCCAGAGCGGCCTTGCTGACCTGCGCTTTGTCGAGTTTTTGGCAGATACCGAGCTTATTCGTCAGGCAAGGGCGCTTGCTGAAACGGTCTTGGAGAAAGATCCCATGCTGGACCAATCTCCCGACTTACTCAGCTTGATTGAAGATGGTGAATTTGAAATTTGAAGGGCCTGCTGCGTTGGATGCTAGCGCTCAAGAATCTCAACTTCATAGCCATCAGGGTCGGTTACAAACGCCATTTTCCGATCTCCTGAGGTGAACTTTCCACGCCATTGCTCTGGCCATATCTCGATGCCGTCTTGTTCGAGTTGGTCGCAATACTCAACAATGTCGGATACACCTAACGCGGTGTGCATGAGATCCTCGGGAAAGGTGACATCAAAACCAGGTGAATAGGTGAGTTCGAGAAAATGATCGTTCCCAGGCAGGTGCAGAAAAGCAAGCTGGTTGCCCTGAGGGGATGTTTTTTGTTCGCCCAATTGGAAGCCAAGCTTTTGGTAAAAGTCGATGCTGGCCTGTGGGTTAGAGACGCGGATGCGTGTGTGAAGGAATTTGATCATGCTTATTTCTGAATGGGTGAGGTCGATGCGTCAAGTGGCAGGTAAAAAATGATTGGCATGCGCCAGATTGGATCATATGTTTCCTGATATGAAGAATTCTATCAAATTGGTTTTAGCGTTGGTTGGTGTGGCTTTAATGGCACTGAGTTCATGTAACACGGTTGCTGGATTTGGCCGTGACATCCAAGGTGCTGGCGAGGCGATTAACAAGTCAGCCGACCGTTAAGATTAGCGACGTCAAATCAGCGGCGTCAATGGCATTTGGCAGTATTAAGCTGCAGATTAGTTGGGTACAAGGTGGTGTCCTGCCGGGGTCCACTTTGCTCAGTTAGGGGCTGGCATGCCTGCCGAGCAATATTTGGTCGCCATGTTTGGGCGGCAAATAGCCCACCCTTGTTTTTGCTAGAAGTTTAATTGCTAGCGAGTTAAGCCTTGGCTTTGCCTTTACCCTTGCCCTTGCCTTTGTTGGTGGGTTTCACGGGTGTAAAGGTAAGCTCTTCGGCATCCTTTTTACGTGTTACCTTGACGGTGTCACCTTCCTTGATGTCTGAGCGGAGCAAGGCTTCAGCAAGCGGGTCTTCCATATAGCGCTCTACGGCTCGACGCATAGGACGAGCTCCGTAGTTAGGATCATAACCTTTATCCATGAGGAGTTCGCGAGCAGTTTTATCCAATTTGAGGGCAATGCCTTTTTCCTGAAGTCGGGCGATGAGTTTTTTGCTTTCGAGGTCGACGATGACATTGAGGGCCTTTTTCTCCAGCATGCGGAAAACCACTACATCATCGAGACGGTTGAGGAACTCTGGCTTGAATTGCTTTTTCGCCTCCTCGAGGATCTTCTCTTTCATGCCGTCAAAGTCGGCTTCGTCTTCCTGCATGGCACCAAAGCCTAAGGAAGACTGGCGCTTAATGCTCGAGGCCCCCGCATTTGAGGTGAGGATGATGATGGTATTTCGGAAGTCGATCTTGCGGCCAAAGGAATCCGTTACCATGCCTTCCTCCAAAATTTGGAGAAGGAGGTTCATGACGTCTGGGTGGGCTTTTTCGATTTCGTCAAATAGCACAACAGAGTAAGGCCGGCGCCTGACAGCTTCTGAGAGCTGGCCACCTTCTTCATAGCCGACATAACCTGGAGGCGAGCCGATAAGACGTGAGGTGGAGAATTTTTCCATGTATTCCGACATATCAATCTGGATGAGAGACTCGGGGTCACCAAACATGAATTCAGCGAGGTTACGGGCGAGGTAGGTTTTACCGACACCGGTAGGCCCAAGGAAAAGGAAGGAACCAATGGGTCGGCGCGGGTCTTTCAGGTCGGCGCGTGAACGCCTTAAAGCCTTGGAAATGGTGATGACAGCCGTTTCCTGGCCGATCACATTGTTTTTAAGCAGCTCTTCCATCTTGAGAAGCTTCTCGGCTTCTTTTTGCTCCATGCGCTGGAGAGGCACGCCCGTCCACTTTGAAATAACAGCCATGATTTCGTCTTCGCCTACTTCGACGATAGTTTCTTCACTCTCGGCTTTCCAGGTGGCTACGATATCCTCAAGTTCTTTTTTCGCCTGCTTTTCGGCATCGCGCATGGAAGCGGCTTGTTCAAAGTTTTGATCGTTGATGGCGGCTACCTTGTCAGCCTGGATTCCCTCAATCTTGACTTCGAGGTCTTTCACTTTGGGCGGTCTTGTCATCTGGCCGATGCGGGCGCGTGAGCCAGCCTCGTCTAGAACATCAATGGCCTTGTCTGGTAGATAGCGATCGGAGAGGTAGCGTGATGAGAGCTTAACAGCTGCATAAATGGCCTCCGGAGTGTATTTGGCTTTGTGGTGTTCCTCATACTTGAACTGGAGTCCCTCAAGAATGGCGATGGCATCTTCTTGTGAAGGTTCCTCGACCTTGACCTTTTGAAAGCGCCGCTCAAGGGCTGAGTCTTTCTCGATGAACTTCCGGTATTCGTTCATGGTGGTTGCCCCAAGACATTGTAACTCAGCGCGCGAGAGGGCAGGCTTGATGATATTGGAGGCGTCCATTGCACCCTCTGCGGAGCCAGCTCCTACGATGGTATGAAGCTCATCGATGAAGAGGATGATGTCCCCGGCTTTCCGAATTTCATCCATAACGGCTTTGATGCGTTCTTCAAATTGACCGCGGTATTTTGTGCCGGCGACCATCAGGGCCAAGTCAAGCGTGACAACACGGCGGTCACGCAGAAGCTCAGGTACATTACCGCTGGCAATTTCCTGAGCAAGTCCCTCGACAATGGCCGTCTTGCCAACACCAGCCTCACCAATAAGCACTGGATTGTTTTTAGTGCGGCGGCAGAGGATTTGGATGACACGTTCGATCTCTGATGAACGACCAATAACGGGATCAAGCTTATCTTTTTTGGCAAGTTTGGTCAGATCGCGGCCAAAGGCTTTGAGCGCTGGGGTTTTACTTTTTCCTTCGCCTTCACCTTGAGCTTCAATTTCACCTTCATCTTCAAAGTCTTCAAACTCATCACCAAGATCGTCTGGGTTGAAATTAGGATCAATCTCCGCGAGGATTTCCTGCCGAGTTTGGTTGATATCGACATTGAGGCTGGTGAGTACACGGGCAGCGACACCTTCACCTTCACGCAGTAGGCCTAATAGAATATGCTCAGTGCCCACGTATGAATGATCGAGCTGTTCCGCTTCCTTGTTTGACAGGGAGAGAACTTTTTTGACACGAGGGGTGTAGGGGATGTTTCCCGAAATTGTGTTGTCAGGACCGGAGCCGACTTGTTTTTCAACTTCAATGCGCACTGTCTCCAGGTCGAGTCCCATGTTTTGTAATACGCTTACAGCGACTCCTTGCCCAAGCTTAATGAGACCCAGTAAAATATGTTCGGTGCCGACATAGTTATGGTTAAAGCGGTCTGCTTCTTTGCGTGCCAAAGCGAGAACTTGTTGGGCTCTTGGAGTGAAATTATTCATGATTGATTCGGGTCCGTATGAGGATATTAGAGGATGTTAGCTGTGAGCTATGAATGGGGTGGTATTCTGGTTTTAAATTAAGAAGTTATGAAATTAATAACAGGGGAAGAGAGACTTTGCAACCTGCTACGAATAATTTCCGCGCGCATGGTGTCCCTTTCTTCGGGTGCCAATTTACGTTCAGCCTTATGTTGAAGGTGGGCAGGCTCGATGTCCATCAATAAAGAGTCACAAAGCTCCATGGCTTGCTTTGGGAAGCACCCCATGTCACTGCCTAGTCGAACTAAGGACAAGTGGGTTAGGGCTTCCTTGGAATCAATAACGTAGGCGTATTTTAGCTGGCCATAGGCGCGGGAGATCTTGTCCGCCAGCATTTGTGGGTCCTCTTCGAGAAGTTTGCTACGGGCATTACGCTCTTGTTCTCTAACTTGCTGAATTACCCGCTCGAGTCTACTCAGAATATCCTCTTCTGATTCACCGAGTGTTGATTGATTAGAAATTTGGAAAAGATGCCCAAGTGATTCGGTGCCCTCACCGAAAATACCTCGCACGGCTAGTCCCAGCTTCCCGACTGCTTGGATCACCTGACCAATGTGATCACTGATGACAAGTCCTGGCAGATGAAGCATAGCAGAGGCACGTAGGCCAGTGCCTACATTGGTAGGGCAAGCGGTGAGATAACCGAGCTCATGGTCAAAAGCATACGGTAGCACTTGCTCGAGCTGCTTATCGACATTGGCAATCAATTGGTATGCCTCACGTAAGTGCAGCCCGGAGCGTATCGATTGCAGGCGTAGATGATCTTCCTCATTGATCATCACACTGAGTGTTTGGTCGCGATTGACGACGATGGCACTGCCTTCACTTCGCGCAGCCTGCTCGCGACTGATGAGGTGGCGTTCCACAAGGACTTGTTTTTGAACCGATGAAAGCTCACTAAGCTGATGGGAGAAGGCGTCTTTCATCTCCGGCAGGGTTTCGATCTTGTCGCGCAGCTCCGGAAGAATTGCAATGCGCTCGTTCTTGCGCGCCCAGCCCGGAAAGGGTGCGCCGGTGATATTACGTGCAAGGCGAATACGGCTGGTGAGAACGATCGCGCTGTCTGTGTCGGCACCGGTCATCCAGTCGGCGGGATGCTTCATGAGTGTAGAAAATCGCATCATGGCTGGCTGGTTGGTTCGGGTGGGGTAGTTTCTTGCGATGAAATTTTGTCCATCTCATCACGCAGGGCGGCAGCCTTTTCATAGTCCTCGGAGCTTATCGCGGCATCGAGCTTTTCCTGAAGCTGCTCGAGCTCTTGGCGCTCTTTGAATGCTTGGAGCATGCCCTCGGGAACTCTGCCAGCATGGCTGGTGCCTTTGTGCATGCTGCCGAGGTTGTTTTTTATTTCTTCTCGGAAAAAATTATAGCACTCACTACAGCCCAGGCGGCCCGTTTTCTTGAGGTCATCAAAGGCAAAGCCGCATCCTGGACAGCAGCGGTTTGGCTGCTTGTCGGTGGCAGCTTCTATTTTTGGCACGCCTTTCGGTAAGGCTTTATGCTTGGATGAATCTCCTTGCTTCTGAATGTCCTGACTGCCCAGCAAGAAGCCCTCAGGGTCAGTTATGCCTTGTTCACTGGCACAGGATTCACATAGGCAAGTTTTCTTGCCGATGCCGTCAATAATCTGAGTGTAAAAGACGGTAGCTTTGTTATCGCAGTGTTCGCATTGCATTGCTGTGTTGATGGTAGACTGGCGATCGAGAATTGCGAAAGGAAAAGCATTTGCTGACGGTATTTTTTTTGCCAGCTGTTTTTAGCATGATGAAGTGATGGTTTGATGGCAAAACGCCGTCTTGCAAAATGGGGTTTTAAACGGCAGTCTAGTCGACATCATGTGCTGGCTCTGCCCTATGATGACATTTTAGGAAATTTAGATGAATATTTTTGGTCACATTGCGTCAAAACTGATGAAAGGGTTTGTTTCATCGACGCCTATGTCGGCAGCGATGCCGTGTGCAGGCCCTTTTGGAGAACTTGCTATGCAGGCGGATGGGGGTGCTCAGTCTCAGCCAGAGCAAGCTTTAGCAGGTAAGTCCGCATCTAGACCCAATCATCCGTCACCCAACCATTCCAGTCCAGAGCCCAATGAAAGCAAAGACGAACAAAATGCCAGCGCAGAGGAGGATGCTCAATGGGTTGAGCAAGCCAAGACGGGCAATACGCGTGCATTCGATCAGCTCGTTACTAAACACCGGGGGAGAATTTACGCTATGATTTACAACATGGTTAAAAACGATGCCGATGCTTGGGATCTTTCTCAGGAGGCTTTTATCAAAGCATGGAAGGCGCTTCCTAAGTTCGAGTCGCGCGCTCGTTTTTCTACCTGGCTTTTCAGAATTAGCCACAATGTGGTGTATGACTGGATGCGCAAGCGCCGCATTCAAGGAGATGGTGAGCTCAATGATGAGGTGTTTGATGTTGGCAAGATCGATCTCGGCGCGCCGACGGCACCTCAGCAAGGTCAACGCCCTGATCAAGTCCTCGAGCAGAGGGAGCTTCGGCAGCGTATTAACCAAGCACTCGATAAGCTCTCAGTCCAACACCGCGAGGTCGTTGTGCTGCGTGAGGTGCAGGGCTTGGACTACAAGGAGATTGCGGAGATTATCGGTAGCTCGCTCGGCACGGTGATGAGCAGGCTCTATTATGCACGGCAAAAACTCCAACAGCATCTTCAATCTGAAATCTAATAACTCAAAGCTGAAAAAAGATATGAAAAGACAACATAATCAAGCACCTGACGAAGCGATGCTCACTCTCTGGATAGATGGTGAGCTCAATGGTGATGAACTAGCACGGGTCGAATCATGGGCACAGGATCATCCTGAGCTCTTGGCTGAGCGTGATGCGGTGAGGGCGATGCAGTCAAACATCCAGGCAAATATGCCCGCTAGTGTTGAGCCTCCATACGCCGATTTTTTCAACCAGCGTATTTTGCAGGCTATCGAAAACGAAAAGGCAGAGTCTGCCGCCAGCGTAAGATCGACCGGTTCTCAATGGATGGGTAGCAAATTCAACAAATGGCTAGCGCTTCCAGCCGCTGCAGCTGCAATGGTGATGTGTTTTTATATGGGCACTCAAGTGAGCCATATGCCAGAGTCGGTGGCGCCGATAGCTGCAGTCTCTGCCGAACCTGCCATTTACATGCCCGACGGGGATGTCAGGGCCAATATATTCAGCTCTGATGATAACGGCGCGACGGTGATCGTGCTCGAGGGTCTCGAGGATATTCCAGATGATTTTGAAATCGTCGGTGAGCCTAGGCATAGCAGGAGTGCTTCATCGCGAGCAGTGATGGTGAATACAGAAATGATCTTCTGATGCCGTCGAGCCGACCTTATGACTTTATTCACACTCTCCAATCCGGCCCACAATCCTAACACCATGATGATCCGATATTTAAGCCCTGTTTTCATGGCTGTTTTGTTGCCGAGCTTGTTACTAAGCTCAGCACTTGCCGAGCAGAGTCACTCCGACAAGGGCAAGGAAATCGTTGGTAAAATCAAGGCCTCACTCTATCTCGGCAGCGATAGCGCGCCTGAAAAATGGGCAGAGAAATACGCGCTTGTTGAAAAAGAGGTGACCGGACAACTGCGCGGCATCCAACAAATGAGATTCCAGCACTACCGTAAACTGGGTGCTGATATCCAGCCAGTTTTCCGCAGTTATGAGAACTGGTTGGCTCCCCTAAAGCCATCTGAGGAGATTCTTTTAAGCTTTGAGTCCCGTGGGCGCTCTGACGATGGTGGTTTGCGTCTTGATCTTGAATTTTGGCAGCACCGGCGCAAAATTATGCAGATGAACCCGGTCTTACACGCCGACAAACCCTTGCTCATTCTTGGTCCACGTTGGCGCGGGTGTAGCTTGATCATCGCGATTGAGCTTATAGACTAAACCCTCCCATTATCATGATTATGAGAACTGCCTTTATTCGATCTCTTGCGCTGTTGTTTTTGATGACCTTGGCCGCGGGTTCATCTCTGTATGGGGCAGACGGTCTCAGCTTTGCCGAAAACCGCATCGAGGTCTCGGTAGCTCCAGAGGCGAAGACGGTAACGGTGCCCTATTTTTTTGCCAATAATACGGACCGCCCCATCACGATCAAACGATACGACTCCGCTTGTTCATGCCTCAGTGCTAAGGTCAAGGGGGGCAAGCTGAACTACCAGCCAGGTGAGCAAGGAGAAATCAGGGTGGTCTTTGAGCTGGGAACTTTTTCGGGATTGGTGGAAAAAACCGTGCTCATCTGGACAACGGAGGACGACGACAAGGAGCCATCCTCGATCCTCTCTGTGGTCATCAATATCCCCGTGCTTTTTGAGGTCAATCCAAAGACAAGCTTCTGGGAGCAGCACGGAGAAGGCCTAGCACAGGTGATTGAGCTCAAAATTAATGGTCCCGAGCCCATACACATATTAGAGCACGGCGCTAGCAACGAAAATTTTGACTATGAATTAAAGACGATCAAGGAAGGGTTTGAATATCAATTAGTCGTTAAACCAAAGGACTCAAGCACTCCCGCTTTTGGGATGATCAAGCTGACGACGGACTCTTTGATACCGCGTTACCGCAGACAAATGGCATTTGTTTGTGTCCGCAGGCAGGCTGCCCCTGCCCCTACTCCGCCTGCCACTCCTTAGAGGTCCGCGCGTCCGATTTGATAGATGAGGCTTGTTGATTTAACGTCTCAGCTTTTGGCCACTCCCAGCCGCTACTGTTGACGACCTCACTGAGTTCAATATAGGGATGCTCAGGGTGTGTGGTATTCCACTTGAAAGAGAGAATGCAATATTTTGAGGTGGTGTAGGGAAAGCTCTTGCCGCTACCGACATGGCTCATCAAGGGGGAATTTTTACTCAGGTATGCATTGAATTTAGCCGGGTAATAGGGGTGGGTTTTGACGGTGAAGCGTATCAGCGATTGTCTGATTTCAGTTGGAAGTTCATTTGCAAAATCAGAGGTGCGTGCCTCAGCAATACAATGAAAAGTCGCCGCTTCAGGGTTTGGTTTGAGTGCATATTCAGCAAGTTTGTTGTCATAATGCTCAAGAAAAGCATCAGCGTTAATCAGCGGTGGATGTTTGCCGATACGTTCTACCAGTAAGACGAGGAGATTCAGCCGATTACCATCATGAGCTGGGTCTTCAAATTTCACCATATACAGGTGCTCAACCATGTTAGTTTCTGCACCTGAACGAGTTTCTAGTAAGCGGACAGATCTGACCGGCTTAAAGGGGCGTGAGAGGCTGGTGCTCTGCATCTCATTGGGTAATCTTGTGCCCTTGAGAAGGTAGGGAAGCCTCTCATCGAGTGTCTTGGTTTCAAGAAACGCGTCAAGATTTTCATCCGCAAGGTAGCCCACTTTAGGCACCGAAACCGGCTCGGACTTAGGTGAAGGGCTTTGCTTTTGCTTGGGCGCGGAAGGCGAGAGATTAAGCTCGGGGAACTCACCTTTTTCCATGATATTAGCCATGATCGGATTTACTTTTTGGGCCTGCGTTTTTTGAACAGGTTTCTTGAGCTGAGTGGAGGCAATCACGGGCGGCTCACTTGTCTTGCTTGGGACCTTCTCGGCCAAGGGTTTTTTCACAGTACCAGATTCGAGTTGGCTATCCGGTTTTACTGGGGTGTTTGATGCTGGCTGAGCGACAGATTCTGGTTTTGCACTAGTTATCGGTTCAGCAGCTATCGGTTCAGCGGTCTTTGGTATGGAAGCTATGGGCTCATCAGATTTAGCTTCCGTCTCAGGAAGAGACACCATCACAGAGGTGTTCGGGCTGGGGGCAGTGGGTTTTTCCTGCTCCTTGATAACTGTCTTGAAGGAGTTTTGATAATTGCGGAGATCAACCATGCCTACTAAGTGCAGAATCGCCAATACAACGACGCTAGCAACTGCGGCAAAAGCGGAAGGAACAACAAATCTAAATAAACGTGGTCTGCTTGGCCGAACGCGCTCATGGCTGAGCTCTGGAGCAGAAGCCTCCAGTATAAAGCCACGACACTTGATTTCCGGCTTATTGACTGGCTCCTCAGGCTGTGTTGATTGCCTTATCAAGTGAGCCGTCGCCCGTATTTTCGTCGCTGGAATGTGCTCGGGTTGCCTTTTGGGCGGCAGAGTGGTGATTTCAGCTGGTGGGGTAAGCAGAGCTACGGGCGGGCTTGCAGGCAGGACTGCAGCTGCAGGTAAAGGTGCCGTAATACTGCTGTTGCAGTTGGGACAAGGCCCGCTGACTCCAGCCATGGCAGCAGGCACTTGAAGTTTGCAGCTGCATGACGAACAAAGAAAGTCGATGGTGTCGAGTTCGGACATTTGATGAGAACACCGGCTTGTTAGCTAGCGCTAATATTTTACCTTCTTAAAATACAATGTCAATCGGACATCTTCTGCAAGCAGTCCGTTTTCAAAGGGTCTGAACAAAAAAGTCCGGTCTGAATGCACTCGTGAATTGCCAACGGCACCTTGCTCATTAGACTCGCTCCACTGCTACTCACCATGTCCACTAATTCCTTCGTCCATCTACATGTCCACAGTGAGTATTCTACGCTGGATTCTACCGTGAGGACCAAGGAGCTCGTAGCCGCGGCTGCGAAGCTTGAAATGCCGGCTGTGGCGATGACCGATCATGGCAACCTCTATGCGGCAATTGAATTTTATCAAAATGCGCTTGCTGCCGGTGTTAAGCCAATCCTCGGCTGTGAAATCTACCTCGCTCCAGAATCCTTGAGTGATAAAAAAGAGGTGCCAGGGCGCAAGAACTCAACGCACCTGACACTACTGGCTAAAAATGAAACGGGCTGGAAAAACCTCGTTAAGCTTGTCACCATTGGCCACCTCGAAGGCGAATACCTAGGCGAACCAAGGATTGATCGGGAGCACCTCGCCAAGTACGCCGAAGGTCTGATTTGTCTGAGCGGCTGCATTAATGGTGCCGTCAATGAATGGCTTCATCGTAACGATGTCGATGGCGCTCGCAAGGAGATCATTGGCCTGCGTGATGTTTTTGGTGCCGATGATTTTTATCTAGAGCTCAATGATCAGGGGCTTGAAATCCAGCAGCAAATCAATCAACAGCTGAAGAGTTTTTCAGAGGAGCTAGGCCTGAAAATGGTTGCTACCAATGATGTCCATTTTCTCAATAAAGAGGACGCAGAAGCTCAGGATGTTCTGCTCTGTATCGGTGAAGGGAGGCTGCTGCTGGATGAAAATAGAAAACGCTACCCCGCTGAGCATTATTTCAAATCGGGAGAAGAAATGAGAGCCCTCTTTGCTGATTTTCCGGGGGCCTGTGATGCAACCTTGGAGATTGCAGAGAAGTGTAACATTGAGCTGAAGCTAGATCCTACCAGCTCAGAGAAATACCCACAATTTGATGCGCCTGATGGCACTCCACGTGAGGAATATTTCCGCAAGGTTTGCTTTGAGGGCCTAGAGTCACGATATCCAGCAGATAAATTAGCACAGCTTGCCGAGCAAGAGAACGTCTCTACCGATGCAATGATGGAGGTTCTCAATGAGCGGCTTGATTATGAAATCAAGACCATCAACGATCTTGGTTTTGCCTCCTATTTCTTGATCACAGCTGACTTTATTCAGTGGAGTCGCGATCAAGATATTCCCGTGGGCCCAGGGCGTGGATCCGCGGCTGGCTCTCTGGTCGCTTATACGATGGGAATCACCGATATTTGCCCGATGCGATTTGGGCTGCTCTTCGAGCGATTCCTCAACCCAGAGCGGGTCAGTCCTCCGGATGTTGATATTGATTTTTGTCAGAGTCGCCGCCCTGAGGTGATCGAGTATGTTCGACAAAAATACGGAGAGCGTTCCGTTTCTCATATTATCACCTATGGTACTTTGGGTGCTAAAAGTGTGATTCGCGACGTGGCGCGGGTAATGGGGGTCAGCTATGGCGATGCCGATATGCTGGCCAAGATGATTGAGACCAAGCCAGGGATCAAACTTCAAGATGAGTTTAAGGAAAAGCAAGAGCTGCGTGATGTCATCGAGAACAGCTCCACTTGGCAGGAGCTTTGGAGCCATGCGGTCAAGCTGGAAGGCTTGAACCGCAACACCGGCGTGCATGCCGCGGGAATCGTTATTGGTGACAGGGCTCTCGATGAGCACTGTGCGCTGACAAGGGGCAACGAAGGGGAGGTGGTCACCCAGTGTGATATGAACGCCATCACCGAGGTTGGCTTGCTGAAGATGGATTTCTTAGGGCTCAAAAACCTGACGGTTATTCATGATGCTGTTGGGCACATCAGGCAGCACACGTCTGACTTCGACATCAACAACATCTCTCTTGATGACGAGCCCACGCTGCAACTCTTGAACCGTGGCGAAACCATGGGTGTATTCCAGCTTGAATCAGGAGGCATGGTTGAAACCTGTCGAAAATACGGCATTCAGAAGATTGATGATATCATTGACCTTTTGGCACTCTATCGCCCGGGTGCCATGGACTATATTGACCAGATGATTGAGGTCAAAAAAGGCATTAAGCCTGTGGCCTACGAGCACCCCTTATTAGAAGAGATCTGTGGAGATACCTACGGGGTTATGATTTACCAGGAGCAGGTGCAGAATGCGGCCAAGCGGCTTGCGGGATACACTCTCGGTGGCGCTGATATTCTGCGGCGCGCGATGGGTAAAAAGAAACCCTCAGAAATGGCGAAGCAGCGTGAGATCTTTGTTGAGGGTAGCAAGGTCACTAACGACATTGATGCGGAGCTCGCCAACAAAATCTTTGATAAGATTGCTGGCTTTGCCGGTTACGGATTTAACAAATCTCACTCTGCGTGTTACGGCCATATCTCGTACTGGACAGCATACTTAAAGGCGAACCACCCAGTCGAGTTTGTGTCCGGCCTGCTCTCAAATGAGCTCAACAATACCGATAAAATTGGAGTCTTTATATCGGAGTGTCACCGCATGGATATTGAAGTGCTACCGCC
>Ga0209833_1000601_pt1 | contig 26162 bp, 23 predicted proteins | sample COGITO_mtgs_1105_3_FD_184797 | JGI IMG/M metagenome (GOLD analysis project Ga0209833, IMG submission 184797) | Pelagic marine microbial communities from North Sea - COGITO_mtgs_110506 (SPAdes) (version 2) | ecosystem: Environmental > Aquatic > Marine > Epipelagic ... | reverse complement strand
TACCAACTGAGCTAAACCCGTAAACACAAGTTAAGGTATCTCGATAAATCGAGACACCTTTACAAGTATTAATCTAATATTATTAGTCTAAAATCTCAGTCACTTGACCTGCACCTACAGTTCTACCACCTTCACGAATCGCGAAACGCAGTCCAACATGCATTGCAATTGGTTGAATCAAATCAACTTCAATTGTCAAGTTATCTCCTGGCATTACCATTTCTACTCCTGATGGTAAAGCAATGTTTCCTGTAACATCTGTTGTACGCACATAAAACTGTGGACGGTAGTTGTTATGGAATGGAGTATGACGTCCACCTTCTTCTTTTTTAAGGATATAAACCTCAGCTTTGAATTTAGCGTGTGGTGTTACAGAGCCAGGCTTAGTAATTACCATACCTCTTGATATTTGAGATTTTTCAATACCTCTTAATAAGATACCTGCATTATCTCCAGCTTCTCCTCTATCTAATATTTGACGGAACATCTCAATTCCTGTAATTGTAGAGTTTAATTTTTCAGCTCCCATACCAATAATCTCAACTGGATCTCCAGTATTTGCAATCCCAGTTTCGATACGACCTGTAGCAACAGTTCCACGACCTGTAATTGAGAATACATCTTCAATAGGCATTAAGAAATCTTTTTCAACATCACGAACAGGTAATTCAATCCATGCATCCACAGCATCCATAAGCTCTAATACAGTATCAACCCATTTTTTCTCACCATTAAGTGCACCTAATGCAGATCCTGAAATAACAGGTCCATTATCACCATCATAGTCGTAAAAATTTAATAGGTCTCTTACTTCCATATCAACAAGCTCTAAAAGCTCATCATCATCAACCATGTCAACCTTGTTTAAGAATACAACTATTCTTGGAATTCCTACCTGACGACCTAATAAGATGTGCTCACGAGTCTGTGGCATTGGTCCATCTGTAGCAGCTACTACTAAAATAGCACCATCCATTTGAGCTGCACCTGTAACCATGTTCTTTACGTAATCCGCGTGACCTGGACAGTCAACGTGAGCGTAATGACGATTGTTAGTTGCATATTCTACGTGAGAAGTATTAATTGTGATACCTCTTTCTTTTTCTTCAGGAGCATTATCAATCTGATCGAATGATCTTGCTTCAGAATAACCTGCATCAGCTAATACTTTAGTAATAGCAGCAGTTAAAGTTGTTTTACCGTGATCTACGTGTCCAATAGTACCAATGTTTAAGTGTGGTTTTGAACGATCGAAAGTTGCCTTTGCCATATTTTAAAATTTATTCTTAAGTTATATTAATATTAGTAATCTTACTCGTATTCAGTTTATTTATTTTTCAAAAAAAAGAGCCAATGACGGGAATTGAACCCGTGGCCTCTTCCTTACCAAGGAAACGCTCTACCCCTGAGCTACACCGGCCAAAATATAGAGCGAGTGATCACGCTTTTCAGCGTGACGACCCTTCGCTGTGAGCGAGTGATCACGCTTTTCAGCGTGACGACGTTTCGCTGTGAGCGAGAGATCACGCTTTTCAGCGTGACGACGTTTCGCTGTGAGCGAGAGACCGGGTTCGAACCGGCGACATTCAGCTTGGAAGGCTGACGCTCTACCAACTGAGCTACTCTCGCAATTTAATTTATTTAAATGTGGGGAGAGCAGGATTCGAACCTGCGAAGACGTAGTCAGCAGATTTACAGTCTGCCCTCGTTGGCCGCTTGAGTATCTCCCCTCAATTTAAATTATATTTCACTCTCTTAAAGAACGTGAGCCGATGGAGGGACTCGAACCCACGACCTGCTGATTACAAATCAGCTGCTCTAGCCAGCTGAGCTACATCGGCTTTTATTAGTGTTTTTACGCACAAAAAAAGCCCGCTATTTCTAACGGACTGCAAATGTATATATATTTTTCTTGTTTCAAAACATTTTTTGTAAAATTTTCATGAAAATTGACGTAATTTTTCTTTTCGCTTTTTTAACTGTCTTTCTAATGAATGTAAAGCCGTGTCTAACCCCTCTTCAAATGTTTTAGAAACCTTCTTTACAACAATGACATCTCCTGGGATAGAGAGCTGTACTTCAAATATTTTATTTTCTTTTTGTGAGGTATTTTCAATCTTCAAATAAACATTTGATTTAATAATTTTATCAAAAAATAAATCTAATTTATCCATTCGCTTCTGAATAAAGTTAATTAATTTTTGATCGGCATGAAAATTTACGGATTGTGTGTGTACTTTCATAATGAGATTTTTAAGGATTATGTTAAGTCCTAAGACAAACTCCTAGGATGTGATTTTTTGTATACTTTTTTGAGTTCAGCTACACTATTGTGCGTATAAACTTGTGTGGCTGCTAAACTCGAATGCCCTAAAAGTTCCTTAACGGCATTTAGATCTGCGCCATTGTTTAATAAATGGGTCGCAAAAGAGTGTCTTAGAATATGTGGGCTTTTTTTTACTTTAGATGAGATGTTGTCAAAGTAACCCGTAATAATTCTATATACCAACATTTCATAGGCTTTCGCTCCTTTTTTGGTTAAGAAAAGAATGGAGGGGTCAATTATTGTTTTTAGTTTTATACGCGCTAATAGATAGGTTTCTACGGTTTCCATTACGGATGGAAGCAAAGGAATGATTCGTTCTTTATTTCGCTTTCCTAAAACCTTTATATGTCCTTGAGATAAATCAACATCTTTGAGTTGGAGTTGAACTAATTCTATACGTCGTATTCCCGTGGAATAAAAAAGTTCTACAATGAGTTTATCTCGCACATCTTCAAACGTATCGGTATTCATACTATTTAATACGGAATTAATTTCAGTTTCAGAAAACGGTATTTGTATCTTTTTACTCACTTTTAACGCTTTATGCTTCACTAAAGGGTTGGCTTTAATGGACTCGGTCTTTAATAGAAATTTATAATAACTATTTAAAGACGATATCTTTCGATTGATCGTTCGATTGGAAATCGTACGATCAACAAGTTGAACAATCCATGAGCGAATTTGCGAGTAGTTGGCTTTTGAAACTTCTGTGTCTGTAAACTCGTGAGTTAAAAATAATTGAAATGCTTCTATATCTTTTTGATAGGCCACCACTGTTTGGGGAGAATACTTTTTCTCTAGCAGCAAATAATCAATAAATTTTTGGATACGCATTCATTTGGTTTTACCCATACAATATACATAAAAATTTATGAAATTCCCACAAAAAATACATGCTTTCTTATGGGAATGTCATAAAGGAATTAAAAGTTTTATGCTTCTATCTTTCCTATAACTAACGCAATCATTCCTCCCATAATGGTTGCAGATACTGCATCAATAGCAACTAGCAATAAAAAATTAGAGTCTAAGTTAGATTCAGACGAATACATGAAAAAGTTCATACTAAGCGTCCACAGAAGACCTATTAAGAACCCTGCTTTGGCACCCGAATTAAAAGTTCTAATGTTTGCCCATCGGTTATAGATAAGAGCAAATGCAAAGGCATAAAATAAGCACCCTAGTAAAATGAATAACATGCATGGTTCTGCATCATCTGGGTGAAGATCTGTAAAAAGATATCCATAAAATAGAAAGCCTAGTAAAAAACTAACAATGGTACCTGTGATACCCGACAATAAAAAAGATTTTGTGTTCATAATTTAAAGATTTGGTTTTATCAAATTTAATAAACTTTATAAATAAACCAAATATTTTAACACTTACCGTTCTTATTTAGAAACCTTTAGAAACTAAAAAAGCACCTTGAATAAGGTGCTTTGAATATCGTATTGATTTTGAAAACTTACAGGTTTTCAGCGTCTCTTAGTCCTTGTATGTATTGCGCTTTTTGAATTTGTGCTCTACGTTTTACAGAGGGCTTTATAAACTGTTTACGCGTTTGTAAAGATCGCTTTGTTCCCGTTTTGTCAAACTTTCGTTTGAAACGTTTTAGCGCTCTGTCTATATTTTCTCCTTCTTTTATTGGTATTATTAACATAGTGTTTTAACCTCCCCTCTTTTAGATTTCGTGTGCAAATATAAACTTAATTATTGTTTTGCAATACTTATTTCAAAATATTTCTTGAGATGACTACCTTTTGTATTTCCGTAGTTCCTTCTCCAATTGTACATAATTTAGAATCTCTGTAAAACTTTTCTACAGGATAGTCTTTTGAATACCCATATCCACCATGAATTTGAACAGCATCATTGGCTATTTTGACACAAGTTTCACTCGCATACATTTTTGCCATGGCTCCAAGTGTAGTAACTTTTTCTCCTTTGTTTTTTAAAAACGCAGATTTATGCAACAACAATTCTGAAGCTTCAATTTCGGTAACCATATCGGATAGTTTGAATGATATTCCTTGAAAACTTGCAATGGGTTTTCCAAACTGAACGCGTTCTTTGGCATATTTTAAGGAGGCTTCATACGCTCCTTTTGAAATTCCTAAGGACAAGGCTGCAATCGAAATACGTCCACCATCTAATATTTTAAGCGACTGAACAAAGCCTTCACCTTCTTCTCCTAATAAATTGTCTTTATGTATGCGGCAGTTATCAAATATTAATTCGGCAGTTTCACTAGCACGCATTCCTAATTTATCTTCTTTTTTACCAGAAGAAAATCCTGGAGTTCCTTTTTCAACTACGAAAGCAGACATCCCATGGGAGTCTCCTTTTTCGCCGGTTCGGGCAATCACGACAGCCACGTTCCCACTACGACCATGTGTGATGAAATTTTTAGATCCATTTAAAATATAATGATCGCCATCTTTGACAGCGGTTGTGTTCATACCGCCAGCATCACTTCCTGTGTTGTGTTCTGTTAAACCCCAAGCACCAATCCATTCGCCTGTGGCTAGTTTTGGCAACCATTTTTGTTTCTGAGATTCATTACCAAAATAGTAAATATGACCCGTACAAAGCGAATTATGAGCCGCTATAGACAATCCAATTGAAGGATCTACTTTAGATATTTCTTCAATAATGGCGATGTATTCGTGGTATCCAAATCCAGAACCTCCATATTTTTCAGGGATAAAAACACCCATAAAACCCATCTCACCTGCTTTGTGAAGTACATCAGCAGGGAAATGCTGAGACTCATCCCATTCCATGATATGTGGTCTAATGTATTGCTCTGCAAACTCTTTCGCAGCGTTAGCAATCAAATTCTGTTCTTCTGAATAATTAAAATCCATATATAATTTAATTGAGTGACAAATATAATTTAATAATTTCTAACTTTTCCTTAGGAAATTCTTTAACTTTTGTTAATTCCTCAATAGCACTATAACCATCCCTTAACATACGTAATTCTACAATCTCATATGCCAGTTCATAGTCGATGAATTCAATACGTACTAATTGATCAATCGTGGCGGTATTTAAGTTAATTTTATCAATGAGTCGAGGCGTTTTAACGGTAAATTCTTTAAGGATATTCGCAATCACTTCTGGAGTCAATCCATGAATTCCTTGTAATTGTATATCTGAAATAAAGCCCCCTTCAAAGGAATCTCTAAAACGTATAATACGTTCCGAATAAAAAGCACCAATTCCATGAACCTTTTGAAGCTGTGTCGCAGTTGCCTTGTTTAAATCGATTTTTTGTACGAATGACTTGGTCGAAGCAGATGCTATAGCTGGTGATTTTTGAGAGGATTTTACAACCCAATCTGGAAATTTAAAATAAGGGGCAATCTGTTTTAGAAGTGAATCCGAAACTTTGGTTACTCCTTGAAATTCTTTTACCGAATTCACCCATTTATTTTTGGATCTAAAAGCATGAAGTCGATCTATTTCTTCAGAACTCATTCCGAGGCTATATCCTTTATAATCGGTTATATAATTTGGGTTGAAAGGATAGATTTTTGGAGCGGATCTCTGGTTTAGGTCAGCTATTAAACTATCCACCTCTTTTTGAAATTTCAAATAGGTTTCAGTAGGAATGTCAAAAGTATCCGTGTGTATTTTATTATGAGACACCCACGACAACTGAAGTGAAATGATAACGAGTACCAACACAACCAATGCTAAGCGTTGTTTGTTTGAGAAGTAGGTATAAAATTTCATTTTGGGGCAACCACGTTTATTCCTTAATAGCTTTCAAATATTTAGTTAATTCTTTTTTAACGACAGGGAATAAGAAAAATAATCCAACCATATTTGGGAAGATCATTGCGAAAATCATCGCATCAGAGAATTTCCATATCGATCCCATACTTGCTGCAGCTCCAATAACTACAAAAAGTAAGAATAATAATTTATATACTAAATCCGCTACTTTTCCTCTACCAAATAAAAACTTCCAAGATTGTAATCCATAGTAGGACCAAGAAATCATTGTTGACACGGCAAACAATACCACGGCAATGGTTAAGAAAATATTAGAATACGGAATGTATTGTGCAAAAGCTTTGGATGTGATTCCTGCACCTTCAAAAGCTTGACCATCAATAAAAACAACTCCAGAACCGTCGCCACCATATTCAAAGAACCCGCTAAAATTAAAAATCACAATAACTAAAGCTGTCATCGTACAAATTACAACGGTATCTATAAAGGGTTCTAAAAGTGCTACTAAGCCTTCAGAGGCTGAATATTTTGTTTTAACAGCGGAGTGTGCAATAGATGCAGAACCTGCTCCAGCTTCATTTGAAAAGGCAGCTCTTTGAAATCCTACAATCACAACTCCAATCACAGAACCGACCCCAAAGGCGGTTGGATTAAATGCTTCTCTAACAATAAGGCTTATGGCATCATCCACTAAACTAAAGTTAGATAATATGATATATAGACATGCCACAACATACATGACAGCCATAAAAGGCACTACTTTTTCAGTAACTTGAGCAATTCGTTTGATCCCTCCAATAATTATTATACCAACGAGTGCTGCTAATACGATACCAACAATCGCTCCTGCGGCTGTACTCTCCCAATTAAATAATTCTTTTATAACAATGGTTGCTTGATTGGATTGTGCGGCATTACCTCCACCAAAAGAACCTCCAATACAAAAGACCGCAAAAATAGCCGCAATTACTTTCCCTATTTTGGCAAAGCCTCTTGATTTTAATCCTTTACTTATATAGTACATAGGGCCGCCGTAAACGGTTCCATCCTCACCCACATCTCTGAACTGAACCCCTAAAGTACACTCAACAAATTTTGTTGACATTCCTAGTAATCCACAAACAATCATCCAAAAAGTTGCCCCTGGACCTCCTAAGGCAATTGCCAAAGCAACCCCTGCAATATTTCCATTTCCAACGGTTCCTGAGACTGCTGTTGCTAAGGCTTGAAAATGACTCACTTCTCCATCGGCATTTTCATCTTTAATTGTTTCTATGGAATCGCCACCAGGAGTAGAATCTCCGTACATAGCTTCTGACACACCATGGTCTATATGGTCATACTTCCCCCTTACAACATTAACTGCTTTTCCGAAAAATCGAATGTTTGGAAACCCAAAATAAATCGTAAAAAACAATGCACTACCAACTAACAAAACCAGTACAAACGGAATTGAGAATGTATCTCCTTCATAGACTATAAAGAAAATAGCATCAAAAAAGGCATCTGCGACAGGCTGAAATGCTTCGTCAATTCTCTGATCTAACCCTTTTTCTTGGGCAGAAGATACAAATGGTAATATCAAAGCAATTAGTGTTTGAATGTATGTTTTCATAGAATTTTTTTGTGTTGGTGGTTAATAGCGAACAATATGATGAAAAAAAATGAAATATTAAAATCTAGCAGTGGTTTAAAGAGTGAAACCTTTTAGGATTATTAAATATCAATATTAAAGGTGCTATTCAAATTTTGAATTTGTTCTGGACGTCCCAAAACAATCACTTTAGAATTCGGAACTAATTTTTGATTGGCTTCTGGATTGATGATATAATGTCCTTTGTCGTCCTTAAAACCAATGACACTACACCCTGTTTTTTTTCGTAAATCTAAGTCTTGAATGGTTTTGATATTGGAAGTATCGTATAACTTTTCAACGGCAATTTCCTCAATATTAATAGTTGTTTGTCCGATGATAGAAAGGTTATCTATAAACTCAAGTAGATCGGGAACAACGACTAAAGAAGCCATGTGATCTCCGCCAATTTTATCGGGTAAAATAACATTATTCGCGCCTGCTAATTTAAGTTTACTGTAAGAAGATTCGTTGGACGCACGACTGATAATACGAATGGTTTTGTTCATTTGACGTGCAGACAATACCACAAATACGTTGTCCGAATCGTTGGGCAAAGCAGATATTAAACACTCGGCGCGTTGAATCCCTGCTGATTGAAGGACCTCATCTTCATTGGCATTTCCTAAAACAAAGAGAATGCCTTCATTTTGATGTTTGTCAATAATTTCTTTATCTGATTCTACAACCACAAAAGTACGATTGTGTGTTCCTAATTTTTTAGCCGCTTGTTGGCCATTTCTTCCAAATCCACATATGACAATATGATTGGATAGTGCATCAATTTTTTTTTGCATCTTCTTACGTTTTAGTTCGGAAATATCATTTTTAGAAATCATATATTCTGTAATAATTTTAAGTGCATACCCCACAATAATTACACTGGTTAGTATCAAGAAAATAGTAAATATTTTGGCCTCTGGATCTAATGGAAATACTTCGCCAAACCCAACAGTGGTTATGGTTATGACAGTCATATAAACCGCATCGATCCAAGAGTATTCAGAAATTATTTTAAAACCAATAACCCCCGTAAAAAGCAGCAATATCAACAACAGCATTGCGGTGTTTATTTTGGATCGAAATAGTTTTAAAAACGGATTATCCATAGATGTTAGATGTCAAAAACTGAAGTTCTTTTGGTGTATATCAAGTCTTTTATACGCATCCAAAATGCCAAAAATAAATAAAATGCGAACCCAAAACCTAGTGTTGCAAATGTGAGGTAAATGAAGGACGTTCGAACCACTTTGGCACGCATTCCAAAACGGTCGGCGATGCGCTGACAGACGTAGAATCCATATTTTTGTAAATTGTAAAGTCCGTTGTAAAATAACTTCATATTGCAATTTATGAATTTCGATTCAAAAGTGCACTACCAATCGCACATTGAAGGCATTTATTTTTTGAACAATACTGTTGTTTTAATTGAATCAACGCCTGAGAATCTAAAGCGGTCTTTTCAAACGCATAGATGGAGTGAAATTTATCGACAATACTATTGTGCTCCATGGGAATTGTACGCATGATCTCTAAAACATCTTCTTGGCTGGTGTGCCGATTGAATTTATTATATGCAAACTTAATTGGAACTATTGTGTTGATAATTAGTAGATTAATAAATGCTTTTGTCAACTTTTTTGGAGTTGATTTAGAAGGTTTCTCAAAGGTATAATGGGTATCCCAAAACTTGGAGGTGCCACCCTCAAAAATGGTGTGTATTTGATCTAAGGACTGTGCTTCAATAATGCTTGAAAATAAATTTAATGACCGACTGTAGAGTGCTGCTAATTGTGCCAATCGAATGCTTGGGAAATTTGGCGGACGCAATCGAAAGAATTGTACTGGCAATACCCCTTCTCTTGAAAGTGAAAATTTATTTTTTAGGAATTCATAGGTACTTTTGAGTTCAGAGATATAAGGATGCTGTGCTTCTGTTTCCAAAAGTCCTGCTTGTCCAAAACATATCGCTTCGAGCAGCAGGGCTTCGTGTTGCGATTTTTGAATGGTTGAAAACTCCATTGATTTTGCAATGCTCAAAAAGGCTTCACCATTGACTTTAAGTCCAAAGTTTTTTGCCAATTGCCAAAACAATACGGCTTCCCAATTGTGTTTGGACTCAAGGAGTTGCGTTTCAATGGCCTTATACTTTCCTTCCAGACGTTCTAAATACAAGCGTTCTAACCAGTGATTAACGGTAAATTCATCGACGTCCTTAATAGTTAATTCACAAGGAATCCAAGCTTGTTTTTGGTTCAACAGTGTGTTGTAATTTGTATAGGTATGAGGAAGCACATAGTTTTTGAGTTCAAGTGTCGGAATTGGTGTGTTATCCTTTCTGTATATTTCCATGTCATGTTCCCACACCACATGCAAAATCACGTTGTCATAAGCTGCATCTGTTTCGTGGTGGTGCACATACCAATCGGAAGATTTAACGTGGATTTCGACGGTACCTGCCCATAGCTGTGTGCCGATACTTAATTGGGCATTAAAAAAATCGGGGCCTGAATTGACATTTGGCAAACCAACAGTCTTAAGAATTATAGGCTCTTGCGCAGTGGTTTTTAATGATTTGAGGCTCATTTTTTTATGCTGCCAGACGTAATGTAGGAAGTCTTCTTGCATCCTACGAAGATAAAAAAAGTTTTGAGGTGCGCAAATTTGATGGGACGTCTCTGTTGTGCAACGTCTCCCGACGTTGCGCAATCCTTTATTTTATAGAGTTTATTTTTTTGTTCCGCGAAGTCAGAGAGGTTACGGAGCAGGTGTTGGCAGTAGTTATTTTTTTCTTACTAAAAGTTCTATTTGATGAATTTCATTATTTTTTAAATGTATTTTTTGTTTGTTTTCGATTGTTTTTTTGTCAAGCACACCATTATTTTCACAATATCTTTTAATCCATTCTTTTTGAATTTCAGTTTCGAAGTTTGTTAATTTTCTGTCAATTGTTTTAAGCATAACCCAATCGTAGTTATTATAACCAAATAAGGTTTCAAGTTCTTTTTTATCAAAATAATATTTGAAATAGCTATAATCTCCGAAATTTTTATGAGTTTTAGAATGAACGTTAATTAATATTAAACTGTTTTTTTGAATTTGTTTCTCAACTAATTTTATAAAAAAATGTATTTGTCCTATATCGAAAAAATGAAGAATATTATTTAAAATGACTGTGTCAAAAATAATTCCTTTAAAGTCATCGTTTGGAAAACTATTTGTTGAGTATTCTATTTTATTATCAGAATTTATTTCTTTAATTCTTCTTTTTAAGGCGTTAATTTGATATTCATCATTATCACAAGCAAATAGATTATGTTTTTTTTTATTATGAAAATCTAAAATATAACTACTTTGTCCGCAACCAATGTCAATAATATTTCTATTAGTTTTAGTTAAGTATTCATCAATTATATTTTCAGTGTTTTCAAGAATGTATTTTGTAGAACAAAATTCTTCATAGATTTTCCAAAATAGTTTTTGTTCTTCGCTCATTTTTGTAATTACTGCCAACTACTGCATATCGGAACTCTTCAAACACGGCATTCAATAAAATAAAATCTAAAAACTTCGGTTAAATTGCTTTTGAAGATTTAGATTTGGGGTCTTTATCTTGCAGATAAACTTATAAAAAAAATCACCTATTTCCAAAAAAACAGGTGATTTTAATAACTTTTATGCTTAGAAAAACTTATTCGATATAGCCTTTTTCGCGCATCCAATCGTCATTAAACATTTTACCCACATAACGGCTGCCATGGTCATGGAAGAGAACCACCACCACATCCTCGGGCTTAAAATGTTCTTTCAATTGGAGCACTCCTTTAATCGCAGAGCCTGCAGAGTTTCCTAAAAACATGCCTTCTTCTTTTGCCAAACGCTGGGTGTAGACCGCACCATCTTTATCCGTGACCTTTGTAAACCCATCAATAATTCCAAAGTTTACATTCATTGGAAGAATATCTTCTCCAATACCTTCGGTGACATAGGGGTAAATTTCGTTTTCGTCAAACTCGCCTGTTTCGTGGTATTTTTTAAACACACTTCCATAGGTATCAACGCCCCAAATTTTAACGTTTGGGTTTTTCATTTTTAAATAACTACCAACGCCTGAAATTGTACCGCCTGTTCCAACGCCCACCACAAAATGGGTTACTTTTCCATCGGTTTGTTCCCATATTTCAGGACCGGTACTCAAAAAGTGTGCTTTGCAATTACTCGGATTGTCATACTGATTCACATACCAAGAGTTGGGCGTTTCTTTTGCCAAGCGTTTGGAAACGGAATAATACGATCTCGGATCGTCTGGTTCTACAGAGGTTGGACAAACGACCACCTCGGCACCAACAGCACGTAAAATATCCATTTTTTCTTTGGACTGTTTGTCTGCTAGGACAAAAATACATTTATACCCTTTGATAATTCCAGCCAATGCCAAGCCCATTCCCGTATTTCCAGAAGTGCCTTCAATAATTGTTCCTCCGGGTTTCAAACGACCATCGGCTTCGGCATCTTCTATCATCTGAAGTGCCATGCGATCCTTTACAGAGTTTCCAGGATTAAAGGTTTCATATTTTGCCAAAACCAAACACGGCAATTCTTTAGTTAAAACGTTCATTTTAATTAAAGGCGTGTTGCCAATAGTTTCTAAAATATTTTCGGCGTACTTCATGACTTGAATTTGCGACAAAAATACATTAATTAATTGGGGATACAAATCTGGATTAAAGAAGTTTTATTCGAATTCAATGGCTTTTACAGGAACGATTTTACTAATTAAAAATGAAGGTATTAACAGCATCAATACACACAAAATAAAGGTCATAAGGTTAAGTAAGACAACATAAGTCCAATCGAGATAAACTGGAGCGACGGTCACATAATACACCGAGGGGTCTAATTTGATGAATTCAAATTGTTTTTGGAGTAACAAAATTCCAATCCCAATAAGGTTTCCCCAGAACAATCCGCAGCCAATCAAGTAAGAAGCATTGTACAAAAATACTTTTCGAATGCTCCAGTTGCTACTTCCCAAAGCTTTGAGAATGCCAATCATTTTGGTCCGTTCGAGAATTAAAACCAATAATGCCGTGATCATATTGATGGCACCCACAAGAATCATAATGCCTATAATTCCGTAGATGTTCGTAGTAAAAATCGGAATCCATTCAAAGATGGTCCCATACTTTTGTTTAACGGTCATTGCATCTAAAGTTGAGGGGGTTTGTGCATACACCGCGTCCCCCAAACGATCTAAGTCGTTATAATTTGCAATAAAAACTTCAAAATTTCCAATCTGATCTTTTTTCCATCTGTTTAGGCGTTGCACATGATTAATGTCGCCAATAACATAGGTTTTATCCAATTCTTCAAAACCAGAATTAAAGATGCCCACAACTGTAAATTTCATAATACTTGGGGGTTGACTTGGATCGGATTTCATGAAATACATCTGAAAGCTGTCCCCTACTACAAACTCCAAACGGTCGGCTAAATACTTAGAAATTAAAACTTCGCTGCTGTATTTTTTAGTGTAGGTAGGAAGGCGTCCTTCAATTAAAAATTCTTTAAAATACCGCCAATCGTAATCCGTTCCTACGCCTTTTAAAAACAAACCTTCAAAATCGGTATTGGTTCTAATAATTCCAAATTTATTAGCAACGGCCTGAACATGAGAAACCCCTTCAACAGCTGTAAACTCAGGATAAAAATCTTGATTTATTGAAATTGGAACTTGTGCGCCTTCAGAGGCATTACTGTCAAAATTAGAAATTGTAATATGACCATTAAATGCCACCGCTTTGACGCGAATTTTATGTTCCAAACCAATGCCAGTTGCAATCGCGATGAGCATTACAATAATGCTAATTGCAATGGCTGCAATTCCGATTTTTATTATTGGCGCCGATACACTACTTTTATAGGACTTATTTCCAATAATTCGTTTGGCTAAAAAAAACTCGTAATTCAAAACTTATAAATGCATTTAAATTTTATCAAAAATACAGTTTTATTATTTGTTTTGACACTTCTATCGTGCCGAAACCAAACTAATTCGCAAGCACAAAGTCCTTTGCGTGTTGGAGCACAACAAACCGAAATGTATTTAACAATTCTGAAAAATAAAACTGTTGGAATTTTAGCCAATCAAACTTCTGTTATTTTTAAGGAAGATGGATACACGCATTTGGTAGATTCATTATTGAGTTTAAATGTTGCGGTCAAAAAAGTCTTTGCTCCCGAACATGGATTTAGAGGCATAGCAGATGCTGGGGAATATGTGAAAGATGGTGTTGATTCTGGGAGTGGCGTTCCAATTGTGTCTTTGTATGGTGCAAATAAAAAACCAGACGCTAAAACTTTGAACGGTTTAGATGTTGTTATTTTTGATGTTCAGGATGTGGGAGCGCGTTTCTATACATTCTTATCGACCCTTCATTACATCATGGAAACTTGTGCTGAGTTGGGGATTACAGTCCTTGTTTTGGACCGACCGAATCCAAACGGACACTATGTGGATGGTCCTATTTTAGATTTAAACAATTCTAGTTTTGTAGGAATGCACCCTGTGCCAATAGTCCATGGAATGACGGTTGGAGAATATGCCAAAATGATTAACGGCGAAGGCTGGCTTTCTGAGGGAGTTCAATGCACTCTAAAAGTGATTCCTGTAGAAAATTACACCCATCAAACCGTTTATAATCTCCCCATAAACCCCTCTCCAAACCTTCCGAATGCAGCCGCAATTAATTTGTATCCGAGTTTGTGTTTATTTGAGGGTACTAATGTGAGTGTGGGACGGGGAACGGAACTTCAATTTCAAGTGTTTGGAAGTCCTTTTTTAGAGGGTTCTGACTATAATTTTGAATTCATACCCACTCCCAATGTGGGAGCTAAATACCCGAAACACGACGCTAAAATTTGTAAAGGATTGAATTTAAAAGAGCATCCGAATTTATCGCATTTAGAATTAAAATGGTTGTTAGAGGCGTATCAAAATACAGAAAATAAGTCTGAGTTTTTCAATCCATTTTTTACCAAATTAGCGGGGATAAAATTACTACAAAACCAAATTGAAGCAGGCTTGTCTGCAGATGAAATTCGTGAGAGTTGGAAACCAGATTTAGAACGCTACAAACTGCTTAGAACTCCTTACCTACTGTATCCGTTGTAGGTTTTCTATACCCTTGGAATGGTTGTTTTAATAGCTGTTTTAGACTGCTGTTTTCTGCCTCATTAGGAAAGGTGTCCACCCCATACACAATCCGTTCTCTTTCCATATAGATATAGGTTCCGAAAAGACGATCCCAAATCGAAAAAATATTGCCATAATTCGCATCGGTATAAGGCAATTGGTAATGGTGGTGAATTTTATGCATATCTGGTGACACTAAAACAAAACTCAAAAAATAATCTAATTTTTTAGGGAGTTTGATATTGGCATGACTAAACTGTGTGGCAACTAAAGAGAGTGATTGATAAAGCATGACAATTCCGATAGGTGCACCAATAATAAAAACGCCTGCTAGGGTAAACACATATCGTATCACACTTTCTAAGGGGTGGTGGCGGTTGGCAGTGGTGGTATCGACTTTATGGTCTGAATGATGAACCAAATGGACCATCCAAAGTGGTGGAACTTTGTGTTCTGTATAATGTGGCAAGTAAGCGCCTACAAAATCCATTAAAAATACCCCTACAACAACATAGAGCCAAAAGGGCATTTCTGGAAGCCAGTTAAGAATCCCAAAATCATTTAGCACAACCCAATCAGAAGAATTGAGTAATAAAAAGGCCAACGCAAAATTAATAAGAATGGTTGTGAAGGTGAAAAACAGGTTTGGGAGTGCGTGTTTCCATTTGTTATAACCAAATTTAAACAACGGCAATGTGCCTTCTAAAAACCAAAAAAACGTCAATCCACCAACAAGGATTAGACCACGATGGAGTGAAGGAATGGTTTCAAAATATTCAATGAGATGTTCCATATACACATTATAAAGTTTGATAAATATACTTATTTTAATTTAGCTCTTAATGCTTCTACAATATTAAATGTTGCTGGGCAGATTGCAACATTCTTTAGAGTAAGGTCTGATATTTTTTCAAAACTTTTTCGATCCGTATGGGGATATTCTCGACAGGCTCTTGGACGCACCTCATAAATATTACAGGAATTATCAGCGGCTAAAAAGGTACAAGGAGACGTGTTTAAGACATAATCCTGATCTTCATCCATATGAAGATAGGTATCTATAAATTGACGCGTTTTAATTCTGAAAGCTTTTGAAATACGTTCGATATCTTTATTGGTAAAAATTGGACTGGTAGTTTTGCAACAATTCGCACACTGGAGGCAATCTGTTTTTTTAAACTCGTCCTCATGCAATTTTTCCATAATGGCATCGAGATTTTTGGGTGTTTTTTTTCTGAGCTTTATAAAAAAGTTACGGTGTGTTTTTTGGTGTTCTTTGACTTTTTTGGAAAGAGATTCTAATTGGTTTTGCATATTGCAAAATTAAGAATAAATAGTTCAGTATTTACTAATGTTTTTTTTGTTCATCCCTCAATTCCTAATCCCTATTTTATGATGAGTAAAAACACATTTCATCCCTTTTACTTATCTTTGTTTGAATTTAAAGGAATCTAGAATTTAAATTAGATTCCCATTTAAAACACCCCCCATGAAAGATGTTTTTGGAACTGCCATTTTAGATTATCAACAAGGAAATTACACAGAAGACCTCGTCACTTCTACAAGTATTTCTGAAGAAGATGTTTTACCACTCCCTTATTTATTTAGAAATTTTTCTGAGATGCCCGTCTTAGAACAAACAGCCTTAGAGCTAACTAAAGGAAGTGTTTTGGACGTGGGATGTGGCGCTGGAAGTCACAGTCTTTATTTAAAATCTAAAGGTCTGAAAGTAAAATCCATCGACATTTCAGAAGGAGCTATCAAAACCTGTCAGCTAAGAGGGTTGAAAAACGCAGAGGTCTTAGACGTTATGAATGAAACCGCATCTTTTGACACGCTACTTTTATTGATGAATGGTTCGGGGATTTTTCAATCTTTGGCTCATACGCCTTTAGTATTGAACCATCTTAAAACACTTCTCAATCATGAAGGTCAAATTCTAATTGATTCTTCAGACATAAAGTATATGTATCAAGACGAAGATGGTGGGTACTGGATGGATGGCATTAAAGATTATTACGGCGAACTGGATTATACGGTACGCTATAAGGGTGAAACAGCTACCTTTGACTGGATGTATCTCGATTTTGAACGCTTAAAAATAGCTTGCAATCAGGTAGGGCTAAACTGTGAATTGGTTAAAGAAGGACCTCATTTTGACTTTCTCGCAAAACTAACAGTCGGTTAAAAGTCAAATTTATAACTCACGCCTCCTAAAATCTGAAACCCTTGTACAGGATAATGATTCCAACGGTTATAGCTATTATTGGCTATATTATTGGCTTTCACGAACGCACCAAATTGGTTGGTTATTTCATACGTAATTTGAACATTTGCATCTAAAAACGAGTCGAGAGTAACATTAGGAGCAATTGGTTCTGGAATTAATTGCCCTTCAAAATTGGTTGTATCTTGTCTTGACCCCCAATAAAATAGATTTGCAGCCATTATTAATTTTTCTGAGAATTTATAGTCTAAAAATAAAGAGGCTTCGAATTCTGGTAAATTCCAAGTAGTGGGCTGCATATCACTGGTAAATTTATAAAGATCCCCTTTCAGACGTACATTTAGTTTTTGACTCATATCAATTTCTAAAGCGCCTGAAATATTGAACACTTCGACATCATCATACACAACTCCAAAGGAATTTCCTCGATTGTAATTATTGGGCACTGATAAATTTTGAATGCTATGAGTTCTAAAAAGGGCTTTGTTTTGCTCACGAGTAAAGCTTCCATTTAAATCATATCCAATTGTTTGAGAGAGTTTTCCTTTGGTCCCAACAACTACTTTGTAGGGCGTTGAACTTGGACGAATCTCTAGTGTTGGCGACACAAATGGGTTGCTTTGTACAAAATCGAAATAGGTGTTTTGATATAAATCTCCTTTGATAGCTGCATAGGCCACCACAATTGAGTTGACAACAGCGTAACTCGCTTCTATATTCGGATAGATGTAAAAGTCATTTTTGTTCTGTTCAGAATCCATCAAATAATAGGCCTTAAACCCTGCTGAAACTGTAAAATCATCTTGAATATACAGATAACTTGGGGCGGCTGAAAACTGAATATTTCCATAATTTTGAGTCTCTAATCCATTATAATTTTTAGCAAAGCTTCCTTTTAAATAATCCACTTTAATAATGGAATTAATTGGACTGTCAAGCACGTTTAATTGAAGTTTTGTTTCACCTCTAAGGTGGTATTCTTGCGATTCGTAAGCATCCGAGAATCGGCGTAAATGAATTTTCCCGCTTCTAAAAACACCCTTGGTAAACTGTACATCACTGCCCAATTCGATTGTAGAATACACCTGTTTTGAATCGAGAGCTGTTGTTGTTTCAAATGGAAGTCCATACCAATTCACGGCTTGCCGTTGAAATGCTGCCTCGGTATTCCAAACAAAGGTTTTTAGACTTTTGACATAGTTAACTTGAATGTTATTATTTGAAAAACCATCTTCGAGTTGTAAGTCATCGATACCTCCTTGTGACGAGTGGTGTTCAATATATCCACCAATACGCTCTCCACGTCCAAGGCGGTGATTTAGGTATAAATTCCCTGAAATCGTTCCATAATTACCATACCCTAAAGAGGCATAATTTTGAAATAATTTTTCTTTTTTAAGTTTATCTAATCCTACAGAATTCCCTTTTGCGGGTGTAAAGGTAGAAGCTACTGGTATCGAAAAAATGGTGTATTTGACCGGTTTCTGAGATGTCTCGTAACTTCCCATTCGTGGGGTTTGCTTTAACTTAAATGCGTCGGATATTTTTGGTGTGTACGGTTTTACTATACTTACAACTTGGGTGTCAACTGTATCTTGAGAACGGGACTCTTTATTTTGTGCGCCTAAATTGTCTATTTTAAACAAGAGCATCAAAATTGACACTAAACACAACTGTTTTATTAATCTACTATTCATATAATTAGTTTTCATTTTCAGAATCGACTTCAATTGATGCATTTGTTTTAGCGGCTTCAGTTTTGATACGATCCAATTCGACTTGGGCTTCGGCAGTAATCTCTGGAAATTCGGTGAAATTTTGAATTACATTTTCTAAGATATAAGTGGCTTGAAATACATCGTCAAGTGCCAGAAAATTCTTAGCCATAATAATCAACCCTTTGGAAGCATAATATTTATAACTAGAGAATTTTTTAATCAGTTCTTGAACGCTTTCATTGGACGTTTCATGAGTTCCATCAAGATATTTAAAATAGGCTTCAAAATACTGTGCTTCTGCTCCCATCTCTCCTGTAGCAATGGTTTTTACTTGGGCATAGGCAGCACGTGCTTTGGCTTCATTGTTAGTTTTCATTGCTGCACGGGCAATGATAATGTGGGCATCACTCTTAATGTAGGTATCTGTTTTTGAGTTATCGAGAATGCGTTCTGAATACCGAATTGCAGCGTCATAATCTTCCAATTGAAAATAGGTTTTCATTAAATTAGACTGTGCGTATAATCTGTTTTGAGGGGATTTGGATTCCAATTCTAATCGAGATAATAATGGCAGTGCAGTTTCAAATGTTTGTGAGGCTAAGGTTATTTCAGATGCTTTTAATAAGGCCGGTTCTGTAAATTCATTGGTAGATTGTTCGCAAACAAATGTATAATGTGGGAGTGCATTTTCCGATAACTCACTCTTATAATATAATTCTGCAAGATAAAAATGAGCTTTAAGGAGGTGTTTTCCTGCAGAGAAACGAGCAATATAGCCGTTAAACAAGTCGATGGCCTTGGCGGTATTATTGTCTAAGTATTGTTTTTCAGCTGCTTCATAAGTGGCTTCATCCAATTCGGTATCTGTTACCCCAACATACTCCAGGGTTTGAACCCAAGCGGCATAGCTTTCAACTTGACCTAAATCAATATAAATTGAGCGCGAAGTACTAATCGCTTGAAACGCTTCGGGTGTGGATGGATAGTTGACAGCGACCTTGTTTAAGTTCTCAAGTGCAGCTTTAGAATCCCCTCGATTGTATAACATCAACCCTTTGCGAAGCAATGCTTTAGACACCAATACACTAGATGAATAATCAGTGATTAATTGACTGTAATAAGGGAGTGCTTTTTCGGGCATTCCTTGATTGACATACGTATTTGCCAATTCAAACAAAGCTTGGTCTTTTAGATGTGATTTTTTAAATTTCAGCACTTTATTTAAGCCTATAATTTTATCAGAAATTTGACCTAAATAGCCATGACTTACGGCAATCTGGAAGGTGGCATAATCCAACTCTATTCGACCCAATTTTAAAGCGGCTCCATAAGCGTCAATACCAGGGCTGTATTGAGTCGTTACAAAATAAGAATCGCCCAATCTCAAAAATGAATCACTTAATAAAACTAAGTTTTTAGGTTCTGTAGCGATAAAAGACTGAAAGGTATTGATGGCTAAGGCGTATTGTTTTTGTTTAAAATAGGTATAAGCTAGGTTGTATTCAAAGTTTTTAAATTCGTCAAGTTGCGGACTTTCGGTATTGTTTTTAAAATCTAAAAATCCTTCTAAAGCTTCCTTAAAATTGGATAACTGATAATTTGATTCGGCTTTCCAATAGGTTGCACGTGCTTTATAAATTGGATTTATAGGAGTTGACAGCGAACGGTTCAAAAGTTCTTTTGCATCTGAGTACTTGGCGTTATTATACACTTCTAAAGCTCTAAAAAAAGCAACTTTTTGATAGGCTTCTTTATGTGCTGAGCGTGACTTGTTTTCTAACAACTCCAGTGCTTCCTTAAAGTTATTGGAACTGATATAGGAGTCAATTAATAAGGTTTCTACTTCAATTTTAAAAGCTGATTTAGGGTAGCGTTTCAGAAAATCGGTTAACACTTCGGGGGTGGATTTATAGGGGTTTCCAATTTCATAGCTAAGTTTGGCATAATTTAGCCAAGCATCTTCTTGAATATTGGGGTTAAAATCCATTTCTGAGGCATTTCTAAACGCATTTAACGCTTGTTGTTTTTTGTTGAGATTGACATAACTTTCTGCTAAATGGTAGTAGGCATTTTGTGCAATGGCATTTGAACCCTCAATAATTTTATTAAATTCATTAATCGCCTGTTGATAGTCGTTCTGTTTATAAAACGCATATCCCAATTGATAAAAATCGGTGTGGTTCCAGCGGCCTTTTTTACCTTTATATGCTTTTAAATACGGAATGGCTTCCGAATACTTTTGAAGATTAAAATAACTTTCGCCAATAATTTTAGAGAGTTCTGATACTTCTTTTGAAGAACTCTTTTCTAATTGTGCAGACGCTAATTCGATGGCTTTTGAAAATCTTCCTAATTTGAAATTCAAATCTGCTTGGTAGTACGATAAATTATTTTTGTAGGCTTCGGTTTGATTTACTTGATTGAAATATTCGGAAGCTTGATCATAATCATCGCCTTCATAGGCCATAAAACCAATGTAATATTTGGCTTGTGAGCCGTAGGTTTGAGACGTTTCAACTTTTGTCAAATACGATTTCGCAGCTTTATAGTTTTTGGTTGCATACAAACTATATCCATACTTAAAATAAAACGGTTCTAGGTTTGATTTTGATACGGATGCTAAATCAACTTTTTTATACCATTTACGGGCATATGCATACTTTGCGTTTTCAAAATAATAATTGGCCACTTCTAAATAGGCGGAATTACGTTTTGTGCTAGAAGGGTAGTCTTCAACAAAAGATTCTATAAGCAATTCGGCGTTTGGTTGATTGAGTCGAACGGCACAATTTGCATTGTAATAGGCGGCATTGGATTTTAAAAATCCATCGGTGGCATTGGATTCTACAGATTTAAAAAGCAGTTGAGCGGATTGATATTGTTGTGTATTGTAAAGTGCTAATGCAGACTGAAATTTGACGGTTTCATTAGTGTAAACCGCCGATTTTTGTGCAAACCCAACACAAAAGAAACACAAAAAAACAAGTCGAGTTAAATATTTTATGGAGGTCATATAGGGAAGGCGTTTTTATTACATTCAAAGATAAAATATTATCAATTGTATAACGGAAAAAGTATAGCTAAATTATACGTTCATTAAAATATAAATTGAAAGAAGCCCGTTTAATGCAAGTGATATTTGATAATTGAGTCAAATAGTAATACTTTTATAAAAAATTAATTTTAAGGGTAAATACATGTCAAATTCGGTATTAAAATTAGAAAACGTTTCCATTTTTCAGAATGACAATTTAATCTTGAGTGAGGTCAATGTCGATGTTAAAGAGGGGGAGTTTGTGTATTTAATTGGAAAAACAGGTTCTGGAAAGAGTAGTTTTTTAAAAACGCTGTACGGCGATTTAAAATTGAATAATGGTTCTGGATCCATCGTTGAGTTTGATTTAAAAACTCTGAAAGAAAAAGACATTCCTTTTTTAAGACGAAAATTAGGAGTTGTATTTCAAGATTTTAAACTTCTAAACGAACTCACTATTGTGGGCAACCTCGAATTTGTATTAAAGGCGACAGGTTGGAAAGACAAAGGATTAATTAGCGCCAAGATTGAAGCGGTTCTTACAAAGGTGAATATGCAGACTAAAGGCGCTAAATTCCCTTACGAACTTTCGGGGGGCGAACAACAACGTGTGGCAATTGCTAGAGCTTTACTAAACGATCCAAAATTAATTTTGGCAGATGAGCCTACGGGGAATCTTGATCCACAAACAAGTGTAGAAGTTATGGAAGTGCTTTTGGAACTCAACAAAAAAGGACATACTATTTTTATGGCAACCCACGATTATGCTTTGATTTTAAAATATCCTAGTAAAACGCTTAAATGTGAAGACTCGAAAGTCTTTGAGGTTGTACAACGTAAATCTGAATAATAAATGACGATTCTTTGCATAGGCTACGAGGACAAAGTATCGCGTTTATTTTGGAAAATAAAACGAGAACTTAGTTTGACCCAGCCTCAAATAAATTTTAAAATTTATAGCATTTTTTTGAGTGGCTATCTCTTTAGTTTATTTCGCTTAGTTTCTTGCTCATGGGTCAGTATTACAGCTTGGATTCAAACACGAGTTAAATCCAAATTTTATGGAAAATTATTGGCGTCAGAATCCAACTACAAAGGGGTTGATTACAAAAGTTTGATCCAATACCATACGTTATTAGATGCCAATATATCCGAGAAAAAACTCCTCATGCAAGCCCTGTCATATATCGATATTTTCTCTAAACAAATCCAAAAAAAACGCCCTGAATTTGCTCTGTGTTGGGGAGATTCGAGATTAGCAGTTGAAGCATTTGTAGCGGTATGTAAGGTTCAAAAGATTAAAGTTTATTTCTTAGAATTAGGCCCTTATAACACCACGTTTTTTGACGAATATGGAGTTAATGCTAATGCATCCGTTTTAAAACAATATGAGAAACAACAAACTAAACCTTTTAAACAAATAGGTATTAATCATCGAACAAAAAAAGGAACTTATCTAAGAAATCCCATACTGCGTTCTCTAGATTATATTTGCGAACTGGTATTTGATGGACTTGGAGTTTATCCACCAGATATGTTGCGTGTAGTTCAACTTGCGAAGTTTGGGTCACAAAAAGGCAATCAAAATGCAACAATTCAAATTGAAAGCGACCCCCCCGTATTTCTGTTAGTCATGCAAGATCCCAATGACGTTAATATGGTATTTCACAGTCCACACTTTAATTCACCATTTGAAATTCTACAAGCTGTACACAAAAACTTACCTGATAACGCAGTTTTAATTGTTCGTGAACACCCTGCTTACCAAAATTGTAACAGCGATTTATTTTATGATTATATTGAAACCAATGACATACACCTTGATTCCATATCTAGTTTAGCGTCTCAGATTCAAACCGCTGATGTGATTGTAGTTAATAACTCTACCGCGGGGATTGAAGTCCTTTCGAGTTATAAACCGCTAGTGGTTTTAGGAAATGCCTACTACAAATTAGATGCGATTTGTTTAGGACTGTCACAAAAAGAGGGGATTAAAGAACTCTTATCTGAAGCCTTAAAATACGAGGTGAATCACAACGAAATTGATTGTTTTTTAGAGTTTCTATTTAATACCTATTTGATTTCAGGATCGTCAGATGAAAATCCTTGTGTAGCTGCAAAATCCATTGCTAAAATATTGAATCATCAACCACATAATATTCAATAAAGCAATGCCGTTCTTTTCAATTGTCATACCACTTTACAATAAAGCTAATTTTATTTTAGCGACGCTAAAAAGTGTGAGTGATCAAACTTTTGAAAACTATGAAATTATTATTATCAATGATGGTAGTACCGATGCTAGTTTGTCTAAAGTTGAAGCATTAAAACTTCCAAAATTATCCATTCATACACAAGAAAACAAAGGACTTTCGGCAGCAAGAAACCGTGGGGTTGCTTTAGCTAAAGGGCAGTATATTGCTTTATTGGACGCCGACGATATTTGGAAGCCATCATATTTGAAATCCATGTTTAATCTCATCGAAAACTATCCAAACCATCAGGTTTTTGGATGTAGCTACAAAGAATCAAGAAACGGACGTTTATTGGATATTCATACGAGTTTTGAAGCACAACCAAATCAAACATCTTATGTGCTTGAGGACTTTTTTTCTGCAAATTTCAATCAGTTCATTGTCGATCAAAGTAGTTTAGTTTTTGAACGTAATTTTATCAAAACACACAAATTTAATGAACATATCGATGTAGGTGAAGATGTGGATTATTATCTAAATTATTTTGCATCTGAGCAAATCATTTTTTTAAATCGTTCCTTAATGATTAAAAACTATGATGATAAAGAACAGTTGTCATCATCAAAAATTTCTGAAAAACGGGTGCCAGATCTCGAACATTATAAAAACCGTTATTCGTCGAATACATCAATCCAAAAATATATTGACATTCAGTTTTATAAGTTAGCCGTAAAATATACCTATGAAAACAATAAAAGTAAACGTAAAAAATGCATACTACAAATCAATCCTTTGCACCTCAGTCAAAAACAACGTTTGCTTTTAAAAAGTCCTAAATGGATAATGATAGGGCTTAGAAAGTTTAAGTTTTTAGCCTTAAAATTGAATATTCGAATTACGACCTAATCGGTGAATAGTTTAATCCATTCAGCCATTACTGTTTCTTTAGAAAATGCTTGTATTGTTGATTGGGTTTTGGATTTACAATGCTTATAAAATACTTGATCCGTATGCATCTTATCCATTGCAGTAATGAGGGCCTCAAAGTTTTGATTTTCAACTAATAATCCATTTTCTCCATCGATAATTAGTTCAGAAGGACCCGACGGACAATCAAAAGATACAACGGGAGTTCCATAATTAAGCGCCTCCAGAAGTACCATAGGAAACCCTTCTACACTACTAGACATGACAACAATTTTTGCTAACTTCATATACTGTTTAACATTCGATTTAAAGCCTAGAAGATGAACATAACCAACTATATCTTTTTCATTTATTTGCTTTTCTAAAGCTCCTCTATCTTTACCTTCTCCTATAATGTATAGAGGAATTTGAGCTTTAAAAAAGTTGGTTTGTAAATAAGCATCAATTAATTGATCAAACTGCTTGATTACATTATTCAAACGACCTACTGCTAAAATGAAAGGGGTGGTTATTTCGAGAGGAGAATCGTATATGTTTGGTGTATCTTTTTGGTAAAAATTTGAAATATAATTTAAATTATTAAAAGGAAACAATTTCTGCATTTGTTTAATAATAGTATTGGAAACTCCGACAATCGCATGGGCTTTTCTGTATTGATTATAAAACCATTTGTTTTTCGGAATATGATAAAATACTTCAAAGCTATGAATTGTGAAGATTATTTTTGAGATATCAAAAACAAAGGTGTGCAATAAATACTCAAACAAAAATCGATTTCGCATTCGGAAATCTATGTAAAAATCTGCATTGACATCAGTGTAAGCTTTTTTAAATTTTAAAAATTTTGAAGCTTGTTTAACCAACTTAATGTTAGAATCATTCAATCCTAAATTATACAACTCTCCTTTAAAAGAATACGTTATCTCATTTCTTAAACAAATTACAGAAACTTCATAGTCCAACTTATCAAGCTCCAATGATAATAGAGCTGCCGATCTTTCGGCACCTCCACTAGAAAGGGAATCTACAATTAAACATATTTTCTTTTTAAAATTTTGCATGATAGACTAAAACTATTAAATTACAAAAAATATAATTTTTTATGCGAATACTTTTATTAGGGGAATATAGTAACTTTCATAATACCCTAAAAGCTGGACTAG
>Ga0209833_1000571_pt1 | contig 26873 bp, 13 predicted proteins | sample COGITO_mtgs_1105_3_FD_184797 | JGI IMG/M metagenome (GOLD analysis project Ga0209833, IMG submission 184797) | Pelagic marine microbial communities from North Sea - COGITO_mtgs_110506 (SPAdes) (version 2) | ecosystem: Environmental > Aquatic > Marine > Epipelagic ... | reverse complement strand
GTAATCGCCTTTGTTTAAGTATTCTATGATACGCTTCTCTGCTATGGATTTTTGAAGGGTTTTTAATTCGATACGAATGGCTGATTTATTTTGGTAACTAATTTTTACATCCAAGAGCTGATTGTAGCGTTGTCGGATGAGTGTCATGATTTTATGTTCTACGGGGGTTAAAATATCTAAATGATCGGATAAAAAGTCTGTATGTGCTGTGTCTAAGTATTTTTGTGTGAGGGCGCTTAATGAGAAGCTAAAATGCGATTGATCTATTTTTTGATTGAAATTTGCTTTTAATTCTGGATTGGGATTGGCGTTCATTTCCAAAAGGCTGGATTTATTTACAATTTCAAAAGCGGTTGGGTTTTTGAAAAATAGTATTCTTAGCTGTTGTTTGTTTAAAATGGTGTCTTTGACCAGATATTCTAATAAGGTAATATAGGATGATGTTTGGCTTGTTTTAAATTCTTTTAGTTTTTTTAAATTGGCTTTCGCATTATTTGAGTCATAGGTCGCTTCAAAAAAATGGGGATTGCCTTCATAGGCGGCTTTTAACATCGATACGGTTATAGGTTGTGTGAGCAACTCTCCAAATTCATTTATCTGGTCATAGCTAAATCCAAAGGAACGTAATTCAGCGATGATACTGAGCCATACATACTCCATAAAGCACAAGGCTGTGGATTTGTACTGCGTTTTGTCTATATCAACGCCATAGTCGATGTTTAACAGACCTGAACGTTCCCAATTTATGAGGTCTGTATAGACGATATTTAATCGGGTTTTTAATAAAAAAGGAGTGTATATGTAGGTTCTAAATTCTTGGGGTAACGATTTGTTTCCATAAAAAGCTGTTAGATCTATTTCCATTTTTAAAATTTATAAACCCAAATATACAATTTATTTGTAATATTACAAATAAATTAGGAGTTTACTATTTCATCATTCAACATATCGATATGCTGCGTTTTAATAGCTGAAAATGTTTTAGCGAAGTTTAGTCTATTTTCTAAATGATCTATTTTATTAATTAAATATTGAATGGTTTGAAAGTCGTTATTTCTGTCCTTTTTTAATGATTTTATTTTTAAATGTAATTTTTCAATCACTTCTTCCTTTGCTATCATTTCAGAAGTTGGTTTGCCATAGGATTCATAGCCATTGGAATACATTTGTAAAAGAGAGAAAATCCATTCTGACAAACACAAATTATTTTTTTGGGCAATTTCTAAATATATTTTTTTTTGGATTGCAGTGACGCGAGTTCCAATAGTGATGGTTTTAAACTTATTTTGTTCTAAATTCATAATTTATATATTAAGTTAACGCCTTGTTAACAGGGGGTTAACAAGGCGTTAACGTTGTTTTATATATTTTTAAAGTTGATTTCAATCCTTTTTTATTATTCCTGTTTTCAAATTTATATGGACTGAATTGTTTAAAAAAGGGTTTCATACATTTTATCTGCAATAATTAGCGAAAATCGCAGTTAAACTGGATTTACAAGTTTTTATTAATTGAAAGTATTATGAATTAGAAAAAAAAATCATTTAATATATGATACTGATTAAGACCCCTAGTCTAAATCTTCGGAACATTAAAACCTGTTACATGCAAATATTTAATTTAAATTCCTGAAAGGCGTGGACTTGTAATCTGTGTATTAATAAAGAATAACCTCAAATAACACAAGTCAAAAAATCGATTTCATCTATTTTAAGTATTGTATAATATTCACGAAAAATTGGTGACAGAAAGCACTAAGAAATTAAAACAATAAATTTGATAACAATAGAGATTTATGTCAATTTAATTATGACAACCCTACATTCATAGATAAATTTCAATAATATTCTTTTTATTATCTTATCTTTATTGTCCCTTTTTATCTTAAAATAATTAAACCTTTATATTAATTATGTTGTAAAAATTAAGTATAATTTTTTTTAACCAACCATTGAATATACAAAAGTCTTCTTTATTTAGTTTTAACATTTGCACGTTATTTTTAGTGTATATTATGTTACCTCTATCTGTCTTAAGTCAAGAATATGGTCTTTCCTTTAAGGGTCAAGATTTTCTTCTCGACGAAAGAACAAGTTTAGATATCACTTCAAATAGGCCATTGACTGTAAAGGACGAATTTGAGTTGACTTTTGATTTAAAAGTAGAATTACTAAAAAGAAAAGGTAATTTCGGATACATTTTTAGAGCTATTAATGAAGATAATAAAAATATAGATTTACTGCTCTCTAATACTGAAACCAAAAAACTAATTATAGTTGTTGGTGATACTGAAACAATTATACCTATAAACGACTCTACATTTTCTGATACAAGATGGAACACGGTTCATATAAAATTTTCGCTGTCAAAAAATGAATTGATTTTTTCGATAGCCGGTTCTAAACCCATCAAAAAATCCGCAGTTTTTAAAAGTAAAGAATCATACAAAATATTTTTTGGTGCAAATAGTTATAAGGAATTTTCAACTTCAGATGTTCCGAGTGGAATAAGTATTAGAGACGTTAAATTAACTCAAGGCACTAAACTAATCGCTCACTACCCTTTAAATCAGTGCGGAGGAAACGAGGCTATCAATTTAATAAATAACAACAATGCTGCTGTGAAAAATGGAGACTGGTTATTATGCTATCATAAGTCTTGGGAAGAAAATTTAATTTCTAAAGTGGATGGGGTTCAATTAATGACATTTGACAAAGATTTAGGAGAGTTTTATCTTATAAACAAAACAGCACTAACTAAATACAATCCCAAAGAGAAATCATTCAAAACCTATCCTTTTAATAATGATACTTTAGAAATTTCTTTAGATCACAGAATTCTTTTTGATCACAAACTAAAAAAATTATACTGCTACCTAGCAGATAAAGATCAGATTTCTGAATTTGATTTCGAAACTAAGCGTTGGGATAATTATTCTCTATTTAAAAAACAAGCTCTCAAGCAAATATACCAGCATCATAATGGTTTGTTTAGTCCAAAAGACAATGCTATATATATCCTAGGAGGTTATGGTCAATTCACCTATCAAAACCAAGTAAAAAAGATTGATCTTAATTCTAAAACTTGGGAAAATATCCCTCATGATAATAAAGTATTTAAACCCCGATATCTTTCTGGGGCAACCATCTACAAAGACTCTATTTATATCTTAGGGGGCTATGGAAGTGAAAGCGGAAAACAATTAGTAAACCCTAAAAGTTATTTTGATTTTTTGAGGTACGACATTGAAAGTAAAACATTTAAAAAAAAATATGAGGTAACTAAAATTTCTGAAGAAATGATCTTTGGAAGTTCCATTGTGATAGATAGTACGAATAAAAACTATTATGGTTTAATCTCCGATAAATCGAGATCTAATGGATATCTTAAACTTGCACAAGGAAATCTATCGAGTCCAGAATTTAAAATTGTAGCAGATTCGCTTCCTTATAAATTTACAGACACTCAATCTTTTGTGGATCTATTTTTTGATGAAAACGCAAAAAAACTTTACGTCTATACCTCTTTCTTGAACTCAGACAATCTAACAGATTTTGGTATTTACAGTCTTAATTACCCTCATATTTCTGTAATTGAAGACACTCAAAGCAATTCTAAATCAACAACAAGTTTTTGGGCCCTTATTGTAATTGGTCTTTTTATATCAGTTATGATTGGTCTTTTTGTAATGAATTATTTTAAGAAAAAACAAACTGAAACCAGCGTAGAAAAAATAATTCCTCCGAAATATAAAAAAGAAGAACGTTTAGTTACACTGGATTATCCGATTGTATTTTTTGGCGGTTTTCAAATGTTTGATGAAAAAGGAAACGATATTACAGGGAAATTTACGCCTTTATTAAAAGAACTGTTCTTGGTTCTTTGGCTCCATACACATAAAAATAACAAAGGGATTTCTTCTCAAAAATTAAAAGACTTGTTATGGTATGATAAATCTGATAAAAGTGCTCAAAACAATAGAGCGGTTAATATCACCAAACTAAAAACCATTCTTAAACAGTTAGGAGATTTTTCTATTAGTAAAAAAACAGGCTATTGGATTATCGAAAATAATTCTGATATTTTAGTTAATGATTACTCTCAAATAAATAAAAACTTACTTAAAAGCAAACCAACCAAAGAGGATATTATTCATACGATATCAATAACAAAAAAAGGTGCTTTTCTTAATAATTTAGATTACACATGGCTAGATTCTTTTAAACAAAACATTACCGATTTGATCGTCAATAACTTTATGAATTATGCATTAAAGCTAGACATAGAGGAGGATCTTGATTTTGCAATTGATTTAGCGGATTGTATTTTTAATTTTGATACTACAAATGAAATCGCTGTGTTCTTAAAATGTAAAGTATACTACATCAAAGGCAATCACAGCTTAGCAAATGATACCTTTAATAAGTTTTTAAAAGAGTACAATGCCCTATACGGACAAGAATTTGAACACAACTTCAATGAATTCATTTCTCTAGACATCAATAATTTACACTTATAATTGACATATAACCACCCATACTACAAACTTTTCTAAAAAAAATTATAGTTTATATTTATTTATACTAAAAAGTAAATTATTCTCATTAAGGCTCCTTAATTAATCAATTATTAAGGGAAAATTAAGGGTGCATCGTGATATTTGTTATTATCAAAATTTCAACTAATTCAAAATAAGTTGAGTTTATTAACAGTCAATATTTTTAAAAATCGATGGACTTTGGACATCACAAAACACAATCAAAATGAAAAAAATTACTTTACTAACCTTTTTATTTATTGCTTTTGTTGGTTTTACATCATTAGCTCAAAACACCGTTTATGTTTCATCAACAGGAGCTGGTAACATGGATGGCACCAGTGAATCAACTGCATTTGGAAACTTTGGAGTTGCCATGTCAAATATAACTTCTGAAGGGGATAAACTAATAATTGTAGGAACAATTACACCAGATGGCGCGAATCTAACCTCTAAGAATTTTGCATTCTCAATAGAAGGTCTGAATACGAGCTCAACTTTAGCCGGAAATGGCGGTACAGGGAGACTCTTTACAATAAATGGATCGTCTTCAGCAAATGTAACTTTTAAAAATCTTACATTTCTAAACAATACTACCACACTTGCTGGAGGTGGTGTCTTTTTCAATAACAACGCAGGAGCTTCAGCTACCTTTGAGAACTGTACCTTTACTGGAAATTCTGTCACTAACAACGCAGGTGGTGGAGTTATATTAGTCTCCAACGGAAATTTGAACATAACAGATTGTGTTTTTGAAGACAATACATCATCAGATAAAGGAGGGGCTATTGTCGCTGGAAATTCTGCAATTGTAACCATATCTGGATCTCTTTTTAACGGAAACTCTGGAACTAGAGGTGGTGCAATTGCTGTAACAGGCAATGGTGTAGATTTCGTTTTGAACAACAGTACTTTTGTAAATAATACCGCAACATCTAGTGATGGAGGAGCGATGTACTTAGGAGGTGCAAATGCCAACAGTAGCATTACCAATACGACTGTGTTTAATAATAAAGTAATCTACACAACATTGAATCAATCTAGAGGCGGTGGAATACGAATAGAAGGCACTAGACCTTTTACAATTTCAAATTCTTTGATCTATGGTAACGTTGTAGACGATGGGACTGGAACGAATACTTCGGATATCGGATTAGCTCCTTTAGTAGAACTGACATTAGACCACTCAATTTCTAAAACAATAATACCTGTTTTAACTGCAGTAGGTGATGGAGGAAATGATGTGTTTTCAACATCTATAATTGAAGCAGATTTAACGTCTTCTAACTTAATGTTTATGACCTCTAGTGGTTATGTTGAATATAATTCTGTATCTAGTTCGGAAGACAGTCCTATTGATTTTGGATCTGATGGTAATGATGTTGGATCCTGGGATTCAGGCTTAGCTTTATCTTTAGATAAGCAAGATGTTTTAGCTGCCAATGTATTAGTGTTTCATAATAAATCTTCTAACAGTATAGAAATTAGCCATACTATTTCTACCCCATTAACTGTAGAGGTATTTAGTATTTTAGGAACTAAACTATTAGATCTTAAAAATGTAACGCAAAGACAAAGCATTCAAGCAAATTCTTTAGCTACAGGAATCTATATTTTAAAAGGTAAATCTAATGGGAAGTCGTTCTCGAAAAAATTCATCATAAACTAAAGAAATAGAGTTCCGACTCTTTTAATACTATAAAATAGGGGTTTTTAAAAAGCCTCTATTTTAATTAAAATCTGTTTTCAAAAACAGTTCCCTTAATTTAAAAAAGAATATATTGAAAAAGTATTTCGTTTATTTGTTTTTGGTATTCAATACTTCACTTTTATTTGGTCAACAACCAAATATTGTTTTCATTATGACTGATGATCAAAGTTCTATTCCTTTGAGAGATAGTGATAATATAAATCAATCCAGACCTTTTGGTTTTAATGGAGATTCTAAGGTCCACACCCCTATTATTGACAACTTAGCAAGTAACGGAATTGTTTTTAACAATGCTTTTGTTTCTTCCTCTATATGCAGCCCAAGTAGGTATAGTATTTTAACAGGAAAATACGCAGGAAGGTCTGAAGGCACTAATTTCTTAAACGGCTATCCAATAGGACAACTAAGTCGAGTTGCAAACAATATAGAACTCGAAGAAAATACAAATAATTTACCCAAATTATTACAAGCTGCAGGGTACAATACTGCTTTTATAGGAAAATCTCACATTGTTGATCATGAATTTTTAAATACCTATACACAGGGTAATTATGGTTTCATGGCATACAATCAAACCGATGACCCCTACGTAGAAGCAATTTCTGATGCCATGAAATTTAATCATGATAAATGGGCCGATAGAATTAAAGATTTTGGATTTGATGTCGTAGATGCCTTTTATCCAGCAAACTTAAGAGAATTAAAAAATGATGACTTAAACGTTCACAACGTTGAGTATAAAAATAAAGCGGTTCTCGATTACATTGAGAATGCTAGTGACGACCCTTTCTTTATTTATTACAGTGAAACGGTACCTCATGGCCCAGCACCCTTTTGGTCGAGTAATAATGATTTTTATGCGGGTTTAGATTCAGATGTTAACATCACAGCCGAAGGTGTTTTAGTACAAGATTATTCGTACTTACCAACACGAGCACAAATAAAAGATGAAATTACTAATTTACCTGACAAAGATATAAAACAAGCTTGGTTGCGTTGGTTTGACCATGCTGTTGGTGCTGTTGTTAGTAAATTAGAGGAAACAGGGAAGTTAGACAATACCATCATCGTTATTACTTCCGATCATGGAGATTTTAACAAAGGGAAATCTACAAATTACGATGCAGGTACAAAAGTGCCTTTAATGATGTATTGGCCAGATGGAATTTCAACGCCTTCTACTTATGACGAATTGGTTCAGAATATAGACTTCGCTCCTACTTTTTTAGATCTTGCAGGTGTAGATATTTCTAATTCAGAGATGGATGGTGTAAGTTTAAAAGAGGTTATTACTAATAATGCTACAGAAGCTGTTCACGATCATTTGTTTTTTGAACTAGGATTTTCTAGAGCGATTAGAACCAAGGACTGGAAATATATCACGGTGCGTTATGATGATGCAACAAATCAAAGAATAGCCAACGGAGATACTTTCAATGGGCCAAACGGAACACAAGTACCTCTCCCCTTCTACATCCCAAATGTATCTTTAGGAAGTTTAAGTGCAGCTGCGTACCCACTGTATCATGTAAAGGACCAATTATTTGATTTGAATAATGACCCTTATGAAGAAGTCAATCTTTTTGATACTCAACTTGAAACAGCTACGGAACTAAGAAATACATTACGTACAGAATTGCTCACTTTTATTGGTAGACCCTATCAAGAATTTACAGATACTAGCGTAGATCTAACTGTCTCTACAGAAAGTACTTCAATTATAGGTAAGGTTCTAGCAGGTTATCAAGGTTGGTTCAACACGCCTACGGATGGTTCAAATTTAAATTGGAAACATTACCAAACCAGTATTAATGGCGTTAAGAGATTTGAACCTGGCTTTGCCACTTTAGATTACTGGCCTGATATGAGTGAAGCAGATGAAGATGAAAAATACATCACCGCTTTTACACATAAAGATGAAACTGCAGCTTATGTTTATTCATCTGCAAATATAAAAACAGTCAATCGTCATTTTGAATGGATGAATGATTATGGAATCGATGGAGTTTTCTTTCAGCAATTTGCATCAAACCTCAAATCAAATGCATCTATATTAAAAGCCAATGATAATCTTATTTTTGATAATATTATAGCAGCTGCTCAAGAAAACAACAATAGACTTGTGAGTATTATGTACGATTTATCGGGGTCTAACGCTACATCAACAATGGTTGAAGACGTGAAACAACATTGGGAATCCCTAGTTTCTAGACATGGAGTGAACGATCATTCAAACAATCATTTATTAACCTATAACCAAAAGCCTGTAGTTGCACTTTGGGGCGTAGGTTTTAATCGTACAGATAATTATAATTTAGACGATGTGCAAGCATTGATTAACTATTTTAAGAACGATCCAACATTTGGTGGCTGTTCCGTTTTATTAGGTGTACCAAGAAGTTGGAGAACATTGAACAGTGATGCCGTTAATGATACTCAATTACACACCGTTATAAGATCTGCTGACATTGTACATCCGTGGACGCCTGGAAGGTATAGTAATATTAGTGGTATCGATAGCCACAAGAATATTATAATTGCGGATAAGGCTTGGTGTGATACAGAAAACTTATTATATATGCCTGTTGTTTTTCCAGGGTTTAGCTGGCAGAATCTTAAGAAAAGTCAAGGCACATTTTCTAGCCTAAACAGCATTCCGAGGTTAAAAGGAGATTTTTTATGGAGGCAATTTTACAATGCAGTGGATGCCGGCGCACAAACTCTTTATGTTGCAATGTTTGATGAGGTGGATGAAGGGACTTGTATTTTAAAAGTTGATAATAACCCACCGTCAAGTGCATTAACTCAATTTACAAACTACGAAGGTTTGCCCAATGATTATTATTTATGGTTAACAGGAAAAGGAGGTGAAGCTTTGAGAGGAGAAATAGCACTGACCGTGAATCAACCAATTTATCAGAATTTACCAGAAATCACTGATTATTACGTAGATGAATTTGGAGATGATAGCAATACAGGAACAAGCACAGGAACTGCAGTTTCAACTGTTCATAAAGCTTACTCTTTAGCAAACAATGGAAATACAATTAACATTTCGGGTACTGTCATACATAATTCTAAAATTTCGGTTCAAAAGAGCCTGAGTTTCTTGGGTACAAACAATGCCATCATTTCACCAGATGAAAATAAAGTAGGTACAGACCGTTTATTTCATATTAGTAGTCCAAATCTGAATGTTTCTTTTTCAGAGATTACTTTTAAAGGAAACAAAGAGTCATCCATTAATGGGGGAGCCATAAATATGAATGCAGATTCTAATTTAACGTTTACCAATAGTGTTTTTGATGATAATTCTACAGGCGGCATTGACAAAGCTGGTGGAGGTTTATTTTTTAGTGAAGGAAATGTCACTATTATAAACTCCATTTTCAAAAATAATTTAGCTCGAGGAAACGGAGGCGCTATCAGCGGTTCTGGTGATGGAACTTTAATCATAACGGGGTCTTTATTCATAAATAATACCGCTGCAAATATTAATAAAACGGACGGAAATGGAGACAGAGCTAATGGCGGTGCTATCAATGTTTTTGGAAATGGTCGAGAAGTCATAATGTCTGAAAATACATTTTATAATAACGAAGCAACGTTTCAAGGTGGCGGTTTGTATTTTGGAGGTTTAAATGTGACTAGCAGTTTAGAAAACATCACTGTTTTTGAAAACAAAGTTTCCTTAACATCTTCAGGAGCAGGAAGAGCTGGTGGAGTTAGAATTGAAGGAGATAGAACTTTCGAGATTAAAAACGCCTTATTTTATGACAATCGTTTAGGAGATACCGAAAACCCAGAATCTGATATAAGTAGTGCCTCAGCGGTTCAATTAAACTTTATAAATTCATTGTCTGGCAGTTCCGAAGGTTTAGGATCCGATGATACATATAGCTCTTCAAAAATAGATGCCGTTTTAGCATCTTCGAATTTACGATTTAATGAAATATCTGGAAAAGTAGAATATGATGAAGCACCAAATGGAGATGACACCCCTATAGATTTTGGGGATGATGGAAATGATGCTGGAGCTTGGAACTCAATGTTGGTATTATCTGTTGACGACACTCAAATTTCTAATGATAATTTTGAAGTTCATTTTTATAATTCGACAAAAAGTATCAAGGTATTCTCCACGAACAATTTACCATTAGATATAAAAATTTATACGATTCATGGAGCGAAGGTATTAGAGAAAAATCATAACAACCCTAAAGAACTTATAAGTATCGCACACTTAAAAACAGGTGTTTATATTCTAAATGCAATGGAAAACGGAAAACAGTTTTCAAAAAAGTTTATTCTTTATTAATTTATAATCAACGATAAAATGTTTAAAAATAACCTCATCATTTTAATTGTAAGTTTAGTTCACATTAGTGTGTTTTCTCAAAGTGAGATCATCCTTGAAAGTGAAACTGTAGATATAAATGAGCAACCTCTCGCCTTTACATCGATTAGTATTATGTCGAAATCTATTGGTACAATTAGTAATGAGGAAGGTCGATTTTATTTAAGATTAACGAAAGAAAATTTAAACGATACGATCACGATTTCTACGCTTGGGTTTAAATCTTTTAAAATAATGGTTCAAGATTTTATAAATCAAGAAATAGAAGTAGTAACTCTTGAAGAAGACTTGGTCTCACTTGATGAGATCGTCATAAAAGATCCTTCTTCTTATGTGAAATCTGCATTAAAAAAACTAAAAGAGACAACGTATAGTAAAGGGCATCAATTAAATATTTTATACCGTAGATTTTCTAATGAAAATAATGTGTCAAGATTTTTAGTAGAACATTATGTAAAAGTATATGACAACGGCCCAACGTCCAGAGAATTTGGACCCATAGAAATTGTAGAAGCTAGGAAGTCTAACGATTATAGGTTTGCAAAAAAGAAACAGAAATTTCATGCAATTAAAATGATTGCTAAACAAAACCCATTAAGAATTAGAATTAATTCCAAAGATTATAAATGGAAAATTGTTGATGACACTTCATACGATGGTGAAGATGTGATTGTTTTGGAAGGAACAGATAAAAACAAAAAAAGTAAATGGATCAAATTATACATTGGTTCTGATACTAGCAACATCTATAGATTAGAAAAATCTGACTTAAATGCTGTATATATTTATAAAAAGGACAAAGATGGAACGATGGTACTAAGCTACCATAACAGAGAATATGTGTTTTGGGAAAAAGTATCACCCCAAACAAAACGGTTACTTAAATTAAAAGAAGATAAAATTAAATTGTCTTACAGACATGAAGCAATTGTTTTAGGCATTGAAACCGAGAGAAAAAAAATAAGGGTTAGTGAAAATATTAAACCAGGAAAAGATATTGGGGATTACAACCTAAAATACGATTCAGAATTTTGGAAATCTGTCAGCCTACCCCCCGATTCTAAATTTTATAAAGAAAGTTCCAAGCAATTAGAAAATATCTATGGAATTTCTATAGAAACCCAATTTAAAAGAGTCAAAAATTAAATACAATTACCCCTACAAAGAAACTTACAGTTAAAAAACACCCCTATTTTTCAATAATTGTAACAGGTTAAGTGAAAATTAATATAAAATTAATAAAAACACATTCATTTGTAAAGGTTATCAAATAGGTCATTCAATTGGGTCAAATTGATCACTTAAAAAATTAAACAATCAAACTTAAAATATGGAAAAAATAAAAATTATTTTATTACTTACAATTTTTCCTCTTATTGTTTTTTCTCAAGAAAACACCATCCAAGGAACGATTACAAATATCATTGGAGAACCTATTCCGGGAGTGACCATTCTGTTAGAAGGAACACAAACTGGATCTTCCTCAGATTTTGATGGTAACTACACCATAAACACACAAAATAAAACAGAAGGTGTTTTAGTCTTTAGTTATGTAGGCTTTACTACTGTAAAGATTAGTTTTGTTAAAGACAGCAAAACAATCAATACCGTGCTTGAAGAATCTACAGAAGAATTGGATGAGATTGTCATTACAGCACTAGGTATAAAGCGCGATAAAAAATCACTTTCTTATTCTACTCAATCCGTAGATTCAGAAGATATGAAAGAGGCTCGATCAACAAACTTTTTAAATGCTCTAGCAGGAAAAGCTTCAGGGGTTCAGGTGGTTAGCTCCTCTACTCCAACCGGATCAACACGTGTTATTATTAGAGGTCTTACTTCTATTACAGGTGATAACCAACCTTTATACATTGTGGATGGAATACCTCTTGACAGCTCACCAGGAGATGGTGGAGTTTCCGTTTGGAATGGAGGAGATGATATCGATTTTGGAAGTCCTATCTCTACATTAAACCCAGATGATATAGATTCTATTCAAGTTTTAAAAGGAGCGAATGCTTCAGCGCTTTATGGCTCAAGAGCGTCTAACGGGGTTATTATTATTACAACTAAAAAAGCCGAAAAAAGCAAAGGAAAAATTAGAGTCAATATAAACTCAAATTTTTCTGTTATCTCGAATAGAGAATATCCTTACTATCAGTACGTGTATGGTGCGGGAGATAATGCTAGATTAACTCCTAATGTTGGGAAATTAGACCCAATTACAGGGCTTCCTCTTGTTGGAGCGTTTAGAAGAGCTTATGGAATGCCATTTTTAGGGCAACAAGTTTTAGACTATAACGGAGAAGTTGGTACGTATAAACCCAATGTTAATAATGTTAAAGAACTCTATAAAGTAGGAACAGTCGCTACAAACACATTATCATTTAGTAGAGCGACAGAAAAAAATACATTTCGTTTTTCATATTCTAGCACCTTAGGAGATCATGTGATTGACAGAACGGAAAGAGTCAATAGAAATAATGTTGCGCTACGTTTCTCTCAAGAAATTTCTGACAAACTAAAAGTGAATACCAGTTTAATTTATGTGAATCAAAGAGTAGACAACAGAATGTATAGAAATGGTAGTGAAAGAAACCCTGCTAATAACTATATGTACATCTTACCTAACATGTCTAAAGAAAATTTATTTCCTTATAAAGACGAAGACAACAATGCCTTTAATTACGAGGGGCCTTTTAATAACCCCTACTGGAACATATACGAAAACACAAATCAAGATATCACAAATAGAATTGTTGCTAATGTGACTTTAAAATGGGACATTTTAAAAGGCTTAAGCCTCAAAACAAGAATAAATGGAGTTGCCAATGATGTGGATCGATTTGAATTTAACAATATGGGAGCCGCTTATGATCCAAATGGATTATACAGAGAAATTGCTGTCAAAAGAGAAAACAGGAATTATGAAGCGATATTAAATTACACCAAAAAAATTAACAATATTTCAATTGTATCCCTTTTAGGTGTGAATCGATTCGATCTAAGAACCTCCGGAACACGGAAAACTGCAATTTCACTTTTACAAAGAAATATCATGAACTTATCTAATGGTGATGAATTTTCTCCTACAGTATATCTTCCAAATAATAAAACAATAAACTCTGTTTTTGGTTCTGTATCTGCAGGTTTTAATGACACCTATTTTATTGATATTACTGGAAGAAATGATTGGTCGTCTACACTGCCTTCAAACAACAACTCTTATTTTTATCCATCCATAGGTGGTACTACAATCTTTACCAAATTCTTACCTATAAACAACATCTTAACATTTGGTAAAATAAGAGCTTCATACGCTCAAGTAGGAAATGATACATCGTTTGACAGAATAATTAATAATTATATTGAGGGTGGAAACTATAACAACACACAATGGTTGGCACTACAAAATCAACGGAAAAATTTAGAATTAAAACCAGAACTAACATCCTCTACAGAATTTGGAATTGAAACTAAGTTATTTAACAATAGAATTAGTTTGGATGCTACTTATTATAGGTCATCCACAAACAATCAAATTGTTCCAGTACAAGTAACTCCAACATCTGGTTTTATTTCAAAAATTATCAATGCTGGAGAAATTCAAAATAAAGGGTTGGAATTGTTTCTATCAGCAAAAATTTTAACCAACCAATTTAAATGGGATACAAGTATAAATTGGTCAAAAAATGAATCTTTAGTGGTGTCTCTAGCCGATGGTGTGGATCGCTTATTGCTAAGAAATTTCTTCAATGTTGGAGTCTATGCGGAAGCCGGAGAAACCTTTGGTAACATTAGAGGAAACGCACAAGCAAAAGACCCCGTGTCAGGAACGCCTTTAGTTTTACCTAACGGACGCGTACGTTGGGATGAAGACCAATATTTAGGAAATGCACAAGCAGATTGGATTGGAAGTCTAAGGAACACTTTTTCCTACAAAGGGTTTAATTTAAACTTTTTGATTGATGTGAAAATGGGTGGAGAGTTATTTTCTGCCACAATGATCAAGGCAGTAAATCATGGAATTCATGCAGAATCTTTACAAGGAAGAGAAGAGTATTTACTTTCATCGCTCATATTGGGAGAAAACAATAATGAGAGACAAGGAATCGGATTATTTGGTAATAATTATGCAGATGCTGAAAGAGCCAAAGGAGTTATCTATAGAGGAGCCGCTTTAGGAGTGCAAGATGAGGACGGTAATTGGGTTGCTGAAAGAGATGAGGATGGTAATATTGTGTATTCTCAAAGATGGCTAAGCCCACAGCTCTATGGTTATGATGGTGTTCAAGATCAAGGAAGATTTGTTTACGACGCTTCTTATGTAAAATTAAGAGAAATTGTTTTTGGATATACCTTTCCTCCAAGAATGATTAAAAAATTAAAAGGAGTAAAAAACCTTAAACTTTCAGTTGTTGGAAGAGATTTATGGACGATTTATAGAAATACACCTCAAGGAATCGATCCAGAGGCAGGAACAACGTCAGGTAATGGACAAGGGATAGAGTTTGGCTCTTTTTTACCTACAAGAACCCTTGGTGTTAATTTAAAAATAGTATTTTAATTATGGAAAATATGAAGAAGAAAAAGAGATACGTTAGCTTAAAATTATCTGTGTTCATGATTTTATTTTCAACGTCCTGTACAAAAGATTTTGAGGAAATCAATACCAATGAGTATATATTTAATGAAGCATCACCAAGTGCTCTTTTTACTGGAGTTGTAAAAAACACTTTAGACCTCGTTGGTGGTACTATGAACGATCAATTATACAACACTTACGCTAGTTTCTATGGTGGTAAAGGAGGGCAGTTCAATCGGTATTTCTATACAGAACAAGCACTGGATCAATACTGGAAGAAATTTTATGTAAATATTCTTAAAAACAATCAAGATATCATTGATAGTTATTCTGACGATTCTAATTATAGCAATAGAGTCTCTATTGCCAAAATATGGAAGAGTTATGTGTATTCAATTTTAGTATCTACATTTGGACCTGTACCTTATCAAGAGGCTTTACAGGGAGAAAACGCAGCTGCTTATGATTCTGAAGAATTTATTTACACAGATATTTTAGCTGAATTAAAAACTGCTTTTGAAAATATAGATGTTTCTGGAGACACGCTAGCTCAAGATCCTATATTTGATGGAGACCTAAATAAATGGAAGAAATTTGCCAATTCACTTCGCTTAAAAATTGCACTTAGAATTTCAGAAGGGTTCCCCACTTTAGCTCAACAACACGGATCAGATGCGATGACAAATGAAGGAAGCTTAATTAGTTCTAATGCAGAAAACGTTGTGATGAAATGGGGTGTAGAACAAGAAAATTGGTCATTTAACTATTCAAGATACGTTTTTATTGAAGCCAATGACGATGTTGTTCCTTATATGAATTTACATTTTCTTTTAAATCTTAAAACATATAAAGATCCAAGACTTTTTAAATTAGTAGAACCCTCTAACGATCCAATAACCCTTACAGATGTCGTTTTTAGATCTGGATCAACTACAGAACTAATTACAGTAGAATATGAACTCCCCTATTTTGGAAGGCCTTTGGGTGGAAATGCAGGCGTAGAAGGTTGGGCTCTAAATCAAAATGACAATATATTAAACGGATTAGCAAACAGAAGGTTTAGCAGACCTAAATTAGATTTATTTATGGCTCAAGATATGGGTTATAATGTAATCACCCATTCCGAAATAAACTTCATCAAAGCGGAAGCACAGTTAAAAGGTTGGGGGGGATCTAAATCTGCTGAACAGTATTACTATGACGGGATAGAGGCTTCGTTTCAACAATATGGAGCCACTGGAGTCACTGAGTATAAAAATAGAGCAGGAATACAATGGGGAACTACGAGTGTAGGAGACAGAGGCTTATTTGGGGTTGTTACAAGCGGTATTTCAAATGATCCTTTAGACAAAATCACAAGACAACGATGGCTCGCTAGCTATAACCAAGGTCATGATATTTGGTGCATGCAAAAAAGAACGAGAGCTTTACCACTGATCGATCAATTTGCTCCAGATGGCGCAACAGGTTTAGATTACGCTCCTCTTCCAGAAAGAATGGTTTACCCTCCTTTAAGTGAAGGCGGTCTAAACAATGCTGCATTCCAAGATGCAATTCTTAATTTGGGAGGAAATACACTTTACAACACCTTACAAATGAACACGTCCTATAACCCAATTCAATGGGAAACTCTGATTCCTGAGCTTAACCAGGATTTTGGAACACATTTTTATGGCGATTCTGAAGATGATTTAATTGCTGAAGGCATAGACTACACAATAATTTAAGATTTATAAAATGAAAAAACTTAGCTATTTATTTTTAATGACATTATTTTTAATTTCATTTTCATGTACTGAAGATGATGTAGTAACGGGTGAAGATGGTATCCTAAACTATACCATTCCGATTGTCCCAGTAACTTCAGATTATATTGTAGGCGCACAATATTCTACTTTTGGAAGAAGAAGTACAGTTCCTGAAGAACCTAGTATTGGGATTTACAACGGAAATGTAGGGGATTCATTAGTTTACAGACAACATGTAACTCAGGCACAGACTGCAGGAATCGATTTCTTCATTTTTAGATACCGCTCCGCAAATAATCAAAACCAAAATAATGCCGATACAAGGTTCATTAATGATTTGCAGGCTACCTCCAATGCTCAAGACGTAAATTTTGCACTTTCCTATAATTTTGGAAATATGGGTTTAAATAACAACAATCGCATAGAAGACAGAGGCTTAGTACAACGGTTTATTGATGATTTTAAATTAATGATCCCATATTTTGACCAGCCTAACTACATGAAAATAGATGATAAAAACATAGTTTACTTATTTAATAGCCACAACCTTCATGCCAATGACAATGCTGCTTTATATCAACAAATGAGGGCTGAATTATTAGATCTTGGGGTTGAACTATATTTAATAGGAATGCAAAATGAATGGTCTCCAACTTTAAGGTTTGACTTTCGGTTTGTAAACGGAGTAGATGCTGTGACTCATAACACCTATGCCACCATTAATGTGAATGAAAATGATAGAATCGTAAACTTCTACAAGTTTGTAGATATCGCTTGGGAATACCATAGAAGTACTTGGTTAAACTATAATATTGAATATATACCAACAATATCTCCTTCAATAAATTTAAAAATAATTAATTCCGGAAGTAATATACATGTATTTGAAAAAAACGAAAGTTGGTTTCGAGGTTTTTCTAATCTAGCCAGAAGAGTTTCTGGCGCTAGTAAAATTGTTCTTGTCGATTCTTTTAATGATTGGAATAGAGGAACTCAATTAGAATCTGCAGACACTTATGGAGAAGATTTCCTTCAAATTTTAAAAGAAGAATTCAAGGTGAATTAATATGAAAAAAGAGCTAACTCTATTTTTTACTTTTTTTAGTATTTTACTTTTAAACAGCTGTAAAAGCAATAGCAATAGTGATCTCCTCACTAAAAAAAGTCTTCCACAAATTAATAACTCCATTGAAGGAAAAATCTTAGCGGGCTATCAAGGATGGTTTAATGCTGAGGGTGATGGTTCTAAATTAAACTGGAAACACTATGGCAATAACGCTAAGTTTTATCCAGGAAGTGCTTCGATAGATTTTTGGCCAGAAATGGATGAAATTCAGAAAAGCAATCAATATAAAACAACATTTAAGTATAAAGATGGTAAACCTGCTTTTGTTTTTAGTTCTGCAGATTATGAAACCGTAAATAGCCACTTTAAATGGATGAACGAGTATGGTATAGATGGTGTTTTTGCACAACGTTTTGTAGTCGGCTTAACTAGAGGTAAAAAAAGAAGTGACAATTACAATAACGTTTTTGAAAACTGTTTTAAAGCTGCAAAAAAAAACAACAGAGTACTGAGTTTAATGTACGATCTTTCAGGGACTACCAGTGCTAATATTGTAGAAACCACTATAAAGGATTGGAAACAACTCGTTAAAAAACACAAGTTAAACGACCCTACAAACCCGAATGTTTTAACTTATAAAGGCAAAGCCGTGGTTTCTATTTGGGGCGTTGGTTTTGTAAATAGAAAATACACTTTAGAAAATATCAAACAGCTAATTGATTTCTTTAAAAACGATCCAAAATATGGGAATTGTGTTGTGCTTTTGGGTGTTCCAACGGGATGGAGAACTTTAGACAGAGATGCCATTGATGATCCTAAATTACACGAAGTTATTAAGATGGCGGATATTGTGCATCCTTGGACTCCTGGAAGGTATCATAATTTAGAATCCGCAGATCAACACAAAGAAAACTATACGGTAAAAGATCAGCAATGGTGTACCAAAAATGGTTTGATGTATATGCCGGTAGTTTTTCCAGGTTTTAGTTGGGCAAACATGAAAAACGACATGACAATTTTCAATCAAATACCACGCTTAAAAGGGGATTTCTTGTGGCGGCAATTTTATAACGCCATTTCTTCTGATGCCAAAACAATTTACGTTGCCATGTTTGATGAAATTGATGAAGGGACTTGTATTTTTAAAGTTGATAACAATCCCCCTGTAGGAGAAAGTCAATTTCTAACCTATGAAGGACTTCCATCGGATTATTATTTATGGCAAACAGGGCAAGCAACTAGAATGTTGCGCAAAGAAATTCCTCTAACAAAAGAGCAGCCCATTTATCCTTACGTAAAATAATTCCACAGTTGATGAATTTAAAGACCTATATACCAAAAATAGAATTTATTATTTACATAAAAATAGTAGTGATTTCTTTGCTCTTATTTTCATGTAACTCAATGAAAGGAATCTCAAAAAATAGTGATACTGTAAACTATGTTGATCCACAAATTGGAGGAATTGCACCTTTTTTACAACCGACAAGAACACGCATACATCTGCCAAATTCAATGGTGCGAATGTATCCAGAAAGAAAAGATTATAGAGACGATCAAATCACTTCTTTTCCATTAACAACAAGAAAGCACCGATCTGATTTACTTTTTAATATCATGCCTGTTTCAGGAGCTGTAAATGAAGCAAACAAACCGATTTCTGCTTGGGATCAAGAGTTAGAAATTGCACACCCTCACTACTACTCTACTTGGCTAGAAGATTATAATATTACGACAGAATTTACACCAGCTGCACAAGCAGGTATCTTTAAATTTACATATCACAACAACACTAGTAGAAAATTATATCTAAGCGATTTATCGGGGGGTGATTGGCAATTAAATGAAGATGGATCTCTTACGGGAACCGAATCCTTTGAAGGAATGTTGGCCTATGTGTACGCCCTAACAGATAAAAAAGGGGCGTTTACATCTGTAGAAACTCCAGAAAACACCCTCAATTCTTGGATGAGTTGGAACGATACAGACATCAAACAAGTTCAATTTAAATATGGCATCTCATTTATAAGTAGTGAGCAAGCAAAAAAAAATTTAGAAAGAGAAATTCCAGATTTCAATTTTGAAACCGTAAAAGAAAAAGCGCATAAAAAATGGTCCAATTTATTAAATCAAATTGAAGTTGAAGGTGGCAATGACGCGTACAAAAGAACGTTTTACACCGCATTGTATCGTTCCTATGAACGAATGATAAATATTTCCGAAGACGGAACCTATTACAGTAATTACGATCAAAAAATTCACGAAGGAGAACAAGACTTTTATGCAGATGATTGGGTTTGGGATACGTTTTTAGCATTGCATCCCTTACGCTATATTTTACAACCTGAAATGGAATCCGATATGATGGCTTCTTATGTAAGAATGTACGAACAATCGGGCTGGCTGCCTCAATTTCCACAGATTCATGGAGATGCACCTCCAATGAATGGCTTCCACTCGACCATCATGTTATTGGATGCTTACAGAAAAGGCGTTACTGATTTTGATGCAGAAATAGCGTTTCAGGCCATGAAAAAAAATGCTTTAGAAGGCACCATGATTCCATGGAAAATGGGCGCCCATGCCCCTCTTGATAAACTTGCTTTGGAACTTGGTTATTTTCCAGCATTGTACTTAGGAGAAAAAGAAACAGAGCCTAGAGTTCATGATTTTGAAAAAAGGCAATCCGTAGCGGTTACCTTAGCTCAAGGCTATGATGATTGGGCTTTAGCAGAATTTGCAAAGGAGCTAGGTAAAGAGGAAGATTATAAATACTTCTCCAAAACAGCACAGAACTACAAAAATCTATATTGGAAGGAAAAAGGATTCTTTATGCCAAAAGATGCCAAGGGCAATTGGATTGATATCGATCCAAAATTTGATGGCGGAATGGGTGGTAGAGATTATTATGATGAAAATAATGGATGGACTTACCTATGGAACGTACAACAAGATATTTTAGGATTGCAAGAATTAATGGGCGGACGAACAACGTTTGAAGAACGCTTGGATCAAATGTTTAGAGAAGATTTAGGAAGATCCACCTATGCTTTAAATGCAAGATTTCCAGATTTCACAGGGATCGTTGGACAATATTCTATGGGAAATGAACCCAGTTTCCATATCCCCTATTTATACAATTTTACAGATTCGCCTTGGAAAGCGCAAAAAAAAATAAGAATGCTTTTGAACACTTGGTTTAAAGACAATATTTTTGGTATCCCAGGAGATGAAGATGGTGGTGGCATGTCTGCTTTTGTCGTATTTTCTGCAATGGGCTTTTATCCAATAACGCCAGGAATCCCCGTCTATACCATTGGAAGTCCGTTGTTTTCAAAAATCAGCATTAATCTACCAAATGGTAGAAAATTCACCATAAATGCACCCAATTGCAATGAAACGAACAAATACATACAGTCTGCAACCCTAAACGGAAAAGAACTAAAAGGACCTTGGTTTACACACAAAGATCTGATCAATGGCGCAACCATCACATTGCAAATGGGGAAATATCCAAATATACATTGGGGTACAGATCCATCTTTGATACCAAACAATTTTAAAAACTAACAAGAAATCTCCTATGAAAAATATAAAAATCTACTTTCTACTTCTTACAGTAATAGGTCTACTCTCTTTTAGTAAAATCTCAAAAACAACAACTAAAAAATCTGATGACAATACAAAGTATGTAAACACCTTTATAGGTACAGGTGGACACGGACATACATTTCCCGGCGCAACAACTCCTTATGGAATGGTGCAACTAAGTCCGGATACTAGAACCTTGGGTTGGGATGCTTGTGGAGGCTATCATCACACAGACACTTCCATTTTAGGATTTTCTCATACGCATTTAAGTGGAACAGGAATTAGTGATTTGGGCGACTTTTTGTTTATGCCTTTTTCAGGGGAAGCGAAAATAATTCCGGGAACTCCAGAAGATCCAGATTCAGGGTACCGTTCTCGATTTAACCATGATGATGAAAAATCATCTCCAGGGTTGTATTCCGTTTTATTAAAGGATTACAACATCAAAGCAGAACTGACAGCTTCTAAAAGAGCTGGTTTTCATAAATACACCTTCAACAAAGAAGGGAAATCGGGGATCATTATAGATTTATCGCATACCATTTATCCAGATCATAAACCAAATCATCAATTTAAACTAATTTCTGATACTGAAATTGCAGGCTATAAAGGTTCTGGAGGCTGGGCTGTAACACAAGATATTTTTTTCAACGCAAAATTTAATAAACCGTTTAGGGTAACTTTTTTCGAAAATGGAAAAGAAATAGAAACGCTAGCAAAAAAAACGTCAAAAAAATTAGTGGCCGTATTAACCTTTGACACAAAAGCAGGTGAAGAAGTGTTAGCAAAGGTTGGGATTTCATCTGTTGACTATGAAGGGGCAAGTAAAAATTTAGAGGCAGAAATTAATCACTGGAATTTTGATAAGGTTAAAAATGAAGCCCATGAAACTTGGAAAAAAGAATTATCAAAAATCAATATCAAAGGAGGTACTGACGATGAAAAAACAATTTTCTATACCGGTCTATACCATACGTCTATAAGTCCAAATACGTTTTCTGATGTCGATTTTAGATACAGAGGAATGGACAGGGAAATTCATCAATCTGACGAAGAAAAAATCTACACAGTGTTCTCGTTATGGGATACTTTTAGAGCCTACAATCCTTTAAAAACAATTACAGATCCAGGAAAAACAAACGAGTTTATAAATACACTTTTAACAAAATACGATCAAGGTGGTGTTTTGCCAATGTGGGAATTGCAGGGGAATTACACCGGTTGTATGATTGGGTACCATTCCGTTCCCGTAATTGTAGATGCTTACACTAAAGGAATACGAGGTTATGATGTAAAGAAAGCCTATGAGGCCGTAGTTCATGCGTCAACGTATGACACAACTGATATCTTTTTTCCATCAGAAAGAGTCAAAAATATTTTAATGCCTAAGGGGAAACTCTATAATGAAACGATGGATTTTATACCTGCTGACCTAGAAAATGAATCTGTTTCCAAAGCCTTAGAATATGCTTATAATGATTGGTGTATTGCACAAATGGCAAAAGATTTAGGAAACACAGACGATTACAATCGTTTTATGAAACGCTCCAAAAAATACACGCAGTATTACGATACCAAAACAGGGTTTATGAGAGGCAAAAATCAAGATGGAAAATGGCGTGAGCCTTTTGACCCTCGTTATTCTAAGCATCGAAAAGATGATTACACAGAAGGAAATGCCTATCAATGGTCTTGGTTTGTGCCTCACGATGTTGATGGTTTAATAGATTTAGTAGGTGGTAAAGAAACATTCATTAAAAATTTAGACGTCTTATTTTCTACGAGTTCTGAATTAACTGGTGATGATGTTTCTGGAGATATTTCGGGCCTCATTGGGCAATATGCACATGGAAACGAACCGAGTCATCATATCTCACACATGTATAATTTTGTGGGACAACCATGGAAAACTCAAGAAGTTACAGACCAAATTATGAGCGAATTATATTTTAATAACCCTAACGGATTGGCCGGAAATGAAGACTGTGGACAAATGTCTGCTTGGTATGTCCTAAATGCCATGGGTTTTTATTCGTTTAATCCAGGAGATCCCACCTACTCTATCGGTCGTCCCATTTTTGATGAAGTAGAAATCAATTTACCAACAGGGAAGAAATTCATCATAAAAGCTAAAAATAATAGCAGCGAAAATAAATACATTCAAGCTACTAAATTAAACGGGGAAGAATTAGAGACTCCATTTTTCACGCATGAACAATTAATTGCGGGAGGAAAATTGGAATTTAAAATGGGTAAGCAACCAAAGTAAAATCTAATACATCCGTATTATCCTAAAAAATATCTCTAGTAAAAAATAAACATATTTAATAAAATTTATCATGTCAACTAACAAATCATACAGAAGTGCACTCATTTTTTTAACTACCCTATTTTTCCTTTGGGGTTTTATCACTGTTTTAGTAGATAGTTTAGTACCAAGATTAAAAGATGTTTTTGAAATGTCATATGCCAAAACAGTTTTGGTTCAATTTGCATTTTTTACAGCATTTTTTGTGGTCTCAGTTCCGGCTGGAACTCTTTTGTCTAAAATCGGATATAGAAAAGGAATTGTTTTAGGATTAATAATTATGGCTTTAGGCTGTTTACTTTTTTATCCAGCTGCCGAATACAGAAATTTTACTATTTTTCTAAGTGGCTACTTTACATTAGCTGGAGGGATTACTGTACTTCAAGTTGCTGCCAATCCCTACGTAGCTTTACTTGGTTCAGAAGAAGATGCTTCTAGTAGATTAAACTTATCACAGGCCTTTAATTCTTTAGGTACAACTATAGCGCCAATTGTGGGTGCATTATTTTTGTTGAGTGATTCCGTTAAGACCTCTGAAGAAATTAATTTATTGACAGATTTAGATAAAATAAATTATTATTCAGCTGAGGCAGCAACAGTTCAAACACCATTTTTACTCATAGCTGCTTTTATTGGGATACTGGCATTAATTTTTGCTTTTATAAAATTGCCCAAAGTGATGCAAGAAAGTCCTAAAGCTGGGTACTTGTCATTGCTAAAAAATAAGTTGATGCTTATGGGCGCACTGGGTATTTTTGTTTACGTAGGTGCAGAAGTTGCAATTGGTAGTTTCTTAGTGAATTATTTTAGTGACATGAATTTAGCAGTCATTGTAATGGAGAATGAAATGATGATGAACATAGCGAATACGATCGCAAGTGTTTTTAATAAAACATTTTCTAATTCAGATCCAAAATCGTTGCTAGGAATTTTTATCATATTTTACTGGGGAGGTGCTATGATTGGTCGATTTATTGGAGCCTACCTAACGAAAATAATGGACGCTGGAAAGGTCTTGAGTATTTTTGCTTCATTGGCAATTCTTATGATATTAATATCTATTAATACGCAAGGGTTGATTTCTATGTGGTCTATTCTAGCAGTAGGATTGTTTAATTCCATTATGTTTCCAACCATATTTACTTTAACCTTAGAAGGTTTAGGAGACCTTAAAGCTCAGGCTTCAGGATTGCTTTGTATGGCAATTGTGGGTGGCGCAATTATTCCGTTCGCATTTGGCAGTTTGATAGATGGTTTTGGATTTAAAAAAGCGTTCATATTAACTGTGATTTGTTATGGCTATATCATGTACTATGGAAAATTAAAAAGCAGAAAAACCGCTTAAATTTTAAAAAAAAGTAAATAACTACATATGCTCACTATTTTTTTTCATGTTTTAATTATTCTGACGTCTATTGTATCAAAAAACGATATTATACAATCTCGTACAGAAAAAAAACCAAATGTTATCGTTTTTATTGCTGATGATTTTGGTTACGGCTCAACCAATATTTATGGCGCACAAGAAGCATTAATAAAAACGCCAAACGTAAATAAATTAGCTAAAGAAGGCGTAAAATTTACAAATGCCTATACAACAGGTTCTGTTTGTACGCCCACAAGATATGCATTAATGACGGGTCAATATTCTTGGAGAACAAAACTTAAAAAAGGGGTTGTGAATATGAACGACCCAGCTTTAATTGATGTGAAAAGAAAAACATTACCAAAATATATGCAATCTTTAGGTTATAAAACAGCAATGGTTGGTAAATGGCATTTGGGTTTTAAAGAAAAAAAGTTCAATAATTTATTAGGAAATATTTATCCTGCTCCAACAGATTATGGGTTGGATTATAGTTTTGCATTGCCTAATAATTTAGATGATGGGCATAAAGTTTATATAGAAAATAATAAAATTTATGGATTGCGTTCTGATAAAATTTCTCCTTACGGAAAATCATTTTATGGAAAACAATACAAAGGATATGATGCCCCACAAAGAGTTACAGAGCAAGTAACAAATGATTTAACAAGCAAATCTATAGAGTGGATGAAAAGTTTGGATAAAGACCAGCCATTCTTTTTATACTATGCAGCAGCTGCAGTTCATCATCCTATTGTGCCTAGTCCACAAATGCGAGGTAAAAGTAATGCAGGTGCTTATGGCGATTTTATTCAAGATATAGACCGTTCTTTAGGAGATTTAATTGCATTTTTAGAAGAAAGGGGTATTAGAGAAAACACCATTATTATTTTTGCGAGCGATAATGGTGGTGATATTCCAAAGAAAAAAGATGTAATGCCAGAAAATTTTGCCATCAACAAAGGCTTACAAATCAATGGAGATTATAAAGGTGATAAACATACCATTTGGGATGGAGGATTTAGAATTCCGTTTATTGTAAATCATCCAAAGAAAATAAAAGAAGATAAAATTTCTAATGTAACTATCTCAACAATTGATATTTATGGTTTTTTAGCAGATTATATTGGTAATAATAAAGGATTAGATTTAGAAGATGCACCAGATAGTTATAGCTTTAAAAAAGCTTTATTAAAGCCCAATAAATTTTACGAAAGACCCCCTTTAGTGCATAGAGATGCACAAGGCAGAAAAGCAATTCGTTTTGAAGGGTGGAAATTTATTGAAGAAAAAAATAAAGACACAAAAAGAAAGATGAATGCCGAAATGCTTTTTAGCTTAACTAAAGATAAAAAGGAATCTACAAATCTTGCCAAAACAGAAACAGCAGTTGTTGATAAAGCAAAGACCTATTTAACTAAAATTATAGAAAAGTCATCCAAGAAAATTTGGAAAAATAATTAAAATGAAAAATAAAATAATAGTACTAATTATTGGTTGTTTGGTGTTGATGTTTAATTGCAAGTCTAAAAATGAGCTTACAACTCAAACTAAATACAAGAAGAAACCAAATGTGTTGTTACTATTTTCCGATCAACATAACA
>Ga0209833_1000570_pt1 | contig 26881 bp, 24 predicted proteins | sample COGITO_mtgs_1105_3_FD_184797 | JGI IMG/M metagenome (GOLD analysis project Ga0209833, IMG submission 184797) | Pelagic marine microbial communities from North Sea - COGITO_mtgs_110506 (SPAdes) (version 2) | ecosystem: Environmental > Aquatic > Marine > Epipelagic ... | reverse complement strand
ACGGATGGAGGCCAAGCGGAACCAAATTACCTCAGCTATGCAAGAGCCCAGTTATTATAGGGATCCAAGCAATGATCCGCAAAAAGACCAAGGTGAGTTAGAGGAGTTGGAGAAGGGCATCGCTTCCGCCTACCAACAGTGGGAAACATTGGAAGCTTTAAGCTGAGTAAAAAAATCCCTTGAATGATTGATTAATGAGCCTGGTAAAAACCTTGATTGATGCCGCCTTGTCTTTATCCGCTGAAGTCAAGGCCCTACAGTTTGCCGAACCCACTGCCTATATTTACAACCCTTTGGAGTATGCCTGGGAGATTCATAAGCATTATTTAGAGCTTGCTGGGCAGAGCCAAAAGAAGGTGGTTTTTCTGGGTATGAACCCCGGACCTTTTGGGATGGCCCAGACTGGAGTTCCTTTTGGAGAAATTCCGTCAGTAAAGGATTGGATGGGTTTGCGGGGTGAAGTTTCCAAGCCTGAACCCGAACATCCTAAACGCCCTGTGGATGGATTGTCTTGTACTAAAAGCGAAGTCAGTGGTCGTAGGTTATGGGGTTTGTTTGCCGAGCGTTATCCAATGGCAAAAGACTTTTTTGAGGATCATTTTGTGGCTAATTATTGTCCGCTTGTTTTTATGGAAGCAGGAGGACGCAATCGAACGCCTGACAAATTACCCGCCGATGAACGGGCAAGACTGGAAGCGATCTGCGATCGTCATCTTCAAAAAGTGGCGGAAATTCTAAAGCCCGAATGGCTTGTGGGAGTGGGCGGTTTTGCCCGCAAACGGGCAGAATTAGCGTTGGATGGAATGGATGTTTCTATGGGGACGATCCTCCATCCCAGTCCTGCAAGTCCGTCAGCTAATCGCGGGTGGGCTGAAGCCGCCACTAAGCAATTATTGGAACAAAAGATTTGGGTATAGCTCGTGCGATTAAGCAGATTCCCTAATCTTTTTAAGAATTGGCAAGTTCGTCTTCGTTCTTCTGGGATTGGGCAGCATCTGAATGGGTAAATAAACCGAGGAAGCGTTGGTTTTGGGACACCAATACCAAGGAGCCCAGGGGGGCTTCTTTAAGTAATGGTTCGATGTCTTGCATAGTTTGATTCGGGTAAACAAAAACAGGATTTTGGAGATGTGGAGTTTTTCCAGTTTCTAGAAAAGTTTTGAGTTGGGTACGTTCAAGTATACCCGTTGGGTGATCTTCTTTATTTAAAAGAGTGAAGATAGTGTCTGGAAATTTTTGCAGTATTTTTTCCACTTCTGCGTTTTCCCAACTTCGTAGGCAGGGTGCTTCAAAGTTTGCAAAGGAAGAAACCCGTCGATTGCGCCAACTTGCTTGAGCCCGCAAACTTCGATTCGTTTCCAATCGAATACCGGAGTCCTTGAGGAATTGGTTGTAAAAATTATCCGGACAAAGTGATCGACTAATTGCCTGGCTGACGAGTGCACCGAGCATCAATGGAGGAACGAGTGCGAAATCATGAGTCATCTCAAAAACAATGAGGATGGATGTGATGGGTGCCCGAACCACTGCCCCAAGGCAGGCACTCATGCCCACGATGGTGAGTAGACGCTGGGAATCCTGATCGAGCCCAATTCCGAGATCAATGGACTGGGAACAGGCACCTCCAATCATCGCACCAAGAAAAAGAGTGGGAGTGAAGATACCTCCGCAGTTTCCCCAGGCATAGGCGGATGTGGTGGCCATCCACTTCGCGACAAAAAGTACCAATAGGCTAACGAGGGCAAGATCGCCTGCAAGACTGGCCGTGAGATCCTGATGTCCCAACCCAAGTACGCCCGTCTTTCCAATCCAGTAAAAGACCAGGCAGGCGATTGCCCAATTTATCCAAGCACCAATAACTGGTCTGCTCCATGGTGGAAGGGTCGATTTTTGACGGATATGCCTAGTCCAAGACAGGGTCGATTTTTGAAAACCGACCCCTGCCAGAGAAGCGAGAGCGGCTACCACGGGGACGGCTAAATATACCCAGCCATGAAAGCTTTCCACTGGGGGAATAATAAAGGCGGGTTCAGTTCCTTGGAGCAGAAAGAGCGTAACTACAGAAATAAAAGAGGCCAGCAGGATGGGGCCAATGGTACGGCTGTTCAAATCCTCAATAATTTCCTCAAGCACAAATGCCACCGCAGCGATGGGGGCATTAAAGGCAGCGGCCAGTCCGGCGGCGGCTCCGCAGGCAGAGAGGGTGCGGATGCGGAAGTTGGAGAGCCTGAACTTTTGACCGATGACCGAGGCCAGTCCTCCGGCCAGTTGGACCGAGGGGCCTTCCCGCCCGAGGCTTAAGCCACCTCCCACACTGAGAGTGGCAGCAATGAATTTCACCCAAACGATCCGAAAGGAGACGAGGCCATAGTTCTGCCGGTATGCGGTTTTTAACTGGGGAATGCCACTGCCCGCGGCCTCCGGGGCAAACTGGGTCAATAACCATCCATTGAGGAGCCCCACCAAGGTGAGCACAATAAATCCGATGGCGGCAAAGTTTTCCAAGGGTCCCGCCGCTAGCGGCGTCCAAATCTTGTGGTGAACGAAGTGAATGGAATGGTGAAACAACACCGCAACCGAACTGCTGGTAATTCCCACAAGAATGATCGGAGGAACGGATCGGGGAATGAATTTTAACAAACTTCTGGGCAGCCTGGGCATTCCTGAAGATGTGACATTCCCTTTCGATGAACAAGACGATTTGTGTCTGTTGATCGATGCGTTTGAGTGATCAAAAAAATTTGACAATCGTAACATCGTGAAATAACGATATATAAATGTACCTAAAGCAAATAGCTAATCATGATCTTGCTCAGTACGCCTACCTGGTCGGATGTCAGAAGACTGGCGAAGCCCTGCTGATCGATCCGTTGCGTGATATTGGGCCATACCTCGAAATTGCCCAATCCGAAGATCTTAGAATTACTGCCGTTGCGGAAACGCATATTCATGCGGATTTCGTCAGTGGTACCTTTGAGTTTTCGCGGTTAGACCCTTCGGCGTCTCTCTACCTTTCCGCGGAAGGTGGGGATTTCTGGCGGAGCGAATGGGCTCTGGGTTTGCCTAGTTATCGCCCACTTCGCCAAGGGAATTCATTTAAGGTGGGCAACCTGCTGGTCGAGGTGTTGCATACCCCCGGCCATACCCCCGAACATCTTTCCTTTCTGCTTACAGATCAGGGAGGGGGAGCAGATGAGCCGGTTGCTTTGTTCAGTGGAGATTTTCTTTTCGTGGGCGATGCCGGTCGGCCCGATCTTCTGGAGCAGGCGGCTGGTCTTTCCGGTACACAGGAGGATGGGGCTCGGGCTCTTTTTAAGAGCCTTAACCGGATCGCGGATTTACCTGACCACCTGCAGGTATTGCCCGGGCATGGAGCTGGCAGTTCCTGCGGTAAGGCACTGGGCGCGGTTCCCTCATCCACTCTAGGCTATGAACGCCGGTTTAATCATGCCTTTAAACTTGCCTTGAAGGGTAATGAGGATGGTTTCGTATCCTTTATTCTCGATGGCCAGCCGGAACCACCTGCATACTTCGCCCGGATGAAATCTCTGAACCGTGCCGGCCCGGTTCCGCTCGGCCCTGAAGTGGCACTGAAAGAGTTTTCCGCCTCGGATTTACAGGCTGGTTTATCAGCAAGTTCCTGGGTCACCGTGGATACACGTGCGGTGGAGGATGCCTTGTCCTCCCACCTGATCGGCTCCCAGTTCATTGCCCGCAATTTCTTTTCTGATTTCGCGGGCAGCTTTTTTGAACCGGCTGAAGAGTTACTGCTTGTGGCCCAAAGTGCGGATGATGCGAAGCACATGCAGCGTGCTTTACGATACATCGGTTTCGACCAGGTTGTTGGTTTTGTGGTTCCGGAAACCCTGAAGGAACTGCCAGGCACTATGCTCCGGTCCATTCCTTCCTACCCAGCGGACCGCCTGTCAGGAGATGCCCCGCTTGATGGGCGGGCGGTCATTGATGTGCGCAAGGCAACCGAGCGTTTGCAGGGGTTCCTTGATGGCAGTTTGCACTTTCCTCATGCACGCATTCTTTCAGCCCATACGGAGATTCCCGAAAAACCACTGGTTGTGCATTGTCAGTCCGGATTACGAGCAGCAGGGATGGCTACCTTTCTTGCCCGCCAAGGACGAACGGATGTTCAGTGTGCTCTGGGAGCAATCCGCTCTTCCATACCCATTCATTCCCTTGCGGGTGCCAGATGACAATGGCCGCTAAGAAAACAGAGGTTGATCCCATTCCTGATCTCGATTCACTCGCCCAGGCGGCTGAGTGCCTGCGGGCCCTGGCTCATCCCATGCGCCTGAAAATTCTTTTCCTGCTCGAGTCAAATCGTTGGACGGTGGGGGAGTTGGCCAAGGAATGCTCCATTCGCAGTCATGTTGCCTCCGAGCACCTACGCTTGATGCAGCGGTGTGGGATGTTGTCGGTCGAGAAGGAAGGGCAAAAGACCTACTATCAGATCTGCGAGTCCCAGGTGCACGCCATCCTTGCCTGCATGCGGGAAAAATTTTCCTAATTATAACTCTTAAAAGAAAACAAAACTTATGAAAAACCTCACTGTTGAACAATCCCACCATGAACGCCAGGCAAACTCATCGATTCCGCTGATCGATGTGCGCACACCCGCGGAGTATGGCTCCCTCCACGCCGAATCCGCTCAGAGTCATCCGATGGAATCCCTGGATATCGGCAACTTTCCTTTTTCAAAGGATCAGGAAATTCATGTCATTTGCCAGTCAGGCGGGCGTTCGATGAAAGTATGTCAGAAACTGGAATCGGCTGGTTTTGAGAGGGTGGTCAATGTGGAGGGCGGAACCTCCGCCTGGGATGGTGCCGGACTTCCAGTCATTGCCGGGAAAAAGGCCATGTCTTTGGAGAGACAGGTACGAATTGCCGCGGGTGCTCTGGTGGTCATTGGAGCGGTGGTCGGACATTTCTACAATCCAGCTGGTTATGGATTGTCAGCCTTTGTCGGTGCAGGTTTAGTTTTTGCAGGGGTTACAGATACCTGTGGAATGGGAATGATTATAGCTAAAATGCCCTGGAACCGTGCCTAGCGCATTCTTCTTACCAGACTTCTATGGGTCCTTTGGGTACAGCAATTTCTTTTCTCTGCTTTGCTTGGTGTGCGACTTCCTCTTCCATAAAAGAGGCAATCATCGGAGGCATTTGATAGCGATCAAGCAGTTCCCCTGAGTCATCGGTGAATTTCTTTCTCCATTCCAAGTAATCGGTTAAAACCCTCTCGAAGTCTGATCTTGAACTGATCCTGACCACGGCGTTATTGAATGGCTTGACTGGGCCAAATCGCTTGGAATACCACGGAGCAACTTTACGAAACTGGAGAGATCCACGATCCTCGCCAAATACTTCTACCATCAGATCGTAATGCCTGCGCATGACCCGTATTCTTTCATCAAAACTAGGCTCAGAGGGTAGGACTCCTGTTTCTAAATATTTCTGGGTGTGGAGAAAAATCCAGGGGTTGTAGAAGGCTCCCCGGCCAGCGGAAATTCCATGACACCCGGTTTGTTCAATCATGTGCTTGGCGGCATCAGGGGTGGTAATATCCCCATTCCCAATGACTGGGATCTTGTCGACTGCTTCTACCACTTTACGAATACCTTCCAGGTTAACCACACCGTCAAACCCTTGTGCTCTGGTTCTACCATGAACGAAAATGGCTGCCACCCCGGCATCTTCCAAGGCACGGGCAAGGTTTGGAGCGGTGAGGTTTTGATCGTCCCAACCTAATCGCATCTTTGCGGTAATCGGTACGGGCACTGCTTCGACCATGGTACGGATCAATTCCTGAGTTTTGGGCAGCTCCGTCATCATACTGGCTCCGCCTCCGGTTTTGGTAACCTTTGGTACGGGGCAGCCCATGTTGACATCGATGGAATCGATCCCTTTTTCAACAAGCATCACCGCGGCATCTCTCATTTCCTCTTTGACGCCACCAAATAATTGAACGGACAGGGGGTTATCCTGCTTATTCGTTTCAATTAATTTGAGTGCTTTGGGGTTCTGTTCAATGAGGGATCGGGCGTTTACAAGATCTGTGGTGCAAAGATCAACCCCGCCAATTTCGCGGATGACCAAACGGAAGGGCAGGTTGGTGTATCCTGCAAGAGGTGACAGGAAAAGATTGGATTTGAGCGGTAGCTGACCCAAGGAGAACATGAGCCATAGACTGAAGAATTACCTGATTTTTACAATCCAACAAAACAGACTTTTTTCTTCCGTTTGCTTGTCTAGTTTTTAGAGAATCCTTTAAGCTTTCGATCGGTTATAAAAGTGCCAAAGGGAATTAAAGTCGCAACGAAAAGGTAAAGGCCGAAGAGAAAAGACCAGGCATGTTTTTTCATGGATATGGCGAGCAAAAGGCAATAGGCGACAAAGAGAATGCCGTGGGTCATCCCTACAACTTTCACGGCCAGAGGAATTCCCCACCAATATTTTAGGGGCATGGCAATACCAAGAAGAATTAAATAGGATACACCCTCAACATTTCCCAGGATGCGGAGGTTACGGATAGATGAGAACATTATTTCTTTAATGTACGAAAGAGAGTGATGGAAAGAAAGATGGCAAGTATTGCACTGATAATAACGCCGATCTTGATGGATGTGGAAAGATTAATCAATGGGTTTGGGTTGGGAAATATATCGGGAGCGAGAAAAACCATCAACTGGGGAAAAAATGTAAGGGGAGAAAGGGAGGCGATATTTAGCATGAGTTGAGAATTTCCGAGGAAATCATCCACTGCCAGAACGAGGCAGGCAAGCATGGGTGTCAGCCATAGTAAACCTACAAACCCCCAAAATCCTAAATTAAACCATTGTTCCCGTGCTGCCCGTAAAGCAAGTGCGGTAAAAAGTAAAACCAGTCCAGGCAGAAGGACTGATAGGGCAGAAGGTGCAACCGACTGCACGGTTTCTGAACTTACCGCCAGCAAGTGTAGCACTGAATAAACCACGGTGGAGATACAGACAAGCACGCAGACAAACAAGCCTCCGGGTGCTTCGTCTGCAAGCGCAGGAATGCGGCTCATTCCCAATTTTCCCGAACGTTGTCTGCCCTTGAGTTGACGGTGCGGATCCGGGCAACATACATTGATTAATAATAAAAGAGATGCCAGGTTAAGGAGAAAGTAGGTTGATTGGACCACGATCATGGAGATGGCAGGCAGAGAGTCGTTTTTTAACTGATTGGGAAGTCCGGCCTTTGTGGGATCAAGCTGAAGGCTCTGACCGAGCAGTCCACTAGCTTCTCCCTGTGAGAAAAAAGGCCAAAGCGAACCGAGCAAAAGAATTTGTAAAATGCCAAACAGACCAATTGCCATGGGCTTGGAAAATGCGGGAAGCGAATCGAGCCGCCATTTCCGGTAGGCTGTGGCAAAGAGAGCAAGAAGGATCAACCCCTGCATTACAAAGGTAAAGGTGGTTGGAGAAACCTCGTAGGTGAAAAAGGGAATTTTCTCCCAAAAATCCACGACTTGTCTTTCAAAGCGTCCAAGGGTTTGGTTGCCTTCGGCGAGAAGGTGGGGAACAATTTTACCGAAATAAGTGGGAAGTATCGTAAGAAAAGAAAGGAAGGAGATACCTGCCTGTCCGAGCACGGGAAGAAAAACATACAGTCCGAGCACGGCAAGGCGGGCTACCCATGAAGCTGCCCGCGGTTTCGGCACCACCAATCCGATAACATGGGCAGTAAGGTGGTAAAGAATAACTGAGCAGAAAAAAACTGCGTAGAGTTGAAAGAGGTTAAGCAATGGAATTTTACCGACCACCATGCAGTGCAGAAGAAAGGGCAGGGTGATCAGGAACATGAAATATTCCCGGGCAGGCAGACCGAATAAATATCCAAGAATTTTCGAAAACGGGTTCATCGGAGTCATTCTTTGGTAGTCAAGCAAGCCCGCTTCTTTTTCCTCCGCTGTTACCGAGGCCACTCTTCCTGTACCCAGAAACATTAGAAAGAATCCCTGCAATACAAGTAACACAGTAAAGGCTTCCCGGGCACCGTTAACTGGCATGGATATAAGCTCGGGCAGGGCAGACTCCGATTCGTTCGCGGGAATGACTTGCTGCATGCCGTCGAAGAAGGAAGCCAGATAAAGAGTGGCACATGAGATGATGGAAAAGAGCCCGGAGGCAACCAGGTTCTTTGGGCGCAATCGTTCCCGGATTCCCCGCCGAATTAAAGGATTCACTTTTTTTCCCTCTCTTTGGTTGAAGATTCGAGTTCGAGAAATAATTCCTCAACCCTTGGCTTTTGAAAGATAAATTCTGAGACGGGAACACCAGTTTCCACTAATTTAGCGAGTGCCTGGGTGGCTTCCTTTTCTCCACCATCCAGGGAAACACGAAACTTGGTCTTGCATGTTGCAGTTTCTTCGACTTGCGAAAGGCTGGGGATCTTGGAGATGACTTCTCGTAGAGCTGGGTAGGGTTCGAGTAGGTGAATTTTGAGATGAGTCGCTCTATCTTTCTGCCTCGAAATTTCATCCAAGGTTCCGGATAGGGCCATCCTTCCATCCCGCATGAAACCGAGGCTATCGCAAGTGTCCTCGATTTCAGACAGTATATGTGAGGAAATAAGAATGGTCTTCCCATCGCCTGCCAATTTTTTGAGGATATTTCGTAAATCGATGCGTGACTTCGGATCGAGGTTGGCCGCGGGTTCGTCCAATAAAAGAACGGAGGGTTCGTGCACCAAGGTCTTGGCAAGCAATGCCCGCTGGCGCATTCCCCGTGACAGGGTTTTACACAGGTCATGCATTTGTTCCTTCAAACCTGTTGCATGGAGGCTTTGCAAAACCTTTGCCTCTTTTTCTTCCCCACTAAGGCCATAGGCCTGAGCAAAAAGGTCGCAAAATTCCCACACCTTTAAATCTTCATAGATTGGAGGAAAGTCAGGCATATAACCGAGGACGCCCCGTGCCTGTTCTGGTTGATGCAGGGCAGAAATTCCTTCGACCAAAATATCTCCAAAGGTCGGCTCAAGTAAAGTGGCAATTGCTTTGATCGCACTTGTTTTGCCTGCTCCATTCGGACCGATCAGACCGTAGATCGAACCAGGCTTTACCGAGAAGGTTAACTGATTAACCGCAACGAAGTCCCCGTAGTGTAATTTAAGGTCTTTAACCTCGATCATCTTGCTGATCTATCATTGGTAGTATACCGAAGTAAAATTGCTCATCGGTCAACTTTTCCTTGAACCAATCCGTATTCATGGAATGATAAAAGTATTTTATTTATGAAATCTACCTTCTCTTTTTTCGTATCTTTCCTCCTTCCTTTCACGCTGCTTGCAGAACAGTCACTTTTTGATGGCAAAACCTTGGAGGGTTGGGACGGTAATCCGCTTCATTGGAGCGTTGAAGAGGGGGCTATCGTTGGAGTGAATACTGTTGAAAACCCAACTAAGGGGAATACTTTTCTGATTTGGAAAGGGGGAAGCCTTAAAGATTTTGATCTTACTTTGGAGTGTAAGATTGATTCCGGGAACAGCGGAATTCAATACCGTAGTTTTATCAAACCCGGAAACCATGATGGCTGGAGAATTGGTGGATATCAGGCAGATTTTGAGTCTGGTGATAAATATTCAGGCATTTGCTACGGCGAGGCATTTCGGGGAATACTTTGCAAGCGGGGAGATCGGACCACCTTAAGTCGGGATAAATCTGGAAAGTTAGTCCAAAATACTGAGAAAATTGGAGATACTTCCAAGCTCGGTTTAGCGGTTAAGAAGAAAGATTGGAATAAGTACCGAATCGTCGCAGAAGGTTTTCGCTTTGAGCACTACATTAACGGTCAAAAAATGTGTGAATTAATCGATGAGGACAAAGAACAAAGGCGTGAAAATGGATTGCTTGCCTTTCAAGTTCACCAAGGTCCTTCCATGAAGGTATATTTCCGCAATATTGTATTAAAATAATTTTCCGAGTGCTTGGCTACTCCGATTGCGGGTTGCCAACTTTAGTCCTAGCATTAAGTAATTAGGACATGAAAGATTTAGTGCCCCTGCCTAGAATAATTATTGCTGGTGGTACGGGGTTTCTTGGCCAATTACTTGCACAATCTTTTTTAAATGATGGATATGATGTTGTCCTGCTTTCCCGAAATATTTCCCAAACAGGTGTTCTAGGACGCTTAGTCAAGTGGGATGGTGAATCTGCAGGCGATTGGATTGAAGAGCTTGAAGAGTCTCGGGCATTGATTAATTTAACTGGTCGATCTATCGATTGTCGTCATTCACCTTCGAATCGTCAGGAAATTCTAGATTCCCGTATCAAGTCGACCCGTGTCCTTGGTGAGGCTTTGAACCATTGTATAAAACCTCCAACTGTTTGGTTGAATGCTAGTTCGATGGCACTATATGGCCAATGTGTTGGAGATGAAGAAGCTCACGATGAAAGTTCTCCAATCACAAAATCCGGTTTTTTAGAAGAAGTAACAGTAGCCTGGGAAGATGAGCTTTTTAAGTTCAATAATCCAAACGTCCGCAAAGTCGCGTTGCGCATAAGCTTTATTCTTGGCCGCTCTAGCGGTGCCTTTCCTTTACTCAAAAAGCTGACTTCATTTGGACTTGGAGGAAAACAGGGATCTGGCAAGCAATGGATGAGCTGGTTACACGAGGATGATTGGGTTGGCATCAGCCGATTTCTATTGCAAGAGAAAGATATAACCGGACCCGTCAATCTGGCATCTCCAGTACCCCTCAAAAACAAAGATTTTATGAGAGTTTTGAGGAATCACTTTGCTCCTCTAGGACTAGGCTTACCTGCACCATCATTTGGAGTAAGGATCGGCTGTTTTTTATTGGGGTCCGCTCCAGAGCTTGCTTTGCAAAGTCGTCGCGTCACTTCAACTATTTTAGAAGATAAAAAATATTCCTTCACCTATTCGAGTTTGAATAGCGCTATTTACAATCTTCTTGAGTAATTTAAAAAAAAGAATTGAAGGACTACTAATTAGCTTGTGAGCATTTATCTTAAAGTTGGTTTTTTAAAATTAATTTTGACTGGGTTTTGTATGCTCAATCAAAGTTGCCTTTCTGCCGAAGTTTTTGAATCGGATATAGTCATTTATGGGGGTACTTCATCGGCAATTGTCTCTGCTGTTCAAGCAAAAAGAATGGGCAAGTCGGTGGTTATTGTTTCCCCCGCCCGAAGATTGGGCGGTTTGTCGAGCAATGGTCTTGGCTGGTCCGATACCGGTAAAAAAGAGGTCATTGGTGGAATAACTCGCGAGTTTTATCATCGTGTGTGGAGACATTATCAAAGCCCCGACGCTTGGAGGTGGCAAAAACTAGAGGATTATGGAAATCGCGGGCAGGGATCCCCTGCGATTGATGGAGACAGGCGTACAATGTGGGTTTTTGAACCCAAGGTTGCTGAGCAGATATTTGAATCTTGGATCACCGAAAATAAAATCAAAGTTTTCCGGGACGAATGGTTGGAAAGACCAAATGGTGTTGAGATGAAGAGCGGGAAAATAGTCTCTATCACTTCAGTGTCAGGTAATCGCTATGAAGCAAAAGTTTTTATCGATTGTACTTACGAAGGTGATTTGATGGCGGCTGCAGGAATCAGTTATATTGTAGGGCGTGAAGGGAACGATCGTTATGGAGAAACGCTTAACGGGGTACAAATCTCTGCAGCAAAGAAGAATCAATTTTTTTATCGTATCGATCCTTTCAATGTTCCTGGTGACTCTGCGAGTGGTCTTCTTCAGGGTATTAGTAGTTGGAAGCCTGAAAGGGATGGCACCGGTGATGATAAAATTCAAGCTTACAACTTTCGGCTATGTTTAACACAGGTTGAAGAAAATCGTGTGCCCTTCGCTCGGCCAAGTTCCTATGATCCATCTAAGTACGAGTTGCTGTTAAGAACTTTAATCCGCGGATCTAGGCATGTATTTTCTCATTTTGATCCAATACCCAATGCTAAAACGGACACCAATAACTATGGCTCTTTTAGTACGGATAATATCGGCATGAACTACAGGTATCCTGAGGGAACTTACGAAGAGAGAAGTCAAATAATCAGTGAGCACGAAAATTACTTGAAGGGATATTTCTATTTTCTAAGCAATGATCCTAGAGTTCCTCAAGAAATTCGTGATGAGATGAATCAATGGGGTTTAGCAAGAGACGAGTTTGAAGACAATGGTCATTGGCCGGAGCAACTCTACATTCGAGAAGCTAGGAGAATGATCGGTAATTTCATTATGACTGAGCATGAGGTTACGGGCAGGAAAAAAACACTAAGAGCTGTAGGTATGAGCTCTTACACCATGGATTCTCATAATGTTCAACGCTATGTTGCTAAAGATGAGAATGGGAAATCATATGTGTTAAATGAAGGAGATTTTCAAGTTGAGGTCAAAAAGCCCTTTAAAATATCTTTCGACACTTTGTTGCCGCAAAAAAAAGAGTGCGAGAATTTATTGGTGACTAACTGTCTGTCTGCGTCACATGTTGCCTTTGGTTCAGTCCGTATGGAACCAGTGTTTATGATTCTTGGTCAATCTGCTGCTACGGCTGCTGCTTTGGCGATTGATGGGGGGATTTCTCTACATGATCTCCCCTATGATCAATTGTGCAAACGCTTGTTGGCAGATGGGCAAGTTTTAAAATCTAAGATACAAAATAGAAAAAACAAGGGAGTCGGTATTCCGCCAAATACTTTAAGTGGAGTGGTGGTGGATGGAACTACGGTTGAATTTGAAGGTGAATGGACGGAAAGTAGTTCGCTTCGGCCCTTTGTGGGTGAATCTTACTATCATGATGGAAATGGTGGCAAGGGATTGCGCAAAGCAATGTTCCCATTTGTTGCACCAACAGATGGATTACACGAAATCAAAGTCTCGTATGCATCTTTTGGTAATCGGGCTGGTAATTTGAAGTATGAAGTTAAACACGATGACGGAATTGCCAAAATATTGGTTGATCAAAGAAAACCCCAAACGATTGGAGATCTTTGGTTCTCTTTGGGGTCCTTTAATTTTAAGAAAGGTGAGCAGTATTTTGTTTGCTTAAGTAATGAAAATACTGAGGGATATGTTATAGCAGATGCAATACAGGTGATTGGACTTACTTCTCCTATTGAAAATTAACTGGTCGCTAAAGAAGTATAACATTTCACCATTTACAATAATTAACCCAAATTTGATACGATGAAAAGAAGACCTTTTCTGCGATCTATCGGTTCAATCTTACCATTTTCATATTTGCCTCAAAGGGCAAAGGGATCTAACGAACGGTTTCAAATCGCGGCCATCGGGGTGGGAGGGAAGGGCGGAAGTGATTTTCAACATTTGGCCAGACATGGTGATGTAATCGCAGTATGTGATATTTCAGAAAAAAAAATTAAATACGCACGGCGTGGTCGTTCCCAAATTGCAAAATTTGATGATTATAGAGAAATGTTTGCTCACTTGGGAGGCAAGATTGATTTACTAAGTATAAGTGCTCCTGATCATGTTCATGCACATTCGGCTCAGTTAGCCTTAGACTTGGGAATACATCTTTTTCTACAAACACCCATGGCGCATACCGTTTGGGAAGCACGCCAGTTACAAATTGCTGCCCGCAAAAAGCAAATTTGCACGCAACTGGGTTTACAAGGCAGTACTTCTGATCTTTTTCGACAGGGAGTAGAGTTTTTGCAAGCTGAAGGCTTGGGCAAAATTTTGGATGTCCATGTATGGACTAATCGTCCTATTTGGCCTCAATCTGCCCAACATACAAAACGACCTAGCGAAAAGTTTTCTATTCCAAATGGTTTGAACTGGGATGCATTCTTGGGCCCCGCTGAAGATCGTTCATACCATCCACTTTATCAGCCTTATAATTGGAGAGGATGGCAATCTTTTGGCACTGGTGCTTTGGGTGACTCGGGGATTCACCTATTCAATTTGCCGGTTTTAGGCTGTGGACTCCAGAAACCTGAAAAAGTTGAATGTTTGCTTCGTGGCCCGGTAAACTCCGAGACCTATCCTTCTTGGGCAATTGTGAAGTACGAATTTTCTGGACAAGATAAAGGCCAAACAATTCCTATGCATTGGTATGAAGGCAAAATTGGCCATCTCAGTAAAACAGTTACTGGCGGAAAGAATTTTCCGAATCTCGAACTCTTTAAGGGACGAGAGCCATCAACGAGTGGATGTTTGATTCGAGGCTCGAAGGGGACTTTATATTCGCCTTCAATTTACGGGTCCAAGTGGGAAGTTTATATAGAGAATAAGTGGATGAAACCACATCAAATCAAACCTTTCAGCGGTGTACTTGGGCGAAATGGTAGGGGTGATTCTGGATTAAAGGATGAACTCGTTCGAGCAATTCGTAGGGGAGAACCAAAATCAACACTGGCCGGTTTTGATTTCGGCTATGAGATAACCGAACTAATTTTATTAGGAAATGTTGCCATCTTGGCGGGGGGAGAATTCTCTTGGGACCGAGAACTGGGGGCTTCTAATCGTAAGGATGTTAATAATTTGCTTACCAAATCTTATCGGAAGGGTTGGGAGGTACAGTCCGCTTAAATATTACCCCAAACTTACAAAGAAGTAATTACAAGTACATGCTGTCGTAAATGTCGGCTATTTTTCGAATAGCCAAAGCAAAAGCTGCTGTTCTGCGGTCTTTGATTTTTGGGTTTGAGCTATGTATTTCCTTAATTTCTTGGTAGCCTTCGCACATCGTATCTTCTAAGCCTGAACGGACAAGAGTAAGTTCGTCGGGACCCTTTAGCAAATCGGCCTTGGCCTTTGGATCAAGGGGTTTATCTATGCCCGACTCGATTAATCTTACAATTTTAGCTCCTTGAGCCTCGACAAATCTTCGGTCCATTCTACCAAATCTGACATGGGATAAATTCTTTAGCCATTCAAAGTAGGAAACGGTAACCCCACCTGCATTCAAGTAGGTATCTGGAATGATAAAAATCCCTTTTTCCCGAAGAATTTTATCTCCGTCAAAAGTAACTGGCCCATTCGCAGCTTCAGCAATTACTCGAGCTTGGATTCGGGGAGCATTTTCTTTGGATATTACACCTTCAAGGGCGGCTGGGATTAATATGTCACATGGTAGCTCAAGAGCTTCCTTGCCTTTTTTCATATATCTCCCACTGGCAAACCCTTCAAGTTTCCCGTGTTCTAATTTATATTGATAAACAGCCTCAGTTGAAAGTCCTTCTTCGCAAACTAAGGCTCCGTCGCGTTCGATTATTCCAACAATAAGGGCTCCATCTTCCTCCTCTAGAAATTTGGCTGCATGATAACCAACATTGCCTAACCCTTGTACGATAATTTTTTTTCCCTCTAAATTGCCTTCCAAATTAGCACTTTTAAGGTCATCTGGGTGTCGGAAGAATTCCTGAATTCCGTATTGTACACCTCTGCCGGTTGCCTCTATTCGACCCTGAACACCGCCACAGTGCACTGGTTTTCCTGTTACACAAGCACGAGCATTGATTTCGTTGGGGTGAAGCTTTTGGTATTCATCCGCAATCCAGGACATCATGCGTTGGCCTGTGCCCATGTCGGGAGCTGGAACATTGATTCCGGGGCCAAGCAAGCCCCGTTTGTCTAATTCTTGAGCAAATCGGCGAGTAATGTGTTCCAATTCTTCTAACGAATATTTTTTAGGGTCGATGCTAAGTGCACCTTTTGATCCAGCAAAAGGAACATTTACAATCGAACATTTGTAGGTCATCAACGCAGCCAATGCCTCGACTTCTTGTTGGTCAGCAAAGGGTGCGTACCGTATGCCCCCTTTAGCAGGAAGGGCATGCTCACTGTGAGTGGCTCGCCAACCAGTAAAAATTTCGTATCCGCCGTTTAGTTCTACACCAAACTTCATCTCGCAAACTGCGTTGCAGGTGCGTATTTGTCTTGCTAGCCCTTTGGGCAAGTCCATGGCTTCTGCAGCCAGATTAAAACTTTTATTGACGCTTTCTAGAAATGAAAGATCTTTGATTTGTGACATGATCGGTTTTCTTAAGGAAAACCGTATGGCAAGCAATGTCTAAGTTTAAAAAATAATGCTAACCGTAATGGGAAAAAATTGCCTTGGGTAATCCTCCCAAGGCAAAAAAACACTATTCCTTAGGACGTGCTTCGTTAACCTTTAAGGGGCGTCCATTCATGTCGGTACCATTCAATGCCTCAATGGCTTGATTGGCTTCGTCATCGTTATTCATGGTAACAAACCCAAAACCTTTGGATCGTCCGGAAGGACGTTCTACGATAACGGATGCGCGATCGACGGTTCCATGTTCATTAAAGATTTCTGATAATTCTTGATCGCTAACGGACCAAGGAAGGTTTCCCACATAGATTTCCATAATACTGATTGTCTTTATTTATTGATAACATTGAAGTGCACGAGACTCATTTCGGTAGTTTGAAGTCACTTTTTACGAGTTAACGTTTGATCATTCAAAACCTCCAATTGTCCGGGCATAATTAGCCTTTACATTGAATGATTGTATGCATTTAAGCAATAGCAAAGAATTTAGCAGGATGAGCAGGGTTTTTTATTGGTAGGAAGTAACTCCTAAGCTACCTTACTAATCAAATGATCAGGATAAGAAAAGTTTCCGAACAAACCGAAAAAGACTTGCGAGAAATTAATAATCTGATTCCTCAGCTTTCTCAATCAGCTAAGCTTTTGACTAAGGCAGAATTCACATCCCTTCTTAATGCTGAGTCCACTCACCTCTATTTTGCAGAAGACAAGGAGCAAGTCCTTGGCATGCTGAGTCTCGTAACCTTTCCTATACCCACAGGATTGCGCGGGTGGGTGGAGGATGTAGTTGTAGACACAACAGCGCGAGGAAAAGGAGTTGGTAAATTACTCACCATGCATGCATTAAAGGAAGCACAAAAAATGGGTGTGTTGACAATTGATCTAACTTCTCGTCCAAGTCGCGATGTTGCCAATCGACTCTACCAATCTGTGGGCTTTTCTGCTCGGGTAACAAATGTTTATCGGTTCAAGCATGTTTGTTAAATTCGCAAAGTGTCTTGGGTTGTTGAGCAACTTTCGGTTAATTTGGATACCCTTAGTTTGCATTACTTATTTTAAAAAGCCTGGATTTGCTAATTCTGATTTGGATTTTCTTTTATCCATTGATGCAAGATCAATTGAGAGCAGCGGGGTTTCAATGTGGCTAAAGAATAAGTATCCGCAGATGAGTCAATGGGCAGACAATTTTGTTCGTGATTTAGATCAAGGGGATGAAATTCTTAATGCCATGGGCTTGAGAGAAGATGATTTTACTCATTTTACTGCTATGATGAAAGGAATAGATGCGTTGGCTGATTCTAATAATTCTAATCAGTTATCTTTTTCTGATCTTTTTTTATCCATCAATATAATTGCTGATAAACCGATGGATTTGCCTCTTTTTTTATCTTGGTTCAAAAATCAACTACGGGACGAATTCACGACGGGCGTAGCTCAAAATTTAAACTTAGGGGAAGTTTTAACTAAAAAGTCTTTAAAATTCATTTTACCCATTAGTAAATTTTACAAATCAGTAGAGCAGAGCGAATCTCAACTGTTTTTGGATATGAATTTGTCTGTTGATATTAGTCTCGATGGAAACAGAACAATGATGGATGCCTTGGTTTCACGTTCTACTGATCATCTTGGCGGAAGTTTTGATATAAGAGAAAAGAAAATTCCTTTGCTCAATAATTTACCTGATGATCGGCAAATTTCTTTTTATTTCAAATTGCCAGATTCTCTTCGTGAAAAAATAGTTGGTAATGATAAGTTCTCGGACCCCTTGTTTAATGCTTTTGCTCGGGTTCACGAAATTGCCTTGGGAGTATCTTTTCGGAAAGAATCGATATCTTTAGAATTTTTGATCGAGTGTTTAGATGAAGCTTCAGCAAACGGATTAAACACATTGTATCAAGGTTCTTTAGGTATGGCTCAACTCGCTCTTGCTCAGGAACCCAAGGCTCGAGCTGCCCTTATTGCTTTGCGAAATATGAATTCCGAAATAAAAGAAAATTGTCTCCATCTAAACATGGAGTTAAATTCATCAGTTCTTGCTGAAATCATATCAGCATCTATATCCGCACTTTCTCCTATGCCTCCAATAGAAATTACTAAAATTGGTGCGAGAAGATTAGAAGGTTCACCTGCGCCTAATTTGTTTCTTCCCATGCTTAGCGGTGAAGACTTTAACTTAGCTAAACAAAAAGGAAAAGTTGTTGTGCTTGGGTTTTGGGCTACTTGGTCTGGGCCTTCAATCCGTAATCTACCTCTTTTATTAGAGGCAACCAGAGAATTTAATTCCTCCGAATTAAAACTTGTCAGCGTTAATCAAGATGCTTCGGTGAAAGAGTTATTGGAATTTATTAATCAGTATAACCTGCATGAGTTATCAATTTTATTAGATGAAAATTCATCAGCCTATGATGCCTTTGATGTAAAAGGATTGCCCCACACAGTGGTTATTGATCAAGCTGGAATTGTACATGATGTTGCAGTTGGCTTTTCCCCTTTTCAGGGACCTGACTTAAAAAGAATGCTTACCAAATTAATTAAATAATTCTACCGAGTATCAAGTCACTTTCTGGAATATTGAGTTCTTGGTAAGGCTAAACTCGCGAGAATTTAAAATTTAATTTGTCCAAAGTTTTAAGTCGTGGGCTATGAGTTAGTTGTTCCACAATTACACAGATAACGCCAAAAGGATATATAGATGATGATGATGAAAATTAATGATTTCCAAAAGTACAAAGCCACTTTATTAATCCCTTACGATCAATACTTTAGTCTAATTTATGACACTAAATATTTATTGGAAGCCCGACTTAGCTCGGGTCGAATTTTTGTGGCTCATAAATATTTTTACGGATGCAACCGCAGAAAGGCAGTAGAAAAGGCAACTGATTGGTACTCAAAAGATTTACGAGATGTATTGGGCCCGCCTAATCAAGTAATGATGATCGACGATCCAATGGAGGAAGTAATTTATGAAGAAGGTTTTATCTGTACCGATCTCCGAAATAAATACTTGGATGAACCGACCATTGATCGATTACTCAAAGACGCAGGCGGAGACCTAGGACGAGATAATACAACTGGTTCGGGCAGTCATCCGACTTGCAGTGTAAAAAGGCTGCGCCGTCGTAGGAAACAAGACGTTCGACTGACCGACCGATTGACTCAATCTCCGAGTGGGGTAATTTATTACCGTATGACTGAGTTCCATAAAGGTAATGCTGGGAGAGCAAAATCTCGTAAGGTCAAACTTGCATCAAAATCTTTAGAGAAGGCTCGAAAAGAGATTATCCGTAGAGGATTGGATAGATTGGAGAAAGGTTCCCTCGACAATATGTCTGATTTCATGAATGTTTCACTCAGTTCTATAGCCGTATAGCGTACATATATTTTCTTGATGAGTTCTAACCTTCCAGACCGTTCAGCCGAATTGGTACAGTTGATGATGAAGCATCAAAGAAAGTTGTTAAGTTATATAATGACTTTAGTGCCTTCTCGTTCAGATGCGGAAGATATTCTTCAAGAAGCAAGCCTGACTATTTGTGAGAAGTTTTCAGATTACACTTCAGGAACAAACTTTTATTCATGGGCTTGTCAAATTGCTTATTGGAAAGTTCGTGCCGCCCGCAAAAAGTACGCAACCTCTAAAGTTATTTTCAACGAGGAAGTGTTTGAGGTCATCTCTCAAACTCGTGTAGAAATGGAGGAGGAACTAGACCATCGACATCGGGCACTTTCTAAATGTTTACAAAAATTAAATGAAAGGGATCGCCGGATGGTATTAATCCGCTATGAGTCTGGACATAATGTAAAGGCTGCAGCTCAAGCCTGCGGTCGCACAATTCAAGGAGCATACAAGGCCCTGACGCGAATAAGAAAAAATTTGCACGATTGTGTGAGCTTAGAGGTCAGCATGGAAACCCCTTGATGAGCTTAAACGATTTAGAAATCATCGAGTTGTACGAATTGCTCGATCGATTGGTTGAGAGGAACCTTTCTCACGAGCAGAAACGACGCCTGGAAGATTGGCTTAGTAAATCTGCCGAGGCTCGCCGCATCTATGTTTCTTTTGTCGATATGTCAGTGAGCTTGAGTAGCTATGCAGACGAAAGCTTATCTGTTAAAGAAGAGCCTGAGAATCGTAGCCAAATTGTGAAATTTATTAATTTTATTCAGCCATGGCTTCCAATGGCTGCGGTATTGGTTGTCGGAGTATACCTTTACTCGAATCTTTCCTTAAGTTCTTTTAGCGGGAATGATCCAAGTGGAGTTGTCGATCAAAAGAGTTCTTCCGTACCAGAATACCAAAATTTTTATAGACCAGATCGAGCTTCTCCTGTCGCCGTGCTTACTAAATCCGTGGGATTGCAGTGGTCTTCGAATACGAATAATCGCCCAGAGCTTGGCTCTGCACTTGAGCCCGGTGTTTTCGAAATAGAAAGGGGGATGGCCCAATTGGAGTTTATGCAAGGAGCTACTGCGATATTGGAAGGCCCGGCAGATGCTGAGCTCATTAATGACAATGCTGTATCTATAAAATTAGGTAAGCTACGGGCTCATGTTCCTAAAGTAGCAATTGGTTTTAGCGTTGATCTTCCAATGGGCCGGGTAGTCGATTTGGGTACAGATTTCGGGGTCGCCGTCCATCCAGAGGGTTCGGCTGAGGTTTTTGTTTACAGAGGTAAGGTTCAGTACAAGGGCGTCGATTTTGAGGGGAATGAAGTGTTTAATGAGCTATCAGCGGGCGAGGCGATTTATTTAGATTCCTTTGGGATTTCAACTCCATTAGATATGCCTTCTGGAAATTTCCTTGGAACCGCTGACTTAGCTTTTCGCTCTTTGGAAAACGCGCACAGGCGAAGATCCGCTTGGATGAAAAAAAGTAAAGAATTAGCAGCGGACCCTAATACATTGCTTTACTATGGCTTTGATGGACATGATTCTTGGTCTCGGGTTGTAAGGGACGAAACAAATCGGGCCAACGGAGCCGGAGACGGTGCGGTAATTGGATGTAATTGGACAGAGGGTCGCTGGCCTGGCAAAGGTGCCTTGGAATTTGCCCAAGATAATGACCGGGTCTGCTTAAATCTTAATAAGTCCCTGAGACAGGCTACATTAGTAGCCTGGGTGCGGCTCAATGGATTGGGGGCCGATGGCGCACCTTTGGTTTTTTCAAAACCTCATTTAGACGGTGCGGTTGGATGGTCTGTGAACTCCTCCGGTAAGCTTGTGCTTGAAGTTAAAACATCCAATTTAATAGAAACCTATGAATCTGCCGTGGCTTTCCCTCCGGATCGTCTTGGAAAGTGGGTTCATTTAGCTACGAGCTTTGATGCGGAGAAAAAATGGGTAAATCATTTTATCAACGGGCGTTCATTTAGTCGTGAGAAAATAAACCAGGCTAATTCAATCTCTTTGAAAAAAGGTTTATTGGGACACTTTCAGGCATTCCCCGACCGTAACCCTAAACTTTCTCTTAGAGGATCTATCGACGAGTTTGCAATTTTTGCATCAGTTTGGGATGAAGGAACAATTCGAGAGCTTTTTGAAGTAGGTCGTCCACAAGGATTTAAGCCAGAACACCATTTGCCCTAATGCAAGAAAAGGGTTTGCCTTTAAAATCGGGTGCTTGCTAGTCCCTGTAATCCATGACCTAAATGGGCTGGATGTATCAGCTCCCTTAATGCAAGCATGTTGGCGTCCATTGGTCCTTCGCTTTCCCTGAAAATACGCTGAATAGAAGAGGTTGAATATTTTAACAAAAAAGATTCTTGGCTCATACGAATTGCAGGATTAAATCCATTTTCTTTCAAGCAGTGTTCCAAAATATCCCAGCACAAATGACAAGTAAGGTCTTGTTCTCCAGGATGGTCGAGTAACTTACTATTCATCTTTTGACGGTAGTATCCTCTTGCTGTACCATCTGGTCGATCTTGCATGAGAATGTTTAGATCCAGTCCGTAATCAAAGGTTAGAAAAACTCCTTTCCAGGATGGCGGATATAAAATTTTTTGCATCATGGATAATGATCCACATGGCCAATCAATAAGGTATCCCTCTGTCGGATAGTGGGGGGGAGGGAAAGGAAGAGGTCCTTTTCTTTCCAGATCTATTTCCTTAAACTCGTCCCCTTTTAAAGCTACGAAAATCTCGAGCCAGTCGTCTGCTTCTTGATGGTAGCGAAATCGCTTAAATGGTTGAGCATCAAGTAACTCATTGCTGTAAATAATTGCACGTTTAGGGATATTAAATGTATCTCCTAAACGAATCACTCGTACCTGTTCAAAGGGATTCTCAATGCCATCTAAAGTAGAAGACCCAGGCTCTGCCCCGATTTCAACAAATGTAAATAAACCAGGGTCATTTTCGCCCAGTAAGTTTGTGCAAGCTTCAACAATCAAACTTCCCCATACGCCGCCGAGGTTGGAAGAAGTATAAAAATCATTGTGTTTAAATTTCCCTACCCGACATCTAGAATTTTGATAATATCCAATTTGTGGGTCGTATAATACCCACTCTAAAAATTCGTCATAAGGCATTTGTTTTCGTCCATTCAATCTATCAATAAAGGAATTTGACGTTATTTTTGAAAGCTTTGGCGTTGTCGGGCACATAGCTTTTGGGTACCTTGTTTGGCGTGAAACTCAAGCCAGCAATGTAATGATTTTGGGAATTGAAAGTTCCTGTGATGAATCCGCTCTTTCTTTATTTTGTCCTCAGCACGGTGTTGTAAATGAATGGATACACTCACAAGTCATCAAGCATGCAGAGTACGGTGGAGTCGTGCCCGATTTAGCTGTTCGTCAACATTTGGATAACTTTTTCCCATTGCTTGATCAATTGGATCATGAATTTAAATTGCCTACTAAAATTTCTAAAATTGCCGTTACTTGTGGTCCAGGGTTAATTGGTTGCCTCGGTGTTGGTCTGACTATTGCCAAGACTTTGGGGATGCTTTGGCACATACCGGTGTACGGCGTTAATCATTTGAGGGGGCATGCTTATTCCCCATTTATGAGATCGAATGATCAAGCCAGTCGATGGACTGATCACCTTCCACATCTTGGATTATTAGTTTCTGGTGGGAATACTCTCTTGTTTGAAATTACCGAGGACCGATCGATTACTGTCATTGGAAGAACAAAAGACGATGCTGCCGGGGAAGCATTAGATAAAGGTGCGAAACTTCTTGGCATTTCATATCCTGGTGGAGCGGAACTTGAGCAAATGGCAAAGAACGGAAATCCAACAGCTTATTCTTTCCCACGAGCTTTTAAATCCAAAGAAGATCATGACTTTAGTTTTTCAGGACTTAAAACAAGCCTGCTTTACACCTTACAAAAAATGAGTGAGGTCGAGGTTGAGCGGAACCACTCCGACTTATGTGCTTCGTATCAAGAAGCTGCTATGGATCAATTGGGTCAAAAGTGCCTTAGGTTTTTAGAGAAGAAAAGATACCGTAGTTTTGGCTTATCAGGAGGGGTAGCTAATAACGAGAACTTGAGGGATCGACTTGGCAAAATCTGTCAGGAAAGAAATTTGATTTTTTTGGCTGCTGAAAAGAGGCATACTGGTGATAACGCTGCCATGATAGCTCATGCTGCACATCTTGACCCAAACGGATTGTGGTCTAATTTGCGAGGTGGACTAAACTTTAATCCAGGTTTAACTTTAGACGCTGCACCCATTTAATTGATTTTAAAATGCATTACTTGCCACACTTTATAAAATCCTTAGAAATATATCATACACTATGATCTCCGATCCAAACAAACCCAAGAAATTATCCGCCAACGAAGGCATCAAGGAACGAAGTAACTTTTTGAGAGGAACAATCTCGGAAAGCTTATCCGACGACTCCACCGGGTCCATTTCGGCAGAGGATGCTCAGTTGACTAAGTTTCATGGTACCTACATGCAGGACGACCGTGATGTAAGGGCTTCCTTGATTAAGGAAAAGAAGGAAAAAGCATTTTCATTTATGATTCGCGTACGTGTTCCAGGAGGGGTTTGTACTCCCAGTCAATGGATTGGTATTGATAAACTAGCCGATAAATTTGGTGAAAGTACTTTGAAGCTGACGACTCGTCAGGCTTTTCAACTCTACGGTGTGCTTAAGCGTAACCTCAAGCAAACGATGAAGGAAATCAATGATACCCTGCTTGATACCTTGGCCGCTTGTGGTGATGTGAATCGTAATGTAATGTCTCCTGCCAACCCCTTTGAATCATCACTTCACCAGCAAGCACTCGATGTTGCTCAAAGTCTTCATGATCATTTGACTCCTCAAACTTCTTCCTATGCTGAGATTTGGCTGGATGGAGAAAAACAGGGAGGAATTGGCGAAGAAAGTGAAGAACCAATCTATGGAAAGACATACTTGCCTAGGAAATTTAAAATTGCTGTGGCATTACCCCCCAGAAATGATGTGGATGTTTTTTCCAACTGCCTTGGTTTTGTTGGAATACCTGATGGCGAAAAGGTTGTAGGTTACAATGTTTTGGTAGGTGGTGGCTTGGGCATGACTCATGGCAAAACCACCACTTATCCAAGGCTCGCTGATGTGATTGGTTTTTGCTCTCCAGATCAGGTGGTTCAAGTTGCAGAAGAGGTCGTTAAAATACAACGCGATTTTGGTGACCGTACAGACCGAAGACATGCACGGATGAAGTATACGGTTGAGGATCGTGGTGCGGATTGGATGCTTGAAGAGTTGAACCGGCGTCTTGGTTGGGAGTTGCAAGAGTCTCGAGAATTTAATTTTGATTCCACTACTGATAGGTATGGATGGACGGAGGATTCAGATGGGAAATGGGCATATGGCCTATTTGTTGAAGGGGGACGTCTAAAAAACGAAGAGGGCAGTCGTGGACGTGTAGCACTGCGGAAAATTGCTGAAGAAATCCCTTGTCAATTTCGCCTCACCGCCAATCAAAATGTAATCATTGCCCGCGTATCTGCAGAAGATAAGGAAAAACTGGTTGGGATTCTCAGTGATCACGGAATGACACTACCTGAGCAGTTGTCTGGTATTCGGCTTAATTCAATTGCATGTACTGCTCTGCCCACATGTAGTTTAGCTCTTGCAGAGAGTGAACGCTACTTACCCCAATTGGTCGACGAACTTGAGTCGATTATTGATCGTCTAGGCCTACGTGGGGAATCAATAGCTATACGATCAACGGGTTGTCCCAACGGATGTGGCCGTCCATATCTTGGCGAAATTGGTTTGGTTGGTAAAGCACCAGGGAAATACAATTTATACCTTGGCGCTGGTCTTGATGGTACCCGTTTGAATAAGTTGTACCGTCCGGCGATTACTCATGAAGAAATTGTTGATGAGTTGCGACCCGTGCTTGAAGATTTTGCTGCTAATCGCGGCCCCGAAGAAAGATTTGGAGATTTTTGTATTCGAAAAAGCTATGTTAATGCTACGGTTAAAGGGACTGACTTTCACGAATAGCTCGATAGCTTTTTGTCTTCATCATTTTTTTTAGGTGAAGCGCAGGTATTCTAAATCCTTGGGCAGACGGACTCATGCAAATCCTGACGCACCAGTATCTACCTTAGGCGAAGAAGAGTCTTTGGAGAGGCTTGATGCCTTGAAGGAAGATCCTTTTATTCTTCTACTCGACCAAGTGCAGGACCCTAGGAATTTAGGGGCTTGTTTGCGTTCGGCAGATGGTGTGGGTGTTAACTTGGTTGTTTTGCCAAGCGACCGTTCGGCTGGTTTAACAGATGTAGTTAGACATGTTGCTTGCGGTGCGGTGGAAAGACTCCTTATTACCAGAGTTGGGAATTTGGCTCGGTATATGGAGAAGCTGACTGAGCGGGGTATTCGCCTGATAGGCACCAGTGATCAGGCGACCACATCTCTTTATGATTCCACCATGAGTGGACCGTGTGGATTGATTGTGGGTGCAGAAGAAACTGGAATACGTCGATTGACAGCCAAACACTGCGACGAATTGATTTATATCCCAATGAGTGGGACGGTTGCATGTTTGAATGTATCTGTCGCCACTGGGGTTTGCCTCTTTGAAGCCCGTAGGCAACGATCCTCCTAGCTAGGTCTCTAAGCGCTGAGTGGCAGGTGTGGAAGCTTTGAGAGTGAGGCTTTCCGAAAAAACTGTGTTCTTAATCCACCGAAAACAAAGGCCAAAGAATACCGTGCTAAGAATAGAATTCCGAAGGAATAAATAGGCTGGGGCGTATCCGGGTTCGCCAAGTACAGTCGCTTGGATAAGACCAGAAAAGTTCTTAATGTAGGCAGGGTTAATTATCCAAGCAAAAGCACAGGTGACCACATGAAAGATAATGGCAGACCCGACAGCCCCGGCAGTCCAGGAATAAGCACTTTTATTATTTCCGAGTTTTCTACCCAATATCCATATGGCTATATAACTGGCAAGAGTAGCTAGCATGAAGGGTTCAAGGAAGTTTATCCCATAAGAGGAACTCAAGAATAAATCACTAAGGAAAATCGCCACAATTGGAGCTACCCACGAGAAAAAACCTTTCATGTATGCTCCACAAAACATGAAAATTGCCAAGGTGGGAGAAAAGTTAAAGAGACTAGGGTAGTCAAGTGGAAGATGACGGCTAAACCCAACAAGAATAATTAATCCAACAATCCAAAGCTTGGGAGATAAACGATCAGCTGAGTGGTCTAAGGTAGGCATAATATCTCTTTATAAAAATTTAATTGAGGGATTGCAATCTTAGCTTAGGTCTCCCCTATGAAGTGTCTAAGCTCGTTTTGCTAATCGGTCGAGTAACTCAGCTTGCTGTTTACTAAGTTTTTTCTTGGCATCGCACAGTGGCAAGAGTTCGACGCGGTCAA
>Ga0209833_1000562_pt1 | contig 27075 bp, 41 predicted proteins | sample COGITO_mtgs_1105_3_FD_184797 | JGI IMG/M metagenome (GOLD analysis project Ga0209833, IMG submission 184797) | Pelagic marine microbial communities from North Sea - COGITO_mtgs_110506 (SPAdes) (version 2) | ecosystem: Environmental > Aquatic > Marine > Epipelagic ... | reverse complement strand
AAACGGGCAAATTAACAGAGAGGGCAAGCGTTTAGAAAACGAGCGAGCTAATCGAGATTTAATAGACGATAAAAATGAGAAACTTTAATTTAAAAGAGTTTGATAGCCCCGATTTAAGCGGCTCGGGTTTAAATATGGATAAAGACTTCCTCTCTATGCTAGATAATGCGAGAGACATCGCTAAAACGCCGTTTAAGATAACGTCTGGCTATAGGACTAAAGAGCATAACATAGCTATATATAAAAAACTAGGAAAAAAACCTATAGAATCCTCACATCTTAAAGGTCTAGCTTGCGACATAGCTTGTAGTGATTCACGAGCAAGGTTTTTAATAATAAACGCCTTACTAGAGGCAGGATTTACTCGCATAGGTATAGCAAACAATTTTATACACGTAGACTCGGATTGTGAGAAGTCTCAAAATGTAATCTGGACGTATTAATGGAAACAGGAAAGTATAAAGATAAAAACGGAACAACTAGAGTAGGCGATGCTTTGAGGTTTTTAGCCAAACAAGGTAAAACTTTTGCGCCTGAATTGCTAGAGCTTGCTGCAAATGTTACGGGAGTTAAAGCTTTGGATAAGCTAGGCGATGCTATACGAGGCGACAAAGCGCTAACCCCACAGGATAAGGACTTGCTACTAGCAGAATTAAACAAAGATATAGCAATAGAGCAAGAGATTACAAAGCGTTGGGAGGCAGACGCAAATAGCGATAACTACGCTAGTAAGAATATACGCCCGTTTACGCTCGCTTTCTTGCTTTTCTGTATGTTTGTATTCATTATGTTAGATAGTGCGTTAGACGGCTTTAAAATAGCTCCAGAGTGGATAGGATTACTCAAGGGTTTACTTATGACTGCGGTCGGTGGTTACTTTGTAATAAGAGGAGCGGAGAAAATAACGAAAGATATAAAAAAGTAAACCCCTGCATTTCTGCAAGGGTGTATCCTAGTTATGGCGTTGGTCAAACTTCCAATTTTCAAGCGCTTTTTTAGCATCTCGATACGCTTTGTTTAAAGCCTTAAAACTAGGGTTGTCTTTATATAGCTCGTAGTCGTTATAATAAACTACTGAGCGCTCTCTAAGAGCTTGAGGCAGGTCGAAATACTCTGCCTCTTTAACTCTTAAAAAATATTCTTTACTGCCTTGCATTATTTCGCTAGGGTTTTAACTTGCTCAGAGGTCAATGCGTAAGCGTTTAAAGACTCCTTAGTGATTTTACCGTCTTTCAAAGCTATTAACGCCTTTGTAAAACGTTCGTCGCTTAGAGGCTGTTTAATTGGCTTAGGCGCAAACTCTTTCGTAATCTCTGCAAGGTATCTCACATCGTCAAACTTGCCCATAAAAATATCCGCGTTAAATCCTAGTTTCGATATAGCTTTTGTAAGCGTGTCCGTCTCGATTTTTTTAGCAAAGTTATCGTCTAGCATAGTCTTAGCGTTATTTATGTACAACTTGCAGGAGTTTATAATTTCAAACTCTCCCTCTGGAAAGAAAAAAGTACCTTTAAAAACTACCATATCATATTTAACAAGCGAGTAATCTAGCTCTATATTTTTAAATCCCCAAGTTTGACCGTATACTCCAAACTGCTCCGTTACCATCATTATTTGATATTGTGGCGCTATTGCAGTTATAGACATTCCGCCTATTTTAGCTTTTTTAGTATACTTTGGGTTTGTTTTTTCTACGCTATTCCATAGCTTTAAATTGTTTACTTGCATAATAAGTTTGTTTTATATTTTCTTAATCTATTTTGTACTCTAATGTTAAAATTTGCGTCGAGTAAACGCTCCGATTCAGTACCAAAGATACGATAATAAGGATTATCTTTATCTATTATGTAGTCATATCTTACGGACAATATTTGTAGCATACTATTAAGTCGTATTATTTTCTCTCTATTACACATCTTTCTGCTATTCATAATAGTGAGCTATTACGTTTATAATCATTTCGTTTTCCTCGTCTGTTATATCTATATCGTCGTAGTCTTGGTCGAATACCGCTAGTATCTCAATATCAAAATGAGCATCGCCTACCGTTACGTCTTGCGTTTCAAAGTGAGTGCCATGTGAAATCGATATATCTCGGCTTGCGTATATACTAAACTCTATACCATACTCTCCCATTTGCGCCTCTACAAAATCCTGCTGTAATACCTCGTTATCGTGGTCGCTTTCCCAGTCTATAATCGGAGCGGCAAGCTCTTGTATACTATCTTTTAATGTTTTCATTACTTATTTAGTTTTAATCTTAATATTCTTTTTTTGATTGCCTTGCGTTTCTCACATTTTGGCAAGCTGTCTGCTAGTTGCTGTAATTTTTGGATAATCTGTTTTTTTGTTCTCATAGTTTTTTAGTTTTGTTTTACAATATTACAACTTTTTTTTGATTAAAAAAATATGTTAATAAAAAAATTAAATTATTAGTAACAAAATATATATATTATACTACTAACAGATTAAAATAATAATGTTAGAAAGATTATCAAAAAGGAATGAGGAGTGGAGAAATCTAGCCTACAGGATATGCGGAAACTACGACCACGCTCAAGACTTAGTACAGCAAATGTACCTAAAGCTCGCAGACTATAAAAGAGTTAACGACGCAATGGTAGCAATTACAATAAAAAACCTTTGGCTTGACCTACTAAAAAAGAAAAATCGAGAGGTCGGCATTGATAGCTTTCACTCTTTACCGTATGGCGAGAATACTTTTGAGCCTAGCGACAAGCAAATAGAATATTTAAACAGATTTGACGACCTGCCAATGGTGCAAAAAGAATTAATACAGGAAAGTTTCGACAAATCTACCAGAGAAATAGGGCGAGAGTTTAACATAAATTATTGTTATGTACATCGTCAAATACATAAAGGATTAAAAAAGATTTTAAAAGAGAATTATAAAGAGTATAAAAATAGTAATCTTAAATATTTAAAAAAGCGTAAAAATGAAAGTAACTAAAAAAGACCTAAAGAATTTTAAAGGAGACAAAAGGAGCAAAGAATACAAAGACTTGAAACTTGCCTACGATAAAACCATAGAAACCAAAAACGTGGACGACGTAGGTATAGGTACAACCCTAGAGAAAGTATTTAAAGCTACGGGTATATCTAAGCTAGTAGAGACATTCACTCCAGAGGGCGAAGATTGTGGCTGTAAAGAGCGTAAAAGACTCTTAAACAACTCGCCAACGTTTAACGCATCGCAAAGACCAAAGCGCTGCATGACTAAAGAAATGTTTGAGGCTTACGATAAGTTTGTAAAATCTAGAGAGGTTGACAAATGGAACGCCGAAGAGTCAAAACTAGTATTTAATACTTACGAGTGGGTGTTTGCCTTGAGATACGATACAAAGCGTATGTGTGCAAATTGTAACGGTACGGCTAACATTTTAAAAATGATTACCGCGTCTCTGGATAAAGTTTACGAGACTTATTAACAATTTAAAATATTAGTTTCAAAAAGCCTGTAATTTGATTTATAGGCTTTTTTTGTGTTTTGAGGCGACAAACACGACATAAATTTTTCGCGTGTCGTGTGCCTTAGCCTAGTGATAGCAAAGGATTACACGGAAAGACGACATTTGGCGTGTCGTGTTTAGTATTTTGAAACTGAAAAAATAAAGGCTTACAATTTTTTAAAAAGACGACACGACACTTTTTTGTCGTGTTTTGGCAACAAAGTCAATACCACTCTGGGCGCAGGACACGACATCGTGTTTTTATTTTGTCGTGTTTGTCGTGTTTTGTCGTGTTTGGATTGTTAATAAAAATAGGAGTTAATATAAAACAAAGAGTTTATATTTGTAGGAGATAACCGTTCAAGTTAATCGCTGATATAATCGTAGGAGGTTATAGCAACACATTATAAAACTCTTAATATCTAAGCTACTCCTACCTTGAGCTTATTTATTAGGAGTTTTTTTATACCCAAAAATGATAAAACTAGATATACAAAAATGTAATAATATAATCGATAGGGGTTTTTCTCTTATTACTGCAACCGCCGATAAAGTACCCGTCGGAAGTTGGAAACAAGCGCAGCAAACAGCTACAGATATAGAGACTTTTAGAGTAAACTATTTAAACCCTAAAGCTAAAGCCGTCGGTATTGTTACAGGATTTAATGATTTGGAATGTCTAGACGTAGATTTAAAAGTATTCTCTACAGCAAAAGAGAAATCCGAGTGGTGGGCTGAGTATATTAGCTTTTTAGAGGATAACATATTTAATTTTAAAGATAAGTTTGTAATAGCTAAAACTATAAACGACGGCTTTCACATACTTTATAAGTCTAAAAGAGTAGAGGGTAATCTAAAGGTAGCCAAACTTAAAGGACATAAACAGCAAATACTAGAAACCAGAGGTAACGGCGGATATATCGTAGCTTATTCCGATATATTAAACGGCAAAGAGTATACAGACATCGACTATATTAGCGAGGAGGATAGGGAGGTATTATTTTCTATATCTAAAACATACGACCACAAAGAGGAGGCAATAGAAGTAATCGAGAAACCTAAAAAAGACAAACCAATATCTACAGGCTTGAGCGCTTGGGAGGATTACAACAATAAAACAAGTATACTAGATTTAATAGGCGCAGACTTTGACGTAGTAAGAAACCTAAAAGACAAATATATAATAAGACGCAAAGGAGCAGATTCCGCACATAGCGGTTATATCTATAAGGATAACGGATTGATGTATCTCTTTACCTCTGGAACGTCTTTCGAGGCAGAGAAAGGATATAACCCGTTTATGGTTTACGCTCATTATATCCACAACGACGACGGGAGCGCTGCGGCTGTAGATTTATACAAGCAAGGATTTGGAGAACGTAAAGAAATAGATTCGCCTTTAGACGTTACCCTAGAGGATAAAGAGGTATGCGTAAATACTGAGTTTCCTTTAGAGATATTCCCTTTAGAATTACAGCACTACATACTAGAGAGGCATAGAACGCTAAAACAATCTATTGACTATATGGGTTGCAGCTTGTTGTTTTTAACCTCTATAATAGTAGGTAATTCACAACAGATAAAAATAAAAAACGGGTGGAACGAAACCCCTAGTATTTGGCTATCTCTAGTTGGAAAGGCAGGGGTAGGAAAGACACCATCTATTAAAGGTATTACATTCCCTTTAGATAAAGCAAATAGCACAGAGATAAAGCGCTATATAGTAGCAGAGGCAAAGTTTGACGAGTTTAACAATATGGACGCTAAAGATAAAGCTCTAACAGAGCCAGTTTATAAGCCTAAAAAAACTCAATTTTTAGTTAACGACGTAACTCTTGAGGCGCTCGTAGAATTACATAACGAAAATACAAACGGTATAGGGGTTTTAAAAGACGAGCTTGCAGGTTTCTTTAAAGATATGAATAAGTACCGCGAGGGAGGAGATATGGAGCATTGGCTTTCGTCTTGGAGTGGCGGCGAGATAAACCTAAACAGAAAGACAGCAAAGAGTAGTTTTGTAGAGCGTGCTTTTTTACCTATCATGGGCGGAATACAGCCGAGCATATTAGACGGATTCCAAACTGAGGAGAATAAGTCTAACGGATTTATTGACCGTATGCTATTTAGTTACCCAGAGTTAGAGGTAGAAGATTTCGTAGACGAGGAGATTGAGCAAGATTTGCTTGTATGGTACGATACATTTATTATTAAATTTTACGAGTCTACTAAAAGAAACCTAAGACTAGGCGAGGGTAACGTAGTTGAGGCAGTAACCGCAGAGTTTACTCCAGAGGCTAAAATAGAATACAAGCGAATCCACAAAGAAATAACCAATATGCAAAAGTCGGAGGATATAGCAGAGGCAAACAAATCAATGCTACCAAAAATGAAAGCCTACGTCGCTAGATTTGCATTATTAATTAATACCCTAGAGTCTCAAAAAAATACAAAGATACATAAGGACGAGGTAGAGAAATCTAGCGTTTTAAAAGCTGAGAAGTTAGCGCATTACTTTATAGATATGGCTAACAAGATAAAAATAGAGAGCGCCGAGAGAACTAAAATAAAATCTAGTTTTGATAATAAAAAAGATGCTTACACTAATTTCAAAAGTATCTATACAAAAAACCCCGACGTATCTCAGAAAGATATTGCGGATATGCTAGGCAAATCTATACGAACAACGCAGAGATATATAACAAAATTTAACAAGGAAAAATGATAAAAAAAGAATGGCATTTTATGCAGACGCCAAAGGAGAAAGCGTACCAATTAGCAAAGGCTTTTTACTCTATAACTACAACTAGCACAGAGGCGAAACAATGCGCAAAAGTACATATCACTTTGATACTAGAGAGCGAGATACTAAAGCCGTCTAATAATCAAACTATAGAATATTATCACGAAGTATTAACCCAAATAAATAAGTTATGAATAAAACCAACCGCTACAGATTAACAGCAAAGGAAGAGGCTAATCTTTTAGAGATGCGAGCTAAAGCCGAAAAAAGTAGAGTCCTAGTAATAGGAGATATACATTTGCCATTTGAACGTAAAGACTACCTACAATTTTGTAAGGATACATATAAAGAGTATCAATGTAATAGAGTTGTTTTTATTGGCGATATTATAGACTCGCATTACTCTAGCTTTCACGCTACAGACCCCGACGGACTAGGAGGAGGCGCAGAGCTAGACCTTTGCGTCGAGCAAGTAAAAGATTGGTATAAAGCATTTCCAGACGCTGAGGTTTGTATAGGAAATCACGACGCTATAATAATGCGAAAGGCTTTCGATAGTGGCGTTCCTAAAATATGGATAAAAGAGTTTAACGACGTTTTAAAAACGCCTAACTGGCAATGGGTAACGGATACTTATATCGACGGCGTTAGATATGTACATGGGCATAAAAGCTCTAAAGCTAGAACGGCAGCGCGTAGGGATATGGTCTCCACAGTTACAGGGCATTTTCACACAGATTTCTATATAGATTATATGTTTGGAAAGACTAGAGCTATATTTGCTATGGCTGTAGGGTGTGGAATAGACGACTCTCAGTATGCTTTTGCTTACGCCGCAGGAGGTAAAAAGAACGCTATCGGTTGCGCTGTAGTATTGAACGGCGGAGAGACTCCGATACTAGTTAAAATGAATCTAGAAAAATATAAAGATTAAAATTTGCAATACATAAAAATAAATATTAACTTTAAGCCAAATTAATGGATATAGAAATAACAGACAGTAAGAAAGACCACTACTATTTAACAATTAACAAGATAAAACTAGGCGAGTTTGAACGTTCAGACCTGCGCCACTTAATAGAGAAAATCGATAACCAAATATAATAACTATGAAAGTAACAGGAAAGATTACAAAGGTGTTAGATACACAAAAAGGAACGTCAGCATCGGGCAAAGATTGGCAAAAGCTATCTTTTATCCTAGAGACTACAGAGGACTATAACAACCTCTATTGTTTTGACGTATTCGGAGACGAGAAAGTAGAGCAGTTTTTGAAATACAATAAAGTCGGGCAAGAGGTAGACGTAAGTTTTAACGTACAAACAAACGAGTACAAAGGAAAGTATTACACGAGCTTGCAGTCTTGGAAGATATTTAAAGCAGAGGCAGGGGAGGCAGCTCCAGAGGTAGCTCAAGACGAGGCAGACGATTTGCCATTTTAATAATTTGGGGAGTTAGCGCTCCCCTTTATTTTTTATATATATGAAAGACAAAATACTAGAGGATTTAAAAGCAGAGTTTGACGCACGCTCGGAGGCAGGGATAAAGAAATATAACACTACTCTGGAGGATAACAACAGAGACGATTTTCTGCAACACTTAAAAGAGGAGTTAATGGACGCCGCTTTGTATATCCAAAAGCTGCAATCTGTAGAGCCTAATTACTGCAAGTGTAATATAACCTATACACTCAATGAATGATAGCGGAGATATTACAGCAAAGTTTACAGCTACAGAAAGAGCTATCGTCGAGCTACAACAGCCGACTATTGAAATCGAGAGAACTCGCAACGCAATACGAGAAACTCAAAAAAGAAACGACGGACTTAGAGCAGAGCTTGAGGCAATCCAAAAAAGAATTGAGAAAGGTTATAAAGCAATACGAGAAAGCTCAAACGGGGAGCAGAGAATTGCAGATGCTAAAAAAGAAATCTCAAGACTTGGCGGACTCATTGCGTGGCAAGACAACCGCAGCAAACAATTTAAAACAATTATCGACAGGGGTTATTAATAATAAGCATATACTAGAATGATTAAACTCCGACCATACCAAAACGATATAATCCAATCCTTGCGCAACTCTTTTAAAAGAAACCGCAGGACTATACTCTGCGCTCCAACGGGCGCAGGTAAAACGATTATGTTTACTTACTTAATTAGTGAGCATCTAAAGCGTGGAGGTAACGTCCTAGTATTAACTCATAGGAGCGAGCTATTGAAACAAGCGGGTAGCTCATTCGAGAAATTCGGACTAACCCCCGAATATATTACGAGCGGCTCAAAGCCAGACCTGCAAGCTAGGCTCCACGTGGGAATGGTCGAAACAATAGACAGACGCAAAGAAACTTATAGCAGTTTCCTAGCATCTAAGAGCCTAGTAGTAATCGACGAGGCGCATCTAAATATATTTACAAAGCTACTAGAGTATATTAACCCTAAAGCCTACGTAATAGGAGCGACGGCTACTCCAGAGCGCAAGGGAAAGGCTGCCGTATCTCTTGACGAGTTTTACACCGCCATAGTGCAACGAATAGATACACCCGAATTAATTAAAATGGGTTTCCTATCCTCTGCCAATAGCTACGGCGTGCCAATAGATACCAAAGGACTAAAACGAACGGGAGCGGATTACGATACCGCAAGCTATTACGAGGATAACAAAACATATATCGGAGTCGTAGATAACTGGGTACGGTTAACAGAGAATACAAAGACCTTACTATTTGCATCGAATGTAAACAGCTCTAAGGTCGTTTGCGCTCAATTTAATGCAAGAGGTTACGAGGCAAAACATATCGACGGAAACACCCCTAAAAATGAGCGAGAGGCTATACTAGAATGGTACGATAAAACCCCTAAAGCTATTATCTGTAACTGCGGTATTTTAAATGCAGGGTTTGACCAGCCAGACATCGAGACTATAATACTATACAGAGCTACAACCTCGCTCCCTTTATTCCTGCAAATGTGCGGACGAGGCTCAAGGACTACCGCAGACCTAAACTCGTTTAATATCCTAGACTTTGGAAATAATATCAAACGGCTAGGGCATTGGGAAAATCCTAGAGACTGGAGTCTAAAAAAGAAACTTACAAGAGAGCAGCCTGCGCCCGTAAAAGATTGCCCGAAATGTAAAGCTATACTATTAGCCTCTGCAAAAGTCTGCCCTTATTGCGAACATAAATTCATAAATAAAAAGGAGGCAGAGATTGCTAGGCTAGAGCTAATTAAAAACGAGGTAATTAAAAACTACAGCGAGATGTCAAACGCAGAGCTTGCGCAGGCGGTACATGACAAATACATAACTGCGGCGTGGGTATTGCATCGTAAAACTTGCAGGCTAGACGCTAGAGATTTTCTTGAGGCGGTAGGGTATAAAAAGTCTTTCGAGTATGTAAATAAAAAAAGATTTAAAGTTTTTAGTTAAAAAAGTTGTTTATAAGTTATAAGTTTATATATCTTTGAAAAAACAAAATTAATACTATGACACTATCAAACGACAAAGCAATTAATACATACGGAATAATAGCCAACGTTGGCGGAACTATGGGAACTGCTACAAGACCCGTTGTAGTTGGTAAAGCATACGTGTTTAATGTAGATGGTTACAAAGTAATAAAAGAGGTAATAGCTAAAGAGTCTAACTATAAGATAACAGGAAAAAATATTACAGAAACTCTCTATACAGATGTTTTTCATATAAATAAAATAAATTCAATTAATAGCGAATTAAGAAATAATATTGTATCTAAAATAATGGCTGCGGACTTAACTAGAGTTAAAAATGTAATGAACACTAATAAAAAAGGATTTTTACACTTTATGAACAACCTACAAGACACTAAAGGTTTATCTAAAGATTTAGCTTTTGCTGAAGTAGTAAAAGACTTTTACTCAGATGAGTTTAATCACCCATACGACACAAACGCAATTATAAAAGTAATGATAAAGTATGGCTACAAGTTTAACAATATGGCAGAGGCTAACAAGCTAATAAGATAATAACTAAATAAAATAAAACTAAAACAAAATGAAAAACTTACTACAAACATTAAGACCAGATTTAAAGGATAAGCTATCTTTATTAAACGAGGAGTATCCATTTACAGCGCATCGAATTATTAAAGACCTAGAGGCAACCGATAACGTTTACGACGTTACATTTTTAACTATGGCAACAATGCAGAAATTTCTAGGGGTAAACCTAGACGATTTTTATTTTATATTTGAGCCAGATGCTTAGTGAGGTTAAAATACATTAAATTATGGAGATTTACAAAACAACAAATAAAAAAACAGGTGAGTACTATATAGGTTTAAATACAACCTCTAACCCTAACTATTTAGGTAGTGGAGTTGAATTAAAAAAACAAATTGAGAAGTATGGTAAAAAAAATTTTATAAAAGAAATACTTTGTTTAGTTACATCTAATTCAACAGATGAAAATATATTAAGAAAAATAGAACACGCTTATATATTAAATCATATAGACAATAAAAATTGCCTAAATAAATCTATTGGCTATAACAAAGCAAAAAAAACAAAATTTAATTATCATAAAAATAGATACGAAAGTTTAAAGGAAGATTTAAAAATGGTTTCACAAATAGCAGGCTTTTATAAAATTGATGGCGTTACTCCTTTTGATGGCTATGGTAATATATTTATATATGATGGAATTGAATATATCAAAGAGCAAATTCGTTATGCAATGCAATTTAGTATAAATGTTGAGCGAGGTTAAAATACAAACGCAGATATTTCAATGGCATTGGAATAGCTTTCCCGACGAGCGAGGTTTACTTTGCTATAACCTAAACAACTCGGCTAATAAAATAGACGGCAATAGAAACAAAGCGCTCGGATTAATCAAAGGGCGCTCCGATATGGTTTACTATTACCAAAGCTCTGCCTATATGATTGAGTTAAAAAACGCTAAAGGAAAGCAAAGCAAAGAGCAAATACTATGGCAGGAACTACTAGAGTCTCAAGGATTCACATACGTAGTTATCCGCAGCCTAGAGGAGTTTAAACAATTTAAAGAACAACTATGTTAAAAACAATTAAGGACGCAGTAGAGGAAGTAACAGGATTAAAAATAGATAAAAACACACGACAGAGGGAGTACGTTATGGCTAGATGTTTATTTTATCATTTCGCTAGAGAGTTAACGGGCAAACCATTTGCAGAGATAGGAGCTATTACAAACCACGACCACTCTACGGTATTACACTCGCTCAAAAAATTTAATGTACATTATAAATTTGATGTATTTTTTAAAAAGAGCTTTCACGCTTTGGAGAGTATATTAGAGCCTACTCCCTCAGTAGAGGAGATAGTCGCAGAGGTCGGCTCGATTGACGAGGTAGTAAGACAAAGGCAGGAATTAATAGAGGCAAATGTAAAGCTAAAGCTAGAGATAAAAAGCCTAAAAGAAAATAAGCCAAGACTAGAGAAACTACTAGACGGCATACCAGAGGAGAGAATACAATTTTTTATTAATAACCAAATGAGCGCATTTATAAAAATGGAACGCGCTACACTAAAAAAGCAAAAAGAATATGAGCAAGCAAATGCCAAAATTAGAGAAACAAAGCAAACCGCTAAACAAGCAAGTTTTGAGGAAACGGGTATCCGAGTTAGAGACAAGGCTATCAAATCTACACTCCCTTGTTAAAGATATAGCACACAACCAAGAGGCAATAGTAACCGCATTATCGTCAAACGAGATTAAAGACGTAGACGAGGCACAAACCACAGACAAATGAATTACGACCTAATAGATAACATCGAAGTAGACGGAATAGATACAAACGACTATCCAGACTTTTGCGATGCTTTTATAGTCTCGGCAGACTACGACGGCGAGGCAATGACAGAGGAGCAGCTAGAGGCTTTAAACGAGGACTACAGCTTTGTCCACGACTGCGTATATACACATCTTTTTTAAATGACGATACCCGTAATATTTGACAATCCTCACATATTTTTTGAGGAGGCTACAAAACAAAACTATACAGATGCGCACGATTTATTCTACCGCAGTATGGTAGAGTATTTACTAGACGAGTCTATACAGTATGTATGTACGTTTATTTATAACGATTACGAGAAGTATTTATTTGAGCCAGAATCCGAAGAGGACGAGATAATACTCTCCAGAGATGCGCTGCTATACTTTGAATACATCGAGGAGTACGAAACTTGTCAATTAATTTTTGAGGTTTTAGAGTCTGATAACTAGGTAGTTATAAAAAATGTTGTTTTTTGTTTGGTGGAAACTAAAAAAGTATTGTATATTTACAAAAACAAAAACAATTAAAAGCAAAATATTATGTATCTAACTGAAAACCAAGAGAATAAGATTTACAGAGAAGTTACTAACTACTTTGAGAGTAATAACGGAGAAGTTACTAACTGCGAAACTAAATACGTAACTGAGGAATATAATTACTTTTACTTTTGTACTGAGGAGTTAACAGATGTTAAAGTTACCTTTAAAACTAACAACGGAAAGCTACTAAAAAGAAGTTTAAAAACAAACTAAAACCCTATGGATTTAAAAACAGCACTAAACAGACTCTTTGACAAAGACCTAGATTTAACCTCTAAGCAACAGCATATTTTAATCGAGATTATTGGCGCTCATTCAAGGCACGAATTTAACGCAGGATTTCAAGCTGCAAAAGATATAATATAATGAACTGGACTCTACAAATAGCTTTCCATTATCCGCACGACAGATTCCTATTAGGTTGGGAGTATATGGCTCAAACCAAAGAGTTTGATTACACGACAATAAAGCTGTATTTATTTATAGCAACATTAACCCTAGATATTTAAACCATGAGAAAATATATACACAGACTACTCGTAAAAAATTCAATAGTACCTTATAAATCAATCACATTAAAAACGGGCGTAGTTGTAGACCACTACAGAGACGGACTCGTAGATGTAACCTCTTAATTTTTAGTTTTGTTTAATTTTGTTTTAGTTTGCCCTGCCTTAATTGGTGGGGTTTTTTTATATAAGAAACAATATATATTATAATTCGTTTATATAATAGTACTAATACTAATAGTTAGTACCTATTAGATATGAATAAATTATCCAAAGGTAACGGAGGCTGGTCTACAAAAGCCAAAGGTATAGACCGCCGTAAAAACCCATTCAAGCAATTAATAACAGAAGCAACCTCTCAAGAGAACTTTATAGCCGTCTTTCAAACGTTAGAGGCAAGCGCGATGTCTGGAGACGTTCAGAGCGCCAAGCTCTACCTAGAGTATACAGTCGGGAAACCAATGCAGAGCGTGGATATAACCTCAGACGGTGGCAGCGTAAACATTCCGACAATTTCATTTACCTCAGCTATTGACGTAACACCAGAGAATGAGTAGCGTAAACATAAGCCCAAAATTTTCGCCCTTGTTTAATATTCCCGACGGCGTGGATACCTTTATCATAACAGGCGGAAGATTCTCACAGAAATCATTTGCGACGTCTCTAAGCGCTTTAAATAGTTGCACGAAGTATGAGCATCGAATACTCTACAGCAGGTATACAAACGCCTCTCTGAAGGATTCTATCTTTGCTGAGGTCGAGGAGAAAATAGAACTCATGAATATGGAGAGCTTTTTTGAGTCGCAGCAAAATAGGATTGTCTCAAAATTCAATAAGAGCAAGATAGTCTTTAAAGGATTAAAGGCAGGCTCCTCTGTGCAGACTGCAAACCTCAAGGGGTTAAAAGATTTCTCGATGCTCATATTAGACGAGGCGGAGGAGATGCAAGACGAGGCGATTTTTGACAAGATAGTGCTATCAATTAGAGGGAACGATGCAAAAAATCCAAACAGGAATATTAAGGTATTAATCTTAAACCCTACGAGCAAGGAACATTTTATCTATATGAAGTACTACGAGAGTAGAGGCGTTCAAGAGGGATTTAACGGTGTGAAAGATAACGTCTGTTATATACATACCTCTTACCTCGATTGCCTAGAGTTTGTACCCGACGAGATACTAGACTATTTCGAGGATATGAAAGTTAGCAATCCGATAAAATACAAGCACGTCGTGCTAGGCTCTTGGCTATCAAAAGCGGAGGGAGTCGTTTATACAAACTGGCGCTTTGGCGAATTTAACCCCGACGGGTTACAGGTTATCTACGGGCAGGATTACGGATTCACAGACCCGACAACCTTAGTGGCTATTGCCATAGATAAAAAGCGAAAGATAATCTACGCAAAGGAGGAGCTATACAAATCTAAGATAACAATATCGGAGATATACGCAATTAATAAACAGAGAGCAGGGCGTAACCTCATCATAGCAGATAGCGCGAGCGCAGGAACTATCGCAGAGTTACAAAAGCTAGGTCTAAATATTAGAGGCGCTAAGAAAGGCGCAGGTAGTATCGCGGCAGGTGTGGCACTTATTCAAGACTATGAGCTTGTCGTACACCCAGACTCTACTAATATGGCAAAGGAATTGAACAACTACGTATATACAGACAAAGGCGCAAATGTATTTTCTGCGATGTACGACCATAGTTTAGACGCTCTGCGTTACGGTGTTTCTCATTTGCTTGCTAATCGTGGCAAAATAGAAATAAGGTAAAAAAAAAAGCTCATAGGATTAATTACTTCCTATGAGCCTAATTTAAATTAAGTGAGGCGGCTTGTTAGGATTTAATGGCACTTGATAGGGAGCCAATATCCTCGCTGCTATCAAACAGCTTTTTTTCTTCAACCTTTAAGAGAATATTTTATTTCTCTCCTTTGCTAACGTATGTTGTCTTGTCCTATTATTATATATGTCGTGTCGTTTTGACTATACTCCTCGGGAGCAAAGGGAGACTAAACCCATACCTTATATAAACAATTTCTCAAACATTCAGCTACTCTTTCAAGCTGTTTCACGCCTTTTGTTATTTAACCTCTCTATTATTTCAAGAGAGAGCAATTTTCCTTAATTGTATTTTAATGAACTTATTTGTTTTGAGCAAAGTTACAAACCTTTATTAGTTATAAACAAAGAAATAAACAATTTTAACAAAACTTTAACATTTGGGTACTAAGAAACAATACAAAGCAAAAATCGTTTTTATTATATGACAGAGACTATTAAAATTAGTGTACCCGAAAATATCGCAGATATTACTCTAGACCAATACGTCAAGTTTGAGGCGCTTAGAGCGCGAGAGGATAAGATGACGGAGCAGGGAATGATAGAGAGGGTTATATCTTTGTTTACAGGAATGAAAAAACAAGATGTAAAGAAATTAGTATACACAGACTACGAGGGTTTAATGGCTCAGATTATAGCAGCCTGTGAGCAGGACGTAGAGTTTGAGGAGCGGTTTATACTTAATGGAGTAGAGTACGGCTTTATCCCAAACCTAGACGAGATAACAACGGCGGAGTATGTAGACCTCAGCACAATAGGAATGGACTTTAAAGAGATGCATAAGATTATAGCTATCTTATTTCGTAGGGTTACAAGCGAGGACGCTTTCGGCAACTATGAGATACTGCCATATAAATACGATAAAGCTCTTTGCGAGGAGATGCGAAGTTGCCCTATGAATATAGTTAACGGCGCTCTGGTTTTTTTTTGGAGTTTATCGAGAGAATTAAAGGAGGCTATCCAGAGATATACGAGTCAAGCGGAGGAGAAAAGCAAGCGGTAGATTATTTCTCCAAATGGGGGTGGTACGTTACTATTGATATGATGGCAAACAATGATATACTAAAAATTGACAGAGTGCTAGAAATTCCTGTACATGAGTTTCACACGTTCCTAGCTCATAAGTTAGACAGGCAAAATATGGAGGCAATACTAAGGAAAGGTAATAACGTAACACAATTATAGAATGAACGCATATAGTAGAATATTAAGATATATAAGGAGTTTAGCAGAGCAAGACGTATTTGTTAAAACAATCACAACGGGCGCAGATATTGATTTGAATAAGGGCGATATATTCCCGTTGTTTAATATTGATATAACAGACGCAACCTTTAGCTCAAACGCGACGATTACCTTTAGCTTAAATATACAATGCCTAGATATTAGAGATATAAATAACGAGAATGTAAACGATAAATTTTACCTAAACGATAACGAGGTAGATAATTACAACGGTACGCTCTCTTGCTTAAATGCGCTTTGGGTTAAAATGCACAGAGACTTTGCAGATAACAATATAACGGCGTCGGATAGTCCGACCTTGACGCAGATTACCTACTCGGATAAAAACCTATTGGACGGTTGGGATATGAGCCTAGAGGTAGAGATGCCAATAGACGAAACTAGCTTTTGCTTTTGGGAAGTATAGCGAAAATATTTGATACTCTAGGGAGTAATGTAGTAACGCAGGCAAGGGCTAATCTAAAGAAAAAAAAGAAAGGCGGCGGCGAGCTTGAGAAATCTTTAGGATATAAAGTAAAGGGTAACTCTATAGAGTTTACTCTAACGGATTACTGGGAATTTGTAGACGCAGGGGTTAAAGGAAAGGGAGGTACAAAGGCAGACGGCAAAGCTTGGAAGCTTAAAAAAGTAACAAATAACAAATTTAAGTATCGAAATAAAAAGCCGCCGTTTATGGCTTTCAATGGGTGGACTATTCGAAAGGGTATAGCGCCTAGAAATAAAAAAGGGCAGTTAATGAAACGCAAAGGTTTGCTTTATGCGATTGCTAATAGTGTGTATCACACAGGAATCGAAACGACGCATTTCTTTACAGACGCCCTAGATAATGAAGTACTAAAACTAGGCGACGAGATAGGCGAGGCTTTCGCTCTTGACCTTATCGACGGAATGAATATTAAAAGTGATAACGTAACAATAACAAAATGATAAGAGCATTAAGTCCGTTTTATATAGATACCCCTTTAGTGTATGGGGGTGTAACTTGCGCAAAGTATACGCTAAACGTTTGGGTTTGGAATGGCGACAAGTCTACTCCAGACTCTACCAATAGCTATCAAATAACCTACCAAAATACTACGGCGTCGACAGGCTCGCATAGCATAAACATAAACGCTATTATACAAGACTATATAGAATTTACAGAGCCGAGTCCTACGCTCTCGACGGGTATACAATTAATCGACGGTAATAACCAACAATGGGTATACACTTACGTAACCTATGACGCAGTCGCTACGTTGTACCACGAGACTACGGATATAATGACGCTAGGGTATGCTTACGGAAACGAGGGCAGAAATGTTACGGCGGTATCTAATCAAACGCTTTTAAATCCTCAAGAGTATAAAGTAAATCGAGAGGGTAACTTTGTCTTTCCTATCTTCGTGCCTACGGGTGCAACCTCTAGCGCTGTGACTGTAAAGTCCTATCCATCTTTAGCGGTTAACTATACGGCTACGCCTGCGCTATCGGACGAGAGTAGCGAGATTGTTCAATACCTTTGGGTAGAGTTATCTCTAGCTGTAGACGAGGCTTATATAGAGATAGTGTGGCAAGGTCAAACCACTACGTTAAACCTAACAGACGAGTGTAAATATACTCCCTTAGACGTATTTTTTCAAAATAAAGACGGCGCTTTGCAGACGTTTACTTTCTTTAAAAAGCAAGAGGAGACTATAGACGTAACAGATAGCAGTTTCGAGACTAACAGAGGGCAAGCGTCGGACGGATTTCATCAATTTGTAAGGTATGGCGTTCAAGGTCGCACTACATTAATGGCGGAGACGGGGTGGCTAGACGAGGATATGAACGAAGTACTCAAGCAAATACTACTAACAGAGCGTATCTGGAGCTATAACGGTACAACTTACACGCCTTTAAACATAAAAAAGACCTCGCAGAAATTCAAGACAAGGCAAAACGATAGGTTAATTAACTATACTATGACTTTCGAAATGAGTTACAACGAAATAAACAACATATAAAATGGTTAATCTATTTATTAACGGCGAATTACTAGACCAATACGCAGACGAGAGCGTGGATATTGTTAGCTCTGTTTTAGATGTGAGCGATATTACTAAAAATACAGGCGATTACTCTAAAAGTTTTACCGTTCCCGCTAGTAAAAATAACAATCGATTGTTTAAGCATTGGTATAATGCGTCTATAGATAACGGATTCGATGCTAGGAGTAAAGTAGAGGGTAGTATTGATATTGACGGCGTACCTTTCAAGCTAGGAAAGTGGAGGTTAAACAAGTGTAATATCGTAAAGGGTAGACTTGAGAGTTACACAATTAATTTTTTCGGTAATTTGCCTAACATATCGGATACAATAGGAGAGGATATGTTAAGCGACCTAGCGTTCCCTGCGCTAGACCACGACTGGACGAGCGACAACGTAATCGACGGACTAGAGGGAAACCTATTAAACGGCGACATCGTTTATACTTTAATGGCTAACAAGCGTTATTTTTATAACAGCCATTCGGGAGCGCATGACGTAGACGCTACGACTATAAACATATCTAGCGGAGCGAGTACCTCACACGCTACGGGCGTAGTTTGGAGCGACCTTAGACCTAGCGTAAAGCTATCGAAGATAATCGACGCAATAGAGACAAGATACAACTCGTTTATATATGATAACCCTATAGTATTCTCTAGGGATTTCTTTAGTACTACAGAGTTTGAGAAACAATACCTTTGGCTCAAGGCAGACGATAGGGTGGCGATAGGCGGCGGCGAGGAGATAGTAGACTTTACTACAGGCTCAGAAACTTATATAAATTTAACTACTAACGTCGGAACTTTTGTAACTATACAATCTGGAGTAAATAGAACAAGATTTGCAATAAGTAATATTATAACCCCTGCGGCTGGTTACGAAGATGTACCCTATACTTTTATAGTTAGAAACGCAGATACAAATGAGGACGTTTACGCTTGGGATAGGACGCAATGGGGTAACGGCGACGGTATAATCTCAATAGGTACGCGCTTGTTTTCTCCAAGTGATACGACTACTTTTAACTTTACGTGGCACGTAAAGAGTAACTCAAAAATAGAATTTACGTCTGAGGTTTCAATAGTTAAACAAGTTGGCGTCGTGTCGTTTGCGAGCGACGTTACAACAGGAGCAGCTCAAACTCTAGTTAATGAAGTAGTGATAGGCGACGAGATGCCAGAGTTAAAAATAGTTGACTTTCTCAAGGGTATTTTTAATATGTTCAAACTTGTAGCAATTCCAAAAGACGACGGTAGTATCTACGTTAATACTTTGGATTCATACTACGCTCAAGGTCAAAGATACGACGCAACTAAATATATAGATTTCGCAAAGTTTGACGTTGACAGAGGCGAGCTTTTAAAACGTATTGCTTTCGAGTTTGAAGAGCCGAGTACTATTTTAAATATGGAGTTTAAAAAGAGAGCAGCCGACGGGCAAGGATACGGAGCATCGCTTGTAAATGTATACGAGAGCTTGACGCCAAAGAAATTAATAGACGGCGATACGCTAGAGGTAAAGCTACCGTTTGAACAAATATACTTTGAGAGGTTAGTAGAGCAAGACGACGCTATAGTAGGCACAAATACAAACATACAAACGGGCGTAATACTAGACGATAATTTAAACGAAGTTGTACCAAAGGCGGTTTTACATTACACATCAAAACAAGATATTTCAGCAACTCCGATAAGATTTGTTAACGACCTAGCGGCGGACGTTGTTTTAAACACTAGCCTAGTTATACCAATACATCACTTTGGTCCTGTAGCGCCAGTCTATGCAAATCTATTTGAGGCGGAGTTTAGCAACTTTACAGGAGAGAGCTTAGTCAATAATTTATATAGTATACATTACAAGGATTATGTAACGGCAATCTTTGAACTAAAGAGGCGAACGTTTATGTATACCGCAAACTTGCCAATACAGATAGTTACAAGGCTAGAGTTAAACGATGTTATCGCAATCGGAGAAATAGACTACAGAATAAATAAGTACTCTTATAACCTCTTAAACGGCTTAACAAAGTTAGAGCTAATAAACGGCTTTGATACTACCCTACAAAATAGAGTATACATTCCGTCTATTATTAATATTGAAAGGTGGGCTACGGATATGGCTTTTAATGTGGAATTTATAGAAAGCTATACGGTTACTAAAATTGCAGACGGTAGCGGTACGTCTTGGATAACTACGGGCGTAGAGGGAACGGCTAACAACCTAGCGACTATATCCGTAGACGAGTGGGCGTCGCCGTCTGGAACTCGTAGCATGATAATACGATACGTAAAGGATTCAATAACAACAGATATAACAATAGTACAAAATGAGTAATCACATTACAGAGGTAATCGATATGCTAAGACGAGGAGAGTTTTACGGCGCAGGGGATTATACCGAAATCGCAAAAGGTAAAAACGAGATGGTAACAACTTGGAGAGGATTAAAACAAAAAGTAAAACGAATTATAAAAGCTAACAGATAATGAAAGAGGTAAAAGTAAAGTTAACGCTAGACGATAAGGACGCAAAGAAAGGACTAAAAGATTTAAACAAACAAGTAGACAAAACTGCTAAGTCTACGAAAAAATCTGGCGAGGCTTTGTCTGGAGGATTTGCAGGATTAAAAGGCGCAATAGGAGGAGCTATACCAATGCTAGGAAAATTACAAGCCGCTTTTGCCTCGTCTGGAATAGGTGCGATAGTTATAGCGGTTGGCGCTTTAGTAGGTTTATTTACGTCTGCGGTAAAAACAGGCGCAAAGTTTGCGAAGTCTTTTAGTACATTGCAGGCGGTTACAGGCAAGACGGCAGACGAGTTAAGCTCGTTAAATAAACAAGCTAAAGAGTTAGGAGCTACAACACAATTTACAGCAATACAAGTTGTTTCTTTACAGACCGAATTAGCAAAATTAGGTTTTACTGTTAAAGATATTGAGAACTCTACGCCGTCAATATTAGATTTAGCTGCGTCTTTAGAGGTAGACCTAGCTAGTGCTGCGGAGCTTGCAGGCTCTGTAGTGCGTTCCTTTGGTTTAACTACGGAGGATACTCAAAAAGTAGTTGACGTAATGGCAAAAAGTACCTCGACGTCTGCATTAAATTTTGAGGCGTTAAGAGAAAGTTTAAAGGTTGTTGCGCCTGCGGCTAGAGCTACAGGTGTAAGTATAGAAAAAACTGCGGCTCTTTTAGGAGTTTTAGCAAACAACGGACTAAAAGGAAGTGTAGCGGGAACGGGATTATCAAAGACTTTTATAGAGCTTAACAAAAAAGGAATTACTCTACAGGAGGCGATGGACAAAGTAAGTGGCTCATCGAATAAACTTAATACAGCTATTGAGCTTGTGGGAGTTGTAGGCGCTAAGTCTTTTTTAAGTCTTGCGGAGGGCGGAGACCAAATAGCAGAGTTAGAGGAACAGTTTGAAGATGCCGCAGGAGCTGCAAAAGAAATGGCAGAGGTTAGGCTTGACAACTTAACAGGAGATACAACAAAACTAGGCTCGGCTTGGGAGGGTTTTCTTTTATCTATAGAGGACGGCTCTAATATTATAAATAACTTAGTTAGAGGATTTATTCAAGCAGGTACAGCCGTTTTATCTTTCTTAACGCCAACAAAGGATTTGGCAGATGCTTTAAGAGATGAACAAACAGAGTTGTTTTTGTTAGAGTCTCAGCTACTAGATACTAACACAAGCGAGCGAGAAAGAGTAAAAATAATAAAAGGGTTGCAAGATAAATACCCAGATTTCTTAAAAAATATATCTGCGGAGAAAGTAACTAATCAGCAATTAAAGACCGCTTTAAAAGGTGTTAACGAGCAATTAATACAAAAGATTTTAATATCTTCACAAGAGGAGGAACTTGCAGAAAAGTTAAAAAAGGCAGGCGAGGACGCTCAAGAGGTAGGGGAAAGAACTTTATCCTTAAGAGAGCAAATAGCTAGGAATAACAGAAAGTTTAATTTAGAGGCAATTGAGGGAACTTTAGAAGAGCAAGCCGCCGAGCAAAAAAGACAGCTTTTAGAAAAGCAAGGAGTTACTAGTACAATAGAACTACAAGGAAGTGTCAAAGACGGGTATACAGCTCAAGCTCAAGCAGCTATAGACCTAGAGAAAGGCGTAAAAAAGTTAAATGGTAGCCAAGAGGATTATAACGAGTCTTTAGAAGTAGTAAATAAAACTACCCAAAGAAATAAAGAAATATTAGCGGAGTTAGGGATAGTCTTAGACGATACAAACGACTCAATAGATGAGACAGTAGACGAAACAACAAACCTAACAGACGAAACAAAATCTTTAATTGCTGTACAAGAGGCACTTTTAGAAAACGCTAAATTATTGCCAGAAACTACAGAGGCAGAAATAGCCGCAAAAAACAGGACAATACAATTAATTGACGAAGAGATAAAAAGGCTTAAAGAGCTAGGCGTTATCAAAGAGGAGAAACTAAAAAAAGATACCACAGAGGCAGACGAAAAAGCTAGACTAGAAAGATTAAATGAACTTGAAGATTCAAGGCTTGCAGCAATGCGAGATAAAGGCGCTCAAGAGCTTGCGATTAAAGAAAATGTAGAAAAGCAAAAGCGAGCAATGGAGGACGCTACTATAAACCATACAAAGGCAGGTATAGGTATATTGTCGTCTCTAGCAGGAGAAAACAAAGCGTTACAGGCAACGGCTTTAATTGCTGAAAACGCCGTAGGTATTGCCGAAATAACTATGGGGGCATCTCGTGGTATAGCGGATAGGATTAAAGCTTATAACGCTTTACCTGCGTTTATAGGAACGTTTCCAAACCCTGCAAAAATTGCTGATACTGTTCAAGCTCCTTTAGATATTGCAAGTATAAAGACGTCAGCAGGAATCGGAATAGCTACCTCTGGGATTGCTTTAGCGAAAGGATTAGCAGCTTTAGGTAAAGGTGGAGGCGGCGCAGGCGGAGGAGCTAATTTAGGCGGAGGCGATACCGCAGGAGCAGAGGCTCCAGCGTTTAATCTAGTAGAGGGTAGCGAGAGCAACGCAATACAGCAAAGCATACAAGGGCAAGAGAACGCCGTCAAGGCATTTGTTGTGAGTGGCGACGTTACCACAGCTCAAAGCGCAGACCGTCGGATAGTAGAGGGCAGCGGATTTTAGAAATAGTGAAACAATAAAGGAATTTTTTCGTTAATATAATATAAAACTATGAAGAGATACGAGGGCAAATACAATAAAAAGAGCAAAGGAGTCTTTGCTATTAGTTTGGTAAACGCGCCTGCCACAGAGGAAACGTTTATCGCAATGTCTAAACAAGAGAAGATTGTAAAGTTTGCGAAAGTAGACGAAGAGCAGCGTATTTTAATGGGCTTAGTATTACAGCCCGACCAATTAATCTACAGAGTAGACGAGGACGGTAACGAGTTTGAAATGTTTTTTAGCGCTGAAACAATAAAAGATTTTTCTCAGAACTTTTTTCAGTCTGGATTTCAATTAAACTCTAAACTAGAACACGACGAGCCTATCGAGGGCGTTACGTTTGTAGAGTCGTGGCTAGTCGAAAACCCAAAAGTAGATAAGTCCGCAGCGTTTGGGTTAGAATATCCTAAAGGCTCGTGGCTCGTTTCTATGAAAGTAGACAATGACGATATTTGGAATAACTATATCAAAACGGGCGAATTAAAGGGTTTCTCTATCGATGGAATGGTAGAGCTTGAGGAAGTAACTTTAAAATCAAATATAGAAATGAGTAAGAATAACAAAAATATTCTAGCATTGCTAAAACAGATAGTATCTGGAGCAGAGCAAGAGGTAGAGGTAACTCTAGGAAGTGTAAAATCTGGCGAGCTAGATATCCAATTCGACGGCGAAACTTTAGAAGTTGGTACGGCTGTATTTTTAATTGCAGACGAAAGCGAGAAAGTATCTCTAGCCGACGGAACGTATAAAATCGACGAGGGCGGCGAAATCGTTGTAAAAGACGGAATAGTAGAGTCTATGTCTGAGGCTGAGGCTGAGGAGGAAGTAGCTCCAGAGGCTGAGGAAGTAGTAGACGCAGAGCTTGAAGAGGAAGTAATCGAGGAAGTAAACGCAGACGAGGAGTCTATGAAAGTAATTAAGGAGATTTTAGACGATATGTTTAAGGCTTACGCCGAGAGTATGGAGATTAAAATGAGCGCTTTAGATGCTAAACTAGAAACTTTAACGTCTCAAAACGTAGAGTTAAAAGAGCAGGTAGTAACACTTTCGGCGCAGCCGTCTGTAGAGCCTGTTAGCTCACAACCAAAACAAGTAACTTTAACAAAGCAAGGACGTATCCTTGAGGCTATTAAACTAGCAAATCAAAACAAGTAAATTAATTAATTTAAAATAGATAAAGAAATGGCAATTACATCAAATTACGCAGGGCAGGCAGCAGTAGATATTATGTTGCAAGCTATCAAGGAAGAGGATACTCTTAGACTTGGACTAATTAACGTTGTACCAGACGTAGGGTACAAATTAAACTTGAGAAACTTAGACGTTACTCTAGGAGTAGTAGACTACGCTTGTGGTACTACCGCAGCGACTGACGCTGTAGCTTACTCTGAGAAAGTACTAACACTTTCAAAGTTTAAAAATGAATTTACAATCTGTAAAGAGGATTTCCGCCCAACGTGGAGCGGCGAGTCTATGGGAGCATCTGCTTTTAACGACCAAACACCTCAAGAGATTGCAGACGCTATCGTAGCAGATACAGCAGGAAAATTGGCTGAGTGGTTTGAAAACCAAATATGGAACGGCTCTGGAGCAGCAGGACAAATGAGCGGATTAATCACGCAGTTTGCAGCAGACGGAGACGTTATAAAAGCTAACAACGGGATTACAGCAATCGGAGCGGCTATCTCTACGTCTAACGTACTAGCAGCATTCGACGCAGCAACAGGCGCACTACCTTACGCACTAAGACGTAAGTCAGTAAACTTTATCGTATCTCCAGACGTTGCAGATGCTTACACAAAGTTACTTATCCAAAACGGAGCAGCTAACGGATTAGGTGGAGACGCTAACACAGGATTAGTTTACGGACGTTACAACGTGCAAGTTGTAAACGGATTACCAGATAATACAATCGTATTATTTGAGAAGTCTAACATAACTATGGGTACGGGATTAGCCTCAGACGCTACCTCTATTAGAGTTAAAGACCTTGACGAAGTAGATTTGAGCGGAAACGTTTTATACAAGTCTGTATTCGGTGGCGCTGTAGGATATTCTTACGGAGCAGAGATAGTTTGGTTACTTACAACAACAGCCTAAATACTAGGGGGGTATAAAAACCCCCTTTTTTTAAAACATTATATAACAGTTAACTAATTGGTTAACTACCTAAAAATCAATAACTTATGGCATGTTTATTAACATCTGGAAGAGCTAAAGTGTGTAAAGACGGGCTTGGCGGTCAGTCTACACTATACCTCTTTGACAGCCTGCCCGATGCTTTTACCGTTTCAAACGGAGAGGCTACGGCAATGAATGTATTATTAACTGCGGCGTTTGCTTATCCTTTAGAGGGAGACGGCAATACACTAGAGCAGTCAATGGTAGGAGACAGAAATACTAGCAGTCGAGTAAATACTCAGACGCTAACAACCGTTTTAAAAGCTATGGACGCAGCGACAAACGCTGAGTTTAATCTATTAGCCGCAGGGTATCCGTCGGCTGTAGTAGTGGACAGAAACGGCAACTATATAGCTTTAGGACTTGACGACGGAATCGACTTTACAGTCGTAGCATCGACGGGCGGAGCTAAAACGGACGGGAATATGTATACTTTGACAGGAATCGCGACAACTAAAGATTTGGCGCCTTTCTTAGATTCGGCTACACAAAGCTCGTTTTTAGCGGTAGTATCTTAATTTAGTTTTATTCTCTTAAAGAGCCTTGCATTAATTTGTGAGGCTTTTTTTTTTTGCTTAATAGAAACAAAAAGAGACTTTTTTCGTTTTAATTATATACAAGTTTGTTTTTATGATAGTAAACCCTAATTTAACGACTCACACAATAAAGCTAGTACCTAGATTTTCAACATCTAATGTATTAACGCTTACAGTTACGGATAGTACTTTAGGAACGTCTACAGATTTAACAACAACTTACACAACGGGCGGCGATTATAAGCTTGCTCTTACGTTTGACTATACGTTTACAGCCGAAAGTAGTTATCAGTTAAAATTAACCGACGACGTAACTAACGAGATAGTATACAGAGGTCTGGTTTTAGCAACTACTCAAAATTCACAAACATATAAGCTAACGGATAACCTATACAGATGGTAATAATATTATGAGCGATATAAAACTAATAACACTCACAAACTACGTTAGACCGCCATTAATGGAGGACAAGTCTAGGGACTGGGTTATGAACGGCAAATTAAACCAGTACTATAACTATATTATAGACAGGAATAACGGCTCGCCAACAAATGCGAGTATAAACGAATCCTATACTACCTTAATATATGGCAAAGGACTACGTACATCGAGCGGAGCTTTAGGCGCTGAGGGTTGGGGTAGACTGCAAACGATATTAAGACCTAGAGAACTGCGTAAAATGGTGCGAGATTTTCAAGTTTTCGGCGAGTTTTCTTTTGAGATAATCGAAAGCAAGGGCGGAGAGTTACACTCTTTGACTCACGTACCTAAAGAAATGTTAATACCTGCGATTGCAAACGAAAAAAACGAAATAGAGAAGTATTGGTTTTCTAGAAATTGGCAAAAATATACCGATATAGATTACACGCCTATCTCATTTCCTGCGTTTGGAGCGCAAAAAGGAAACTCGATGTTTGTAGCTAGACCTTACACCGTTGGAAACGAGTACTTTGGTAGTCCAGACTATAGCTCTGGGCTTGTATTTGCTGAAATCGAAGAGGAGCTATCGAATATGTATATCTCGTCTATTA
>Ga0209833_1000552_pt1 | contig 27383 bp, 23 predicted proteins | sample COGITO_mtgs_1105_3_FD_184797 | JGI IMG/M metagenome (GOLD analysis project Ga0209833, IMG submission 184797) | Pelagic marine microbial communities from North Sea - COGITO_mtgs_110506 (SPAdes) (version 2) | ecosystem: Environmental > Aquatic > Marine > Epipelagic ... | reverse complement strand
TAATACGGATGCTGTTGGGTATATGGTTTCGTATTACCGAAACAAAAAGGTTTGAAAATGCACATACAGTGGTCAGTGCCAGGCACATCACGAAGGCAACTTTCATACTTGAGGTTACCGCCAGCGCAGAACAGATACCGAGCATCTGTAGGGCGATGGGATTATTGTTGGCTACGGGTTCGAGCAGCGTGTCTTTAATTTTTGACATGGATTAGGCCTCCCCTGATTTCAAGTAGCTGATAAGGGGCTGAAAGCCCTGCTCGCCAAGCCAGTATTTAACCAGCTTGTCGACACCGCGGGTGGTCAATGTGGCACCGGCAAGACCATCGATCTGAGATTCAGACCCTGCTCTTTCAGTATCCACCCGACCTTTAATCACGCTGATCACCAGATCACCCTGGTTGTAGGCTTGCTTGCCAACCCAGCTGGCTTTCCAGTTTGGGTTGTCGATTTCGCCACCCAGACCTGGAGTCTCAGCATGTTCATAAAAGCCAATCCCGGCAACCGTCTGCAGGTCTGACTCAAGAGCCAGGAATCCATACATGGTTGACCAGAGGCCGTAGCCTTTAATTGGCAGAATGATTTTTTCGATACCCTGCTCGCCTTCTACTATATAGACGCTAGAGTATTTGGCGCGACGCTTGATCTTGGCGATATCTTCATCACCACTCAGCTCAACTGAGAACGCAGGATCTTTCGAGGCTTTGCGTTGATCGTAAGTTGCCGCATCAACGGCATCGGTAAAGCGACCGGTTTCCATATCAACGATACGGGTCGTGATCTGCTCAAACTGAGTCTCGACATCAACACCCGCTTTCAGCAACCCTGCCGAGGCGAGGATATTGGTTTTAAGGTCGAGTAGCTTGTTGGCCTGCTGCGCAGGACGCAGCATCACTGCGGCGCTGGATACCACAATCGCGCAGACCACACAGAGCATTGCCGCAACGCCAAAGGTTTTCTTAATAGAGTCATTAGACACGGGCCAGTCTCCTTTTGATATTTCCTTGAACCACAAAGTGATCGATCAGCGGAGCAAACAGGTTGGCAAACAGAATCGCCAGCATCATGCCCTCTGGGAATGCGGGGTTAACCACACGAATCAGAATTACCATGACGCCGATCAAAATGCCGTACCAGAGCTTACCGGTATTGGTCATCGAGGCTGATACCGGATCAGTGGCCATAAAGATGGCACCGAAGGCGAAGCCGCCGATTACCCAGTGCCAGTAGAATGGCAGAGCAAACATTGGGTTGCTTGATTCAATGCTGTTAAACAGCAGCGACAGCAGTCCTGAGCCGATTAGTACACCAGCAATAATTCTCCAAGAGGCAATCTTCATCACCAGCAACATCACTGCACCGAGCAGAATCGCCAGGGTTGAAGTCTCACCGATTGAACCCTGGACTGTACCGACAAAGGCCTGCATCCAGCTAGTGCCCTGCTCTAGCGCAGCAACGCCAGCAGTGGCAGCGACAGACAGCATGGTCGCGCCGGTGTAGCCATCGACAGCAGTCCATACCATATCGCCAGACATATAGGCTGGGTAGGCAAAGTAAAGGAATGCACGACCGGTCAGTGCTGGGTTAAGGAAGTTTTTGCCGGTTCCGCCAAACACTTCTTTACCGATCACAATACCAAAGGTAATACCTACAGCGACCATCCACAGCGGCAGATCCGGTGGACAGCAGAGTGCGAAGAGTACCGAGGTAACAAAGAAACCTTCGTTGACTTCGTGGCCGCGAACACTGGCGAAGAGTACTTCCCAGAATCCACCGACAATAAAGGTAACCATATAGATAGGCACAAAGTAGGCAGCACCATGAACCAGGTTGTCCCAGATAGAGGTTGGGTCATAACCGGCGAGCATATTGATAAACAGACCGCGCAGACCTTCCTGCGAGACCATGCCCATCTCAGCCATAATCGTGTTGGCCTGGAAACCGACATTCCACATACCGAAGAACATGGTTGGGAAGGTTGCCAGCCAAACAGTGATCATCACGCGCTTAAGGTCGATCGCATCGCGAACATGGGAACTGTTTTTGGTCACATCTGCAGGCTTAAACAGGCCTGTATCAATGGCTTCATAGAGGGCATACATCTTTTCCCACTTACCGCCTTTGTGAAAATGTGGCTCTAATTTATCTAGAAGATTGCGAATCATCGTCTTAGCCCTCCTTCTCGATTCTGGTCAAATTATCACGCAGGATCGAGCCGTACTCGTATTTACCCACACAGACATAGGTGTACAGGCCAACGTCGTCTTCGTCCAACTCTAGGCAGCCAAGCTTCTGGGCCATATCTGTATCGCCGACGATCAATGAACGCAGCAATTGAATAGGCAGAATATCCAGAGCAGTGACCTTCTCGTAACCGCCGACCGGAACCATAGCGCGCTCGCTACCATTGGTGCTGGAGGTCATATTGAACAATTTCTTGGTCAATGAGGAGATGTAAATAGGCAGTGATGAATGATTGTTCACACCCGGGCGCAGGTAGTGCAGCAAGGTGCGCTCACGTCCTTCGCGAATCACAGATACCTGACTGTGATAGCGGCCGAGGAAGGCAAATGCACCAGCGGCCTTGCGACCAGAGAGAACTGAACCGGAAATAACACGGTTTTCATCGTTGTTTAATTCGCCAATCACTAACTGATTGAGGTTTGCACCCAGTCGAGTCTTAAGCAGACGCGGGTTATTAACCTGCGGGCCACCCAGGGCAACCACTCGGCTGTCGTCGACCACACCAGTGGTAAACAGCGCACCAAAGGCAATCACATCCTGATAACCAATCGTCCAGACTGATTTGTCGACATTGACTGGATCTATATGGTGAATATGGGTACCGGCGAGACCTGCAGGGTGCGGGCCGGAAAAAATATGCCCCTCAACACCGTCGAGATCGGCACCGGGAACCATTGTATTGGGTGCAGCACAGAGATGAACCGGGCCGTCAGTCAGACGGGTCAACAGCTTTAGGCCGTTGACGAAGTCTTCATTGCGCTGGGCAATAACAACTTCCGGATCAGCCGCCAGTGGATTGGTATCCATAGCGGTAACAAAAATTGATGCTGGGGTTGCCTCTGGGGCTGGCACCTTGGCGTAAGGGCGAGTGCGCAGAGCGACCCACTGACCAGAGTTAACCAGATTTTCAACCACGGCATTGCGCTCTAACGAGGCGAGCTGATCTGGCTGATAGCTGGCAAACTGTTCTTTTTCGCTGCCGTCGACATCAATCACCAGGGATTGAAATACTCGACGTTCGCCGCGGTTAACCGCTACCACGACACCTGATGCAGGAGCAGTGTACTTAACTCCGGCAGTTTTTTTATCAGTAAACAGTAGTTGACCCAATGTAACGCGATCCCCTTCGCGCACGGCCATGGTTGGCTTCATACCTGGGTAGTCAGAACCGACTACCGCAACCTGGCTTATCACTGGGCCATCGTGAATAACCTGCTCTGGTTTCCCAGCTATGGGCAGGTCTAATCCGCGACGGATTTTTATCATAGGAAATACCTAATAATTAAGGTTTGGTTTGTACAACTCGTAAGCACATTTAATTGAACAACTTATGTTCAGGAAGCGAGTACTATCAGCTTAAGTATCGACGCATTAATGATGTGCTATTTGCCGAAAAAGATCGGGCGGCATTATAAAGGTCTAGGGCCTTTGATTCCAGTCTCATAAGGGGTAGAAAAGCTAAAGTTTTCAATATCAGTTGTAAATAATCTTGGCGGATGGGGTTTACTGGAAATAATCTATTTTTTCTGGGCAGTGATTCACTGAGCTGGCTTGGGGAAAGTTGAAACCCCGGGTAAAAAAAATACCCGCAGGTTGCTCTCTAAAGCGGCGGGTATTTTTTAAAGATTAAAAGCTTGACCTAGTTTAACAGGGCCTCATTCTCTGGGCTCTCTTTTGCAGAGTCAGCCTTTATGCCCTCATCTAACAAACTCTGCTTTGGATAGCTGGGCCAGATAACCCCGGCAAACTGCTCCAGGCAGCGCACCACCTGACAGCTATAGCCAAACTCATTGTCATACCAGCAGTAGAGCACACAGCTTTTACCGTCGACAATCGTCGCCTGGGAATCCAGCACACAGGCCTGACGGGAGCCGACAAAGTCCGTGGAGACCGCCTCGGTGGAGATGGTGTAGCCAATCTGCTGTTGCAACTCTGAATGCAGCGCCTTCTGGCGCATAAACTCATTGAGCTCATCGACACTGGTCTCGCGACCCAGCTGCAAGTTGAGAATCGCCATGGAGACATTGGGGGTCGGCACCCGAATCGCATTACCGGTCAGCTTGCCCTTTAACTCGGGGATCGCCTTGGCGACCGCCTTCGCGGCACCGGTTGAGGTCAGCACCATATTTAAAGCGGCACTGCGACCACGGCGATCACCGCTGTGATAGTTATCGATCAGGTTCTGGTCATTGGTGTAGGCATGAACCGTTTCAACATGGCCACTGGTGACACCGTATTCATCCAGCAGACATTTTAAAACCGGCACTATGGCATTGGTGGTACAGGAGGCCGCGGAGATAATATTGCGCTCCGGGGTAATTTCAGCATGATTGACACCGTAGACAATATTGGGAATATCATCCCCGGCCGGGGCTGTCAGCAGGACTTTTGCCGCGCCGGGACGCAGATGGCCACCGAGGCCGGCGTTATCTTTCCAGACACCGGTGTTATCGACAATCAGCGCATTGTTGATGCCGTATTCGGTGTAATCGATCTCTTGCGGCGAGTTGGCGTAGATCACCTTGACCGGATTACCGTTGATTACCAGGGTATTTTCGCTTTCGAGAACGCGAATAGTGCCTTTAAAGGAACCGTGCACAGAGTCGCGCCGCAACAGAGCTGCACGCTTTTCCAGATCGTGATCATTCTTACTCTTGCGAATAACAATAGCGCGCAGGCGCAACACATCACCACCACCGGCTTTATCCACTAGAATACGTGCGACCAGACGGCCTATGCGTCCAAAGCCATAGAGCACCACATCCTGGGGCTGAGGCAGGGGTTTGATATCCGAGCCAATAATCTCTTGCAACTCATCCCGGGCAAATTCATCGATGCTGCGACCGTTGCCAATACTCTGGTATTTAACCACCATTTTACCCAGGTCCAGATGGGCAGGTCCCAGCTGCAGTTTGGCGATAGCTTCGATCATTGGTGACGAGTCAAACTCGGACAGTTCATTTTGCTCGACCTGGCGCACTCTGCGGTGGGCCTTCATCAAGTCGATCACCGACTTGTTAACCATGCTGCTGCCATACATATAAGTAGAGACATTGCGCTCGCGGTAGAGCTTGCCAATAATCGGGATCATACCTTCGGCAAGTGCTTCTCGCTGTTTCCAGTCTTTGAAAAAATCTTTGGGTGTGGGACGATCTTGTTCTGTCACTATGCGGGTCCTTTTATGCATTTTAAGAAATCACATGAATCCTATGTGCTGTCCGATAAGTATAGTCACTGAAAGTAGGCTTTCAGATTAACTTCAGCTCATAGAGAATATTCCTATTATCAATAGTCCCAGCCGAGTAAAATGCCCAGCTTTAAATGTTCGCCGTTTGATCGCAGGTGCAAGACAAATACTAAAAATGATGGTGTTATGACAGTTCTCAATCTCAATACAGTCGCTCAACCAGGCCATAAGAATCACTGGGGTGAACTTCAGGCCGCCGGACGCGCACTGGCTATTGCAGAAGCTGCCTGCCAATTCGACGGCCTCAGTGTTCTGATTACTGAAACTGCCCGCGAGGCAGCGGCCCAGAGCCGAACCCTGAAGTTTTTTACCGCCGAGCAAAATCTGCAAATTCTAAGTTTCCCCGACTGGGAGACCCTGCCCTACGATATCTTCTCGCCCCACCAGGATATTATCTCGGCGCGAGTGCAAACCTTGGCCAATCTGCCCAATGCCAAGCAGGCACTATTAATAGTGCCGCTGCCAACCCTACTGCACCGATTGGCACCAACAGACTTTATCGCCTCGCGAACATTCTCTTACCGGGTCGGTGAAGAGTTGGATCGCGACGAGCTAAAAGACCAGCTATCCAAAGCCGGTTATAAACGGGTAGACACGGTCTATGAGCACGGTGAATATGCCTTCCGCGGTTCACTGATCGATATCTTTCCCATGGGTGAAAAACAGCCCCTGCGAATTGATTTGCTCGACGATGAAATTGAAACATTGCGACTGTTTGATGCGGAGTCCCAGCGCACCTCGGAAAATGTCTCGCAGATCCAGCTGCTGCCGGCAAGGGAATTTCCCCTCGACAAACAGGCGACCAATCTCTTCCTCAATAACTGGCATGACAACTTTGATACTGATGCCGGAAAGTGTCCGGTCTACCGGGATATCAATGATGGCATCGCCCCCCAGGGTATTGAGTACTACCTAAGCCTGTTCTTTAAGCAGACCGCCAGCCTCTTCGACTACCTGCCGGAGAATACCCAGCTATTTAGTCATGTGGGTATAGAGCAGGCCGCGGAAACGTTTTGGCAGGATGTAAAAGCCCGTTACACTGAATACGGCGTCGATCCCACTCGCCCTATTCTGCCACCGAAACAGCTGTTTCTGGCGGTCGATGAAGTCTTTCAGCAGATTAAGAAATTGCCGCGCACCGAGATTGACCGACAGGCGGTTGCCGACAGTGCCGGCAGCCACAATATCAATCTGCGCGCGGTGCCCGATATCGCCGTCAACGCCAAACTCAGTAATCCAATGTCAAAACTGGAAGAGTTTCTTCAGGGCTTTAATGGTCGCGTTTTGTTCTGTGCAGAATCTGCGGGACGCCGTGAAGTGCTCGCCGGCATGCTGAAAAAAGTTAATCTGGTCACCAGTGAAGTACAGCACTGGCAGGAATTCCTAGACAGCGACGACCAGTTCGCTGTGACCACCTATCCGATCGATCAGGGCGTCTACTGTCCTGAACAAGGTATATGCCTGATTACCGAGGGTGAACTGTTTGGCCAGCAGGTTATGCAGCGCCGCCGTCGCTCCAAGGCCTCGGAATCGCCAGATTATATTTTCAAAAGTCTCGCCGAGTTGGAGTATGGCGCGCCGGTGGTACATATGGATCACGGGGTTGGTCGCTATCAGGGTCTGGTGACTCTGGACGTGGACAAATCTCCCCAGGAGTTTTTGATGCTGGTCTATGCCAACGATGCAAAACTCTATGTACCTGTCTCTTCGCTGCATTTAATCAGCCGCTTTGGTGGCGGTGATCAATCCATGGCGCCGCTGCATAAACTCGGCACTGATAAATGGGTCAAGGCAAAAGAGAAAGCGGTTAAACAGGTGCGCGATACAGCCGCTGAACTGCTGGATATCTATGCCCGGCGAGCGGCTAAAATTGGCTTTGCCTGTACTGATAACGAAGAGGACTATAGAAAGTTCAGCAGCGATTTTCCCTTTGAGGAAACCGGTGATCAGTACGAGGCTATCGAAGCGGTGCGCCGTGATCTACTCAGCCCGCAGCCGATGGATCGACTGGTCTGTGGTGATGTTGGCTTTGGTAAAACCGAAGTGGCGATGCGCGCTGCCTTTACCGCGGTCTCCAGCGGTAAGCAGGTGGTCGTGCTGGTGCCAACCACCCTGCTGGCTCACCAGCATCTGCAAAACTTCCGCGACCGCTTTGCCAACTGGCCGGTGGTGGTTGAAGAACTTTCGCGCTTCCGCACGGCCCAAGAGCAGGACCAGGTGATTGCCGATGCCGAGAGTGGCAAGGTGGATATCCTGATCAGCACCCATAAATTACTCCATGCCAAAATTGACTTTAGGCGTCTCGGTCTGCTGATTATTGATGAAGAGCATCGCTTTGGTGTGCGCCAGAAGGACAAGATTAAATCCCTGCGTACATCGGTGGATATTCTCACCATGACCGCTACACCTATTCCGCGCACCCTGAATATGTCGATGCATGCGGTTCGCGATCTGTCGATAATCGCCACACCCCCGGCCCGTCGTCTGTCGGTAAAAACCTTTATTCGCCAGCAGGAAGATCGCGTTACCCGCGAGTCCATACTGCGTGAGATTTTGCGTGGCGGCCAGGTCTACTTCCTGCACAATGATGTGAAAAATATTCAGCGTGTCGCCGACGATCTGCAACAGCTGGTACCAGAGGCGCGGATTAATATTGCCCATGGGCAGATGCGTGAGCGACAATTGGAACAGGTGATGTCGGACTTCTATCACCAGCGCTTTAATGTCTTGGTGTGCACAACCATTATTGAAACCGGTATCGATATTCCCAGCGCCAATACTATTCTGATTGAGCGCGCCGATAAATTTGGTCTGGCGCAACTGCATCAGCTGCGCGGCCGTGTCGGTCGCTCCCATCACCAGGCCTATGCCTATCTGTTAACGCCCCACCCCAAGGCGATGACTGAGGATGCCAAAAAACGTCTCGACGCTATCTCTGCGGCAGACCATTTGGGTTCCGGCTTTACCCTGGCGACCAATGACCTGGAAATTCGCGGCGCCGGTGAACTGCTCGGCGAGGAACAGAGCGGTCATATTCAGGCGATCGGTTTTACCCTGTATATGGAAATGCTTGAGCGCGCAGTTAAGACGATCAAGGAAGGTAAGCAGCCAGAATTGGGTGCCGGATTGGATCAGGGTATAGAGGTTAACCTGCATCTACCGGCCCTGATACCGGATGACTACCTGCCAGATGTCAATATGCGCCTGACCCTCTATAAGCGCCTGGCCAACTGCGAGACCGACAGCCAGCTCCATGAACTGCAGGTTGAGATGATCGACCGCTTTGGTCTTTTACCGGACCCAGTCAAAACCCTGTTTGAACTGGCCAAGCTGCGGCAAACTGGCGAGCAGCTCGGGCTGATAAAAATTGAGGCGGGCCCCAATGGCGGTAGATTAAAATTCAGTTCTGGCACCAGTGTCGAGCCGATAACCATTATCCAAATGGTGCAGGCACATCCGGGTATATTCCGCTTGCAAAACAATGATCAACTGAGTTTCACTATGCCTATGGAAAGCGCTGCAGAGCGGGTTGAAGGAGTAACTGAGATTCTCAACCAACTGCTGCCGCAATCAGATGAATAAATAGCATTCAAAAGTATTAAAAGCATAGCTGTAAAGGAATAAGCTCAAGCATGAACAAGCTCGGCATAAACACAGATTACCAGCAGAATTCTTCGCAGCTCGCAAAGTGCCTGCGGACTTTCGCCTGCGCCTTGCTTGGACCAACACTGGCTATCAACTCAAGTATTGCCCAAGAGGCCGATGATCCCCAGCAACTCTCCTGGTACCAGGTGGAAGTGATTATCTTTACCCAGCATGGATACGCCGGCAGTGAACAGCCGCCGCGAAAAACCAGTCTCGATTTCCCGGACAATATTTTGCAGTTGCTCGATACGGACTATATTGGCCATAACTACCCGCTAATTGATATCGATGCCCCGGAAGCTGAGCGCGCTATACCAGTAGTTGAGGTGGAAGATCCTGCCCTGGCTTTTGCCACACCCGCTTTTGGCACTGAAGTAGCAGAAACGCTGGACCCTGAACCCCTGCTAACCCCTCTTCTTGCCCGCTCTTTTACCAGTAGCACTGATAGCGAAATTTCTGCGATGCAGTCTGTGGTAGAGGAAGTGGAGCCAGAAATTGAAGAAGAGAAAATCTATATTCCACAATATGAAAAACCCTTTATCAAACTGGATAGAGAATTGCGCGATCTCAATGACAGTGCCAGAGCTCTGGATCGTCGCGCAAAATACAATGTAGTTTTTCACGAGGCTTGGCGTTTTGCTGCCGATATCAATGCCGCTGACCCCTGGGTGATTATCAAGGCCGGCAAACAGTTCGAGGATCGCCACGAAATCGAAGGCAGCCTGCGCTTTTACAAATCACGCTTTCTGCATTTTCAATCTGATTTGTGGCTGGCAAGCTTTGCTGCCGAGGACTCTCCAGGCAACTCTTTGGACAGCTCTTTAGACGACTCTCTAGAAAATAGAGAACCAGCACAATGGATTGAGCTGCCAGCCTTCCCCGCTATAGCAGAACCCAGCTTAAGCGATGATCAGGAAAATCTGAAAAGTCTGGAAGTTTCCATCGATGAAGCTGATCTGGAGAATTTCTTTATTGGCACCGCGGCAATCGAAATTTCAGAGACCGAACAGAAAGAAGAACAAGAGCCAAACCGCTACCCGCTTTCAAGTCTGTGGGTCTTTGACCAGTCAAAGCGTCTGGAAGAACAGCAAAGCTATTACCTCGACCACCCTAAAATGGGCATATTGGTCAGGATCAAGCCCCACGAAGTCGAGATAACCAATCCTCTTGAAGAAGAGTTAGAGCCACCAAGCGACGCTCAAACTGCAAGCAATTAAAACTTAATTTACTAGAGCCGCCTGGGGCTTATTTAGATTAAGAATCTGCTCTACAAAGATTAGCGCCCCCGGATCAAAACCCAGTTCACCAACTCGCTTTATAAAGTGCTCCTGCAACTCTGGGCTAATGGTTGGGGTTCTCGCCAACAGCCAGAGGTAGTCAGTGCTGTTACCGGCAACAAAGGCGTATTGATAATCTAGCTGGTCCATTTCAAAAACAATATATGAGCCGTAAAAGGGGCCAAAAAAAGAAACCTTTAAATGCCCCCGCTGCTCATCTTCCATAAAATAAGCCCGGCCCTCGGCTTCCTGCCAGGCGGCCTCTTCTGTTGAATAGCCACGATTGATCACCCGAATCCCGCCATCTTCGCGAATTGAATAATCCGCCGTCACATTGCTAAGCCCGCGCTCAAAAGAATGGTCGAGGCGCGCCACCTCATACCAGCGACCCAGATAGCGCTGCTTATCAAACCCATCAATAGCGACCACCCCTTCCGGCGAACCCAGGCAGCCAGTAAGCAGAATGATGAATAGAACAGGAACTGATAGAGAAACTAAGACCTTGTGCAAAACGCAAACCTCGAGAAATAAAATCCAGCCGGAAGTATAGAGCAAAGCCTTATCGGGGATAGGATTAACTATAGAAGTAACTTAAGACTGCGAAATGACTGGCTAGTGCTTCCAAATCAGGTTGACAAAATATCGGAAGTCCGAAGATAAGGCCGGTTCATTGGCCACATCAGACTGCCAGAGCCTGTCCATTATCCAGATTGCAAAGCCGGCAAACAGAACATGGGGATTGAGATAAGCAATAATACTGTTAAGCAGTAATATTCCCAGAGGTGCAGCCATCAGCAGACAAAACAGCGAGAGATAGCTTCCAAATAATTCACGATTAAAGGGCTTGGAAAACAACCTGAACAGCCCAGGTAAAAACCCCCGAGAACTAGATATATCAGCCTTTTGCTTAATAGCAGCACTGCCCTTGCGCGCTAAAAGATAGACGACCAACACAAGGCCAATAACCGGCAACCAGCTATTTGCAGAACCACTGAGCATAATGGCAATATTTTTCTCCACCAGTGCTGGTGCGGCGAATGGATAGAGCAGCATGTTATCTGAAAGCAACCACCAACCGAAAAAGTAACCTAGGGATAACAGGCGTACCAAATTACTGTAGAGACCGGTAAAAACAATCATTGAAATCATACAACAGTATCCGAGTAGCGCCGGATAACTGACCTCGTCAAGCAACCACCAGCCGACACTCGCGGTGATAATCAGTAGTGGTGCACCGACACAGAAAACCACATCGGCCAGCAGATAGAAATTGATATACAGAGCGTGCAGAATTCGCGCCGCAATGGCCTGGTATCTGCCCAACAATGCAACTAGGTAAATCCCGACGCCAGTGGTTGAGCACCACTGTTTAATATTTATCTGTGTGGCCTTTAGGGGCGGGGAAAATGAAAGTGCCACAAGCAACAGAATTGCCCAGGCCTGACTGTATATTGAGTTGGTGAATAAACCGATAATATTACCGCACAGGTAGTCGCAAACTACGATGCCGAGCAAAAACCAGGCATTGATCACGACCAGTATTAGAAACCCACGCCATAAGACCTGAATCATATGGAATGGCCAGCGTCGCCTATGCAACCACAGCCCTGAGCGCTATAACAGCCCTGAGCGTAATAACAGCCCTGAGCGTAATAACAGCCCTGAGCGCTATAACAGCCCTGAGCGTAATAACAGCCCTGAGCGATTTTGTAATAACAGCCCTGAGCGATTTTGTAATAACAGCCCTGAGCGATTTTATAATAACAGCCCTGAGCGATTTTATAATAACAGCCCTGAGCGATTTTATAATAACAGCCCTGAGCGATTTTATAATAACAGCCCTGAGCGATTTTATAATAAAGAGGCGCGTCTATCTGCCTAAAATTTTCTGTCAAATCCATGACAAGATCTCCATATCCTGTGCCCAATCTATTTAAAAGCTACTTAAAAGTTTTTAGGCCTGTCCCTGTATGCAGCGTCCGTTTAAGGTGCTCGCTGTGACACCTATTCTTATTCTATAGCTTTAAAACTGTAGCCAATCTTCGCCGACTATTCCATGTTTTAAATCAGTCAGATTGAGCACCTACTGCTGTTTACCCAGTTCAACCTGATTGCCCCTAAGCTCAATTCCATTGGGCACTTGCAATGTGGATGTCGGGAAGGCGACCTCGGCCTGATTGGCTTCAATAATAGCCGCCACTTTTAACAGCACATCCTGTTTAATCACATGATACTCTGCCCAGTCGGTGGTCTTGGTAAATACGTAGATAAAGAAGTCCAGGGAACTGGCGGCAAACTTATTGAAGTTGACCATCATAATTAAATTGGTATCGATCGCCGGATGCTCGCGCAACATGGTTTTTACCTGATCGGCAATGGTATCCATCTTGTGCAGGTCGTCGTAGCGAATACCCACAGTTTCATAGATTCGGCGATTGGTCATCCGCGAGGGGTTCTCCACGGAAATATTGGCAAAGACCGCATTGGGAATATACAGCGGACGTTTATCAAAGGTGCGAATTCGGGTCAGTCGCCAGCCGATATCTTCAACCGTACCTTCAATTTCTTTATCCGGCGAGCGCACCCAGTCACCCACAGAGAATGGACGGTCCAGATAGATCATCAGGCCGCCAAAGAAATTTGCCAGCAGGTCTTTTGCTGCAAAACCCATGGCAATACCGCCGATACCACCAAAGGCCAGCAGCCCGGAGATACTGTAACCAAACAGCTGCATGGCAATTAGCACTGCAGTAATAATCACCGCCGCGCGCAACAGTTTGCCGACAGCGCGAACCGTGGTTTCATCTAGAGGCTTGGAGATATATTCCGGATGCACCAGATTGCGCTCGGCGCGCTTGATAAAGTTGGTTAAGAACATTGAACCGAGGAAGATCAGTGCAATGCGATTGATCGGGTCAACCAGGGCATAGAGGCCGGAATCCATCTTTTGCGCGGCAATACCGGCGGCAAAGTTGATACCCAGAATCCACACCAGCCAAATCAGGGGTTTGCGGCAGGCCTCGATCAAGGCATCGTCCCAGACGGTCAGGGTTTTTGAGCTGTGCACTTCAAGCCTGTCGACAATCCGGTTAACCAGATAGCCAAGACTGAGAGCGACAACCACAATAAGAAATAACTCGAGCATCCAGAGATAATGCTCACCTGTTAAATTGACCAACCAGCTTTCTACTTTGCCCATTACTCGACCTTTTATTTAACCTTTTATATATTTTTTTATAATTTTTCCAGACGCGCTATGGTATCAACTCTTCGCCCATCATTCTCTAGTTCAACCCAATCGATGGATTTTGTTTTGTGCATAGCGGATATTCTTTCACTGCCAGAAATTTGCTCTGCAGCCATATAATCCAAAACCTCAAGTGCCCCACTGGGGTCATTGCAGACCAAAATCATATCGCAACCAGCCTGCAGGGCAAGCTCTGCCTTGCGCTTATAGCCACCGGCGACATCGGCACCTTTCATGGCCAGGTCGTCACTGAAGATCACACCGTTAAAGCCAAGTTTGTCGCGGAGAATCTCGCGCAGCCAAAAGGGTGAAAAGCCCACAGAGTCCGGGTCTATCGCCGGAAAGGTTATATGGGCTGGCATAATGCCACCCAGGACCGGACAGAGCGCCACAAAGGGCCGCAGATCATGCTCCCAGAGCTGTTGCCAGTCACGCTGATCCACCGGCGCCTCGAGATGGCTGTCGGCAAAAATACCGCCATGACCGGGGAAGTGTTTCCCCGTCGCCGCCATTCCGGCTTCGTTCATACCCTGAATAAATGCAGCGGCGACATCAATAACCAGCTGTGGCAAATCAGAGAATGCCCTGTCGCCAATAATACTGCTGGTATCGCGATCCACATCCAGTACCGGGGCAAAGCTGATATCCAGCCCACAGGCAATCACTTCAGAAGCCATCAACCAACCGGTGTCGCGACTCAGGGCCAGACCGGCCTCTCTATCTTTTAAATAGAGATCACCCAGCTGTTGCATGGCAGGCAGTGGGCTAAAGCCCTCACGGAATCTGCGTACCCGACCGCCCTCCTGGTCAACCGCAATCAACAGATGTGGGGCTACCGCTCGTATCTCTGCCACCAACGCCTGAACCTGCTGACGGTTCTGCACATTGCGGGCAAACAGGATTACGCCGCCCACTTGAGGGTTTTGCAGTAGTTCGACTTCATCCTTAGCCACTGCTATGCCGGCCAGATCGAGCATTAGCCGTCCATGTAATTTATTGAGCATCATTGTTTCCAGAGATAGATTTGAGTGCCAGGTTCAAGAACCAAGGTTAATTATCAAACAAACGCTGTTGGCTAAAAAGTTTCACCTGTTTTTAGACAAGTTTATTCTTTCACAAAGCCGCGCTATTCCATAAAGAAATTTTACCTGAAAATTAATTTTCAATAGCTAAAAATTATCCTTATATTTTCCAGGTAGTTACAAAAACTAGCTCAACCAGAACTTTTGCTTATTCTCGCAACTGAACCGCAAAACACAAAAAACAGCACCATGCACCCTAACAAATAAAGTGATATTTTCGGTTCACAAGAAGGAGGTGAAAGATGGGTAAAAGTGTTCCTACTATCAATCAGTGGTACCAAGATATCGCTGAAAAAAGACTTTTTGAAGTAATTACAGTTGATGAGTACTCAGCTCTTATCGATATTCGCTATGCAGATCCCAGCTATTATTCCAATGATGAAAATGGGACTTATAGTACTAGCAGTGATGTAAACAGCGGACTGGATGTAATAAGTTTTGATGACTGGTCGCAAATGGTTGTAGTGCCAGCCCGGGCACCAGAGGATTGGCGCAGCACAATAGGCCTGAGTACAGATTCAATAATGCTCGGCGACGATATAGTGATGCCCAATCCAGACAGCAACTCAATGGACGCTATTGAAGCCGCTGACTATCTATTTGGCTGGGATGAATTCTAGGCGTTGCGATAGACTAAACAGCCCGATTAAAGAGTCCCAATTAAAGAGTCCCGACTGAAGCAGTGCTGCCACAGGCAGCACTGCACAACTCAACAGGACTAATCCATAACCAGTTTCTCACTCATACGAATATGTCGCAGTATCACCTTGGCGGCCTCGGCAGCATCATCAACAATTTCAAAAAGATTGAGTTCAGACTCTGCAAGGCAACCTTCCGCGATCATCCGCTCCTGCATCCACTCAATAAGGCCACTCCAAAACGATGCGCCGACCAGAATTATAGGAAAGGTCTCAACTTTGCGGGTCTGCACCAGGGTCAGTGCCTCGAATAACTCATCCAGAGTGCCAAAGCCACCGGGGAAAATAACAAACCCAACTGCGTGTTTTACAAACAGGTATTTGCGCACAAAAAAGTAGCGGAAGTCGAGGGCGATATCCTGATAGGGGTTGGGCGCCTGCTCAAAAGGCAGATCAATATTTAAGCCCACGGAAGGTGTCGGTGTGGCGAAACAGCCGCGATTAGCGCCCTCCATAATACCCGGACCACCTCCGGTAATAACCGGAATTCGCTCCTCCCCCAACAGTTTGCCCAGCTCCTCGGCCTGACCGTAATAAGGATTCCCCTTATCCAACCTGGCGCCGCCAAATACGGTTACCGCAACGCCCAGTTTCAATAATTTATCTGTACCATCGACTAATTCAGACTGTATGCGTAGTACTCTCCAAGCTTCCTGCACCTTTGATTCAAGCATAAAAATTCCTTTTGTTTACCTTAAACATAGTTTAACTTGCGCAACATAGATTACTGTATATAATTACAGGTAACTGTTTTGAGGAAATCCAAATGGAACGTCTAACTGCCCGACAGCAACAAATCTTTGACTTGATTCGCGATAATCTCGACGAGACCGGCTACCCGCCAACCCGTGCCGAGATTGCCCAAAAACTGGGTTTCCGATCACCCAATGCCGCTGAAGATCATCTGCGCGCACTGGCCCGCAAGGGCGTGATTGAGATGATTCCCGGCGCCTCGAGAGGAATTCGTATTGTTGAACAGTTTTCAGGTATCCCTATCGTCGGCAGCGTTGCCGCCGGCGAGCCAATTTTATCCGAGCAACATATTGAGGATTACCAAGAGGTTCCTTCAAGCACCTTCCAGCCACACGCCGATTACTTCTTGCGTGTTCAGGGTCAGAGCATGATGGATGTGGGCATTATGGATGGCGATCTGCTCGCCGTTCACCAGCAGCCGACCGCTGAGAATCAGCAGATTGTGGTAGCGCGAGTTGATGGTGAGGTAACCGTGAAAAGACTCAAGCACACCAGCCGTAAACACGAAATACAGCTGCTGCCAGAGAATCGCCAATACTCACCTATAGTAGTGGATTTGCGCGCTCAGGAGTTTTCCATTGAAGGTCTTGCGGTAGGTGTAGTGCGAGTAGGAATGTAACGGCTAAGAGCCTAAATCAACCCTGCATTGGGTTGCTGGCAAAACTGTATTCTTCAACCGGCGTTCCGCCGATCACATGTTCCTGCAGAATACGTTCTATCACTTCCGGTGTGCAGCTGTGGTACCAGGTGCCATCGGGATAGCTGAGCATAATCGGCCCCTGGGCACAGATACGCAGACAGTCGGCCTTGGATCTGTAGACCCCCTCTTCCACATCGTAGAGCTCAAGTTCCCTGATACGGCGCTTTAAATAATCCCATGACTGATCCGCCGCTTCCTGTGGCGCGCACTTTCCCGCCGTGCACAGAAACAGGTGCTGCCTGTAGCTGCTGATTTTGCGCTGCTCGCTTAAGTGTTTAAGAATATCGTCAGAAATCATTTGATTGGGCACTGCTAGGTAAAGCGGCTGCACTTAGTGCAGAGTATGGGCCTTGGTGTCGTCACCCTCAGATTGAGGCACTGGCTCTTCACCCACATCAAAGGCTTTTTGCAGTCCGGCATCCATCATGCTCTTGGCCACTTCGATATGCTTGCCATCCAGATAGGTCAACACTTCAGGTGCGAAGTTGATGCGGACCAAAGTCTCGTCAGAACCGGCACGCTGCAGGGCAACTTCACCGCTTTCCAACATCACTAATTCGAATTCTGCAAGGGGCATAAATAATATCTCTGTTTATCAATAACCGGGAGTATTTGGATTACTGCTGTAAAATAATTTGCTCTACAGTTGAAAGTTTAGCAGTTGCGGCAAGTGCTGTTAACCGTTTGCCTGAAGATTATTAAAATTCGACCATCATTTCGCGCTGCCTATCGACCAATTCCTGCATATTACTCAGCCATAACTGGGCACGCTCCAGACTCCAATCGACCATTTCAGGGGCGTCGAGTGAAATCATCGGCAAACGATCTACATCCATCTCGGCTTTGCGAACCGTTGGCAGTCTATAGATATGCTGATGAGCTTTAAGCAGTCCACTGAGCCAGGAGTCGGGATCGTTTTGCAGGTTCTGCAGCTCTGTGGCTTCACCGGGCGTCTTGCCCTGTGCAGCTAATAATTCAACGAGGGTATTGGCACAGTCGACCGAGTCGAGCTCCTGCAACTTGTAATTTTCGGCGACATTGCGGCAGTGCCACAACCAGGCCTGATGCAACTGAACAGCCACTGACTGAGATAGTACGGCGCCCTGCTTCTGGCTTTGTTTAGTATCAGCCTGAGATAAAAGCTGTCGTGCAAACAACAGCTTCTGATTGACGGCGGAAAGATAGGTTGTAACCACTGCTTTACTTACTGCCCTTTTCTGCAGCGACCCACTTTCCTTTGTTGTAAAAAGCACTCCAGCCTGAAGGCTTGCCATCCTTTTCACTGCGCACATACTGCTCTTTGGTCTTTCTGCTGTAGCGCACAATGCTGGGGAGACCATCGGGATCAGTCTGCGGTGCTTTCAGCAAGAACTGATACTTTTTATCAATCTGATCTTTGTAAGGCAGCAGTTCCTGAACCGTTGGCGCACGAGTTTCACGGTGCTTGGGAAACTGGCTGGCGGCCAGGAACAGACCGGATGCACCATCCCGCAACACATAGTGATCTTCGACTTTCAAGCAGCGCAGTTCAGGCATAGCAATGGGGTCGACCTTCGGTGGTGCGGCTTCGCCACTGCGCAGTAATTTGCGGGTGTTTTTGCAGGGCTCTCCGGGAGCAGTCTCGCCGGTACAGCCAAAATATTTTCCAAAGCGGCCAGTTTTAAGCTGCATCTCACTGGAACATTTATCACATTCCAGAACCGGGCCCTCGTAGCCCTTGATAACATACTGCCCCTCTTCTACTTCAAAGCCACTACAGTCCGGGTTGTTACCGCAGACATGCAGCTTGCGCTTTTCATCGATCAGGTAGCTGTCCATCGAGGTGTTACAGATTTTGCAGCGATGCTTGTGCATCAACAGCTTGGATTCGGCTTCATCATCTTCGTCGATATTGACCGCTTCATCACCATGGGTGAGATTGATGGTCTGCTTGCAGCGCTCTTTTGGCGGCAAGGCATAGCCTGAACAGCCGAGAAATACGCCGGTACCGGCGGTGCGAATCATCATTGGACGCTCACACAGAGTACAGGCAATATCGGTCTCAGTGGGGGTATTTGGACGCATACCAGCATCGGCTTCTTTAGCACTTTCAACTTTCTGGCTAAAGTCGCGGTAAAAACGATTGAGCAAATCTTTCCACTTGAGGGTGCCGCTGGCAATCTCATCGAGGTGCTCTTCCATGGTGGCGGTAAAGCCATAATCCATTAGGTCGTTAAAGTTCTCACTTAAACGGTCGGTGACCACATCGCCGATCTTCTCGGCAAAGATACGCTTGTTCTCAATGCGCACATAGCCGCGATCCTGGATGGTGGAAATGATCGCTGCGTAAGTCGAGGGTCGACCTATACCGCGCTTTTCCAGTTCTTTTACCAGTGAGGCTTCAGAGAATCGCGCGATTGGCTTGGTGAAATGCTGCTGTGGTATAAGCACCAACATATTCATCTGATCACCTTTTTGAAGATCGGGCAGTTCGCCGTCATCATCATTCTTGCGGCTGGCTGGCATCACCGCCAGATAACCATCAAAGCGAGTTACACGGCCTTTGGCGACCATCTCATAGTCACCGGCGGTAACCGTGATTGATGTGGCGGTAAACTGTGCTGGGGTCATCTGACAGGCGACAAACTGCTGCCAGATCAGCTGATAGAGTTTGCGTGCATCAACTTCCATATCGCCGAGACTGCCGGGCGCTATATCAATATTCGAGGGACGAATCGCTTCGTGCGCTTCCTGGGCACCCGACTTACTGCCATAGACCTTGGGCTCTTCGGGCAGGTAGCGATCGCCGTGGCGTACTTTAATATATTCGCGACAGGCATTGACCGCATCCTCACTGAGGTTGGTCGAGTCGGTTCGCATATAGGTGATATAGCCAGCTTCATAGAGACGCTGGGCCATCATCATGGTTTTCTTTACCCCAAAGCCCAGTCGCGTGCTCGCCGCTTGTTGAAGCGTCGAGGTGATAAAAGGTGCTGAAGGCTTTGATGAGGTCGGTTTGTCTTCACGCTTGGTAACGCTGTAACCGGAGGCCTGCAGAGCAGCCAGTGCAGTATCAGCCTGAGCCTTGTTGGTGGGGCGAAAGGCTTTACCGAGATGTCTTTTAACGTCGAAGCGAATCTTGTTTTGATCTGCAGCTTCTGCATCGCGATCAGCAGTGGCTTCAAGATCCGCCTGAACTGTCCAGTATTCCTCGGGCACGAAAGCACGAATCTCACGCTCGCGCTCGACAATCATTTTTAGTGCGACAGATTGCACTCGGCCGGCAGATAGACCGCGGCCTACTTTTTCCCACAGCAGCGGCGAGACCATAAAGCCCACCACGCGATCGAGAAAGCGACGTGCCTGCTGAGCATCGACACGGTTGGTATTGAGCATTCCGGGCTTTTCAAAAGCCTCGCGAATCGCCTTTTTGGTAATTTCGTTAAACACGACGCGCTTGTAGCGATCGTCTTCACCGCCAATCACCTCTTGCAGGTGCCAGGCAATTGCCTCTCCCTCGCGATCCAAATCCGTTGCCAGATAGATGGTGTCGGCATTTTTGGCCAGCTTCTTTAACTCGGCAACAACTTTTTCTTTGCCGGGCAAGGTTGCGTATTCCGCTTTCCAATCATTTTCTGGGTCGATACCCATACTCTTTACAAGCTGAGTTTTAGCCTTGGCAGCTTTGTGAACAACCTTCTGTTCCGGGGACATTTTGCGAGTCAGGGCAGCCTGTCGCGCGCGCTCTTTGGGATCGGATGGGGTGCGATTACCACCAGTGGGCAGATCGCGAACATGACCGACACTGGACTTAACAATGAAGTCATTTCCCAAATAACGGTTGATCGTCTTGGCTTTGGCGGGTGACTCTACAATTACTAGTGATTTTCCCATGGAGGCTGTTTTTCCCTTTTTTCACTGACCTTATAAATGGCCATGCTGAAGATAATTTCACCTAACTGGTGCAGGTATTACTTTCTAAGGTGCGCATATATACGTGTTTGTCTGCCCTTCGGTCAAGCTTCATCGGCAAATTTCTTTGCAGTTTGTTGCAATTTTTTTAAATTTTGTGCAACTTTTTCTAAATCAGCGGCATCATCCCGCTCATTCCAAATCATTCCAATACCGGCTTTGTTGGCGAGTATTGCACTGACACCCGAAGGGATATCGGCAACGATTTTCTCGAGTAGTTGCTGCCATTGAGAATCGGCCTCGGCGAGGGTCCATAGCCAGCCACGACTATTTAAAGTAGGGCTATCTGGTTTCCAGCCACGATTACTGTGACGCTGCAATACCCAGTTCTGTCGGCAGCTGTCATCCAGCCAGGGAAGTCGGTAACAGACACACTCCAGGCGGGTTTCTTCTTCTCGGGCATCTGGGCGGCGATGCAGGGAGACCTGCAAACCCATGCTGTTTGCGGAGAGCCTCAGCTCGGTAATCAACTTTTGCCGCGGCGACTGCCGAAACCACATCAGTGGCGATACAACAACTGCAACGCCAAACAATATTACCAACCAGGTCATTTCATACTACTCTTAAAGTCAGGGATTTATATTCAATATCAAACCAGTAACAGCCAGTAATAAGGAGAGGTGTTATGTCCAGTTATAAGCATCTGTTGGTCGGGCTCGATCTGTCGCCAGAATCACAGCAAGTGGTGGACCGCGTCAAGTTTCTTTTTTCAGACAGCCAGATAAAAATTTCCGTATGCCATATTCTCGAACCCTTAGCCTTCACTTACGGCGGCGATATTCCGGTGGATTTATCCGATGTACAGATCCAGCTTGAACAGCAGGCCAAAGAGCGACTCGATCTGCTTGCCGAGCAACTCAATGTAAGCGAGGAAAACCGCCATCTGTTACTTGGCCAGCCGGCCAAGGAGATGCATCGTTTGGCGAGAGAAGCGTCTGTTGACCTGATCATTGTCGGCAGTCATGGCCGCCATGGCCTGGCACTGATTTTCGGCTCCACCAGCAACAGCGTTCTCCACGGTGCCAACTGTGATGTTCTCGCCGTGAGAATAATCCAGAGCGAATAACCCACGAGCAACACCAAGAATGCCCCTTTTTGAAAAGGGGCTTCCAACTTGCCACCCTCTGGCTATACACTCTAGTCCCTAAGTCTAAGTCTAAGTCTAAGTCTTAATCTTAGTTCTGACCCTTAGCTGCCCAGATATAATGTTAATAAGGCTGTTGATATTAATACCCTGAAAAAAATCTGCCCACTGAAGACTTCAATCACGCTGCTTGTCTTGCTGGTAACCCTGAGTTGTGGAGTTCTTGCCCATGGAGCTGGGATGGTGGAATCCAGCTTGTCGATTGAGCAATCGAGGGAGAGCCAGCTTGACCAGCAGCGCCTGCTCTACCGCAAAACACTGGACCTGATAGCCAAGGGGCGCTGGAAAAGCGCTAGAAAACACAGCCGACAGCTTGTCGACTACCCTCTCTACCCCTACCTTATATACGCAGATTTAATCGCCAATTTGCGCTACTCCAGACGCGTCGAAATCGCCCAGTATCTGAGTGATTATTCGGGCACAGTAAAAGCCCGGCACCTGCGCAATAAGTGGTTGGATTATCTGGTTAAGCGCAAATACTGGACGACATATATAGAGTTCTACAATCCATTAGAAGCCAGCAGCAAACAGCAATGCCAGTTCGAATTTGCCCGTCTCAATCGGCTTGAGGATGGGGCAAAAGAGCCGGCGTTTGAATCTGCACTGGCCCTGTGGAATATCGGTAAGTCCCAGCCGAAAGAGTGCGACAAATTATTTAGCCTGCTGGTAAGCGCAAAAAAAATTACCCCGTCCCTGGCATGGCAGCGCTTTAACAAAGCACTGCTCAATCATCAGTATCCGCTCGCCAGGTATCTACAGAGATACTTGAAAAGTGACCAACACAAAACCCTTGCCCAGCGCTATTACGATATTGATCGCAATCCGCAATTAATTAGTCAATTCGCGGATTTTAACCTTCACAGCGATGAAGAACTGCGGATTATCGAACATGGACTGGTGCATCTGGCCAAAAACAACAGCCATGCCACACTGAAGGCTTGGAGCCATTATCAGCAGACCCATGAGTTTAGCCATGCCGCTCGCAGCAAGATTGTCAGCGCCATCATTAAAGGACTCTATCAGCAGGAGTTCGGCACCATTGCCGATGCCTATTTTGTCGATCACCTGCAACTGCTCAATGAGACCACCGACAGTAAGTTAACCGAATGGCGTATTCGCCAGGCGCTTAAACAACGGGATTGGTTGGCGGTTCAGCGCTGGATAAAACGCCTGCCAAAGAGCAAAAGAGAACATACCGCCTGGCGCTATTGGGCGATCCGCAGTATGGAGGCGGAGCCTTCGACCACTCAGGATCCACGGCTCCAGGAGATGACCGCAAGTCTTGCCAAAGAGCGGGATTTCTATGGCTTTTTGGCCAGCGAAAAACTCGACAAAGAGTACAGCCTCAATCACAACCCGGTCCTGATCGACGAAGCACGCATAAACAGTATTAAGCAACGGCCGGCAATGCTCAGGGCCAGAGAATTGTTTTTTCATCGAGATAGCCTGGATGCCAATCGAGAGTGGCTTCAGGCCAGTAGTGATTTTACCTATCCAGATTGGCTGGCGGCGGCAATTATTGCCAGTCAGTGGCAGTGGCACGACAAAGCAATTGCCAGTCTTGGCAGAGCCAGATACTGGGACGATATAGAGATTCGCTTCCCCCTTGCCTACGCTGAGGTTATTGAGCGCACCGCAGAGAAAACCCAACTGGACAACTATTTATTACTCGCACTGGCCCGTCAGGAGAGCGCATTTAATCCGCTGGCGACCTCTTCCGCTGGCGCGATGGGGCTAATGCAACTAATGCCAGCAACGGCCAAAGGCACTGCGCGCAAACATAAACTCCCCTATCGACATAAGCGCCAGCTACACAGCCCGGAAACCAACGTGCCGATTGCCGGGCAGTACTATCGCGGCCTTATGGATCGCTATAACAGCAATCGTATTCTCGCCAGCGCCGCCTATAATGCCGGCCCCCGCCGGGTTGACCAGTGGCTGAATAATAGTGCCGGAAAACTGCCCTTTGATATCTGGATCGAACTGATCCCCTACGCTGAGACTCGCTCCTATGTGCGCAATATCCTTATGTACTCGATTATCTATTCGCGAAAAATCGGGCTTACACCGCCTATGTTGCAGCCTGATGAAAAACTTAGGTTGCTGTAATGATTGATATAGGGGTCAATTTATCCAATCCCCGTTTTGCCAAAGATATTGCAGAAACACTGAATCGTGCACAGCAGGCAGGCGTAACCAAACTGGTTTTGACCGGCACTTCCATTGTCGAAAGTCAGGCTGTACTGGAACTCTGCCAAAACTATTCCGAAGCCTTTCCCGAGATGCTCTATGCAACAGCGGGTATTCATCCCCATGATGCAAGCACACTTAATACAGAGTCTATTTCTATACTTCGGGAACTGGCCGCACAGCCCGAGGTGGTCGCTATCGGCGAGATGGGCCTGGATTTTAATCGCAACTTCTCAACCCCCGCGGAACAGGAAAAGGCCTTTGAGGCACAGCTGGAATTGGCGATTGAATTACAGCTGCCAGTGTTTCTCCACGAGCGCGATGCCGCCGATCGACAGCTACAAATCCTTAAATCCTATCGCGACCACTTAACTGATGCTGTTACACATTGCTTTACAGGCTCTAAACAGGCCCTATTCGGCTATTTAGACTTAAATATGCATATTGGTATCACTGGATGGATTTGCGACGAGAAGCGCGGAGAGGAGCTGCAACGGCTGGTGAGCAATATACCCCTTGAACGTTTAATGGTTGAAACTGATGCGCCCTACCTGCTGCCAAAGAATATACTTGAACCACCAAAGGGAAAACGCAATGAACCTGGTTTCTTGCCCTGGGTGATAGAGGGAATTGCACAATTCCGCGACGAGAGCAGCGAGCAGATAGCCGCTGTGACTGCGGCCAATGCCACAGAGTTCTTTAAACTCGACCAAATAACGAAATAAACTACTATTTAAGCCTTTTTTATATCTTCCTTGGTCGTTATGGCACAACCCATGGCAATCACCCCATTGCTGCGAATCTGTGCCCGCAGGCCACCCTGATTAACCAGGTCGGGGAGAATTCTAACCCCGAGCCTTTTCTGAAGCTTGGCGCAGGGTTCACAGAGTTGCACGCCGTAGAAGCTGATACCGCCTATCTGAAATTCTTTGCCAACCAAGTCATTGAGGCGTATATCCCGTGTGACCAGATTGCGGCGGAAATCGCTATGGTGAAATTTATTGCCCCGATGCTGGTTAAAAGAATCGATAACCTCTGCTTCAATAAGGGTAATTTCCCAATCGGGCTGACCTTTATAGTTGGATCTTCTCTTGCCAGTATTGGAAAAGTAACGGTCACCTTCAATACCCTTGCCCGCGCGCACTGAGACCTTTTGATAGCCCATAACCGCGCCATCTTTCACCGGGGCTACATAGATTCCAACAATCTGACCACTCACCATTAGAGATTTCCCATCAGTGGGTTTGGGTTTAAGAGGATATTAGCAGTGCTTATATTTTATTGCCATGTTGAAAAAATCGAGGATATTTTTTTCGGCCATAACGCAAACCAGCCCCTTAAGGGCTGGCTGCGTTATTCACTTATCTAATGCTAAATCAATCTGGATACAGGCATTAACCACAACCAATCAGTGACTTCTCAGAGATGTTCGCTGTTAGGCGAACATCGGCAATGGTCAGGGCAAATGGTTTTGATGAGACCAGAACAAATGGCGAATTAACTCGGGTCAAATTAACCCCAACCTTCTCAAAGCAGCTTAGGGGAACACCAATACGGAATGGCTGACCCACTGGGAGAGAACGCATAATACGGGTTATATTCAACTCGCCGCGACAGGGCCATCCGCAATCCATACGCAGAGTAACCTTACCCTTGGGCCGCTTATCAATCTTAATAATCATAACCAGGGCTGCACCCTCGTCACGCAGTGGAGTGATATCGTTCAGCGCATCGGACTGCCAGTAGAACTGGCTCTCATTGCCACCGGTCCACTCAACATGGCGTGAGTCTTCCTGCACAGCACCATCTACAGTAGTTACGATTAACTTGCCATAGTCAGAGCTGGTCTGCTTGCCGCTAACCAGTTTCTGCCAGTTGCCGCCATCACCCACATAGGTCTTCCAGGGTGGACGTGGACTGCCACTAAAGACAATATTCTCAACCTTGGCCTTGTCGACCAAGGGCTTTTCATTGAGGTTATCAGCAACCAGCTCGACAGCGCCGTAGCTCAGGCCCTGGCCTCTTTTTAGCAGTGCGGCGGTAACTGGAAGCTCATGATTTTGAGCATTTAGCTCTGCTGCAGGCCAGTCAAAGGAGAGACGACCAGTAAAGTCATAGCGCGGTTTGCCCTTGCTATCTGCAACCAGCACATCGGCAATACCGCCACCCTCTGTACCAGGCAACCAGGCGACAACAAATGCATCAGAATTATTAATTTCAGCATTCATCCACAGTGGGCGACCGGTAAGGAAAACCGCAACTACAGGGATATTCTGCTCTTTAAATGACTTGATCAGGGCCAGATCAGACTTAACGCCGTTGCTGTAGATCAGCGACATAACATCACCGACACCTTCAGCGTAGGGCTCTTCGCCAAAGACCACGACAGCGACATCAGGCTTTTTACCAAAGCTGCCATCTTCACTCAGCTCGGTAGTGCCGCCAATATTGCTGACTGCCTGCTCAAGGCCAGCGTAGATAGAAGTTGCACCGGGGAAGTCACTGTTTTCGTTTTCAGTGCCCTGCCAGGTAATCGTCCAACCACCATTCTGCTTGCCGATATTGTCAGCGCCATCACCAGTCACTAATACGTGCTGAGAACCTTTCAGAGGTAACAACTGATTTTTATTCTTCAGTAGAACCAGAGATTTTCTAACCGCTTCTCTCGCCACTGCACGGTGCGCGGCAGAGCCGATAATTTCAGTTTTTCCGGCAAGTTCACGGGTAGATGGAGCACCCTTTTCAAACATACCAGCACGGATTTTAACCCGCAGAATACGTCTTACTGCATCGTCGATACGGGCCATGGGAATCTCGCCCGACTTGACCTGAGTAATGGTATTTTTCAGGAATGGAAGCCAAGACTGCGGCACCATAATCATATCGACACCAGCGATAATAGACTGAGCACACTGCTCATCATCGCAGCCTTCAACCTGACCGTGGCCATTCCAGTCACCGATAACAAAGCCGTCAAAGCCCATCTGGCCTTTTAGCACATCGGTCAACAAAAACTGCTGGCCATGTAATTTTTTACCGTTCCAGCTATTAAAGGAAGCCATAACAGTCTGCACACCGGCATCGATTGCACTGATATAACCCTGACCATGCTTCTCGAGAAGCTCATCTAGGGGCAGTACTGTATTGCCCTGATCAACACCACCGAAGGTACCGCCATCACCGATAAAGTGCTTGGCTGTAGCTA
>Ga0209833_1000537_pt1 | contig 27522 bp, 21 predicted proteins | sample COGITO_mtgs_1105_3_FD_184797 | JGI IMG/M metagenome (GOLD analysis project Ga0209833, IMG submission 184797) | Pelagic marine microbial communities from North Sea - COGITO_mtgs_110506 (SPAdes) (version 2) | ecosystem: Environmental > Aquatic > Marine > Epipelagic ... | reverse complement strand
GATCCTTCTATGGCTGATCATGTGTACTTGTTGCCGCTGACTACAAAATCAATTATTCAAATCTTAAAAGAGCATCCACAAATTGATGCGGTATTACCCACAATGGGTGGACAGACTGCATTAAACCTTTGTATTGAAGCCGATGAAAAAGGGATATGGGAAGACTTTGGTGTTAAACTAATTGGTGTTGATATTAATGCAATTAATATTACAGAAGATAGAGAGCAGTTTAGAGAATTGATGTTGAAAATAGGAGTTGGTATGGCTCCACAAGCAACTGCTACTTCATTTTTAAAAGGAAAAGAGATTGCACAAGAGTTCGGCTTCCCTTTATGTATTAGGGCATCTTATACATTAGGAGGAGCAGGAGCTGCAATTGTGTATGAAGAAGAAGACTTTGATAAAATGTTACGAATAGGGTTGGAGGTTTCTCCAATTCATGAAGTGATGATTGACAAAGCAATGATGGGATGGAAAGAATATGAATTAGAATTGTTGAGAGATAAGAATGATAATGTAGTTATTATTTGTTCTATCGAAAATATGGATCCTATGGGAATTCATACAGGAGATTCTATTACAGTTGCTCCAGCAATGACACTTTCTGACAAGACGTATCAGAGAATGCGTGATATGGCAATTAAAATGATGCGTAGTATTGGTGATTTTGAAGGAGGATGTAATGTGCAATTTGCTGTGAGTCCAGATGAAAAAGAAGACATTATCGCTATTGAAATCAATCCACGTGTATCTCGTTCTTCTGCTTTGGCAAGTAAAGCAACAGGATATCCTATTGCAAAAGTTGCTACAAAATTAGCTATTGGGTATTCTTTGGATGAGTTAGATAATCAAGTTACAAAGTCGACTTCTGCATTATTTGAACCAACCTTAGATTATGTAATTGTAAAAATTCCACGTTGGAATTTCGACAAGTTTGAAGGTTCAGATAGAACTTTAGGATTGCAAATGAAAGCAGTTGGAGAGGTAATGGGAATTGGACGTTCCTTTCAAGAAGCATTACATAAAGCAACACAATCTTTAGAGATTAAAAGAAATGGTTTAGGTGCAGACGGAAAAGGATATACAGATTACAATCAAATTATAGACAAGCTAACAAACGCTTCTTGGGATCGTGTATTTGTGATTTATGATGCGATTGCCATGGGGATTCCATTGAGTCAGATTTATGATATCACCAAAATAGATATGTGGTATTTAAAACAATATGAAGAATTATTCCAATTGCAAAAGGAAATTTCTACCTATACAATTGATACCCTTAACAAAGAATTATTATTAGAAGCAAAGCAAAAAGGATACGGTGATCGTCAGATTGCTCACATGTTAAAATGTTTAGAAAGTCAGGTTTACACTAAAAGAGAAGAATTAAATGTACAACGTGTTTACAAATTAGTAGATACTTGTGCTGCTGAATTTACAGCAAAGACTCCTTATTATTATTCAACGTTTGAAAATGTAGTTGAAACCGCTTCAGGTGAAACTTATGTTCACAACGAAAGTATAGTCACTGATAAAAAGAAAATTGTTGTACTAGGATCTGGACCGAATAGAATTGGACAAGGTATTGAGTTTGATTACTGTTGTGTACATGGGGTGTTAGCAGCGGCAGAATGTGGTTATGAAACGATTATGATTAATTGTAATCCTGAAACAGTTTCTACAGATTTTGACACAGCAGACAAACTATACTTTGAGCCTGTTTTCTGGGAACATATTTATGACATCATTCGTCATGAGAAACCAGAAGGAGTGATTGTTCAGTTAGGAGGACAAACCGCATTAAAGTTAGCAGAGAAGCTAACAAAATACGGAATCAAAATAATCGGAACTAGTTTTGAATCGTTAGATTTAGCCGAAGATAGGGGAAGCTTCTCTTCTTTACTAAAAGACAATAATATTCCGTATCCTGAATTTGGAATTGCAGAAAATGCTGATGAAGCATTGGCTTTAGCAGATGAGTTAGACTTTCCTATTTTGGTAAGACCTTCGTATGTTTTAGGAGGTCAAGGAATGAAAATTGTCATCAATAAAGAAGATTTGGTAGAGCATGTTGTTGATTTGCTACGAAGAATGCCAAATAACAAATTATTGTTGGATCATTATTTAGACGGAGCAATCGAAGCGGAAGCAGATGCCATTTGTGATGCTGATGGAAATGTATACATTATCGGAATTATGGAACACATCGAACCTTGTGGGGTTCACTCTGGAGATTCGAATGCAACGCTTCCTGCTTTTAATATAGGAGATTTGGTGATGCAGCAAATCATCGACCATACACATACCATTGCAAGAGCATTGAATACAATAGGATTGATAAATATTCAGTTTGCCATCAAGAACGATATTGTATATATCATCGAAGCAAATCCAAGAGCTTCAAGAACGGTTCCGTTTATTGCAAAAGCATACAAAGAACCGTATGTGAATTATGCAACGAAAGTGATGTTAGGAGAGAAGAAAGTAACTGATTTTGATTTCAATCCTCAATTAGAAGGATATGCGATTAAACAACCTGTATTCTCTTTCAATAAGTTTCCAAACGTTGATAAACGATTAGGGCCTGAGATGAAGAGTACTGGAGAAAGTATCTTGTTCATTGATAGCTTAAAAGACGATGAGTTTTACGATTTGTACTCTCGAAGAAAAATGTATTTAAGCAAGTAAGAATCAAAATATATAGTATTAAAAAGCAACCCATTGGGTTGCTTTTTTACGTTAAATTCTAAAGTAGATATAACAAGTATTTTTAAGGGAATGTATATTATTAGAGTAACGACAGATACTCAAGATTGGAACTCAACAATTTATAAAGAACTAAAAAGAAGAATGTCTAAAATTAAACAGATTCTCTGAGTATATAGAAATAGATTAAAACTGCACATTCAATAATTCCCCACTCAATTGCAAGACATTCAGTTCAGAAAGTTTTGCTTGATATTTTGCTTGATTTCTATTTAGTTCAACGTTTAACAAGTTTAATTGTGCTTGTCGAAATTCAATGGAAGTCACTTGACCTAGTTTGAATTTTTCCTGAGTCCTATCAAAATTGTTTTTAGAAGTAATAATATTGTCTTCTTGCACTTTATAAATAGCCAATTTGTTTTGATAATCGTCCCAAGCATTGAAAAAGTCACGCTCTACACTAATAATAACAGACTGCTTTTCATACCGTTGATTTTCTAAATCGATTTTTGCATTCTTAACACGCGTTATGGTTCCACCACCATCAAACAAGTTCCAACTTAAATTGATGCCTCCAGATAATCCTGTATTCGTTGAGACAGCAACAAAGGAAGCTGCATTGTTATTATTCTGATTCCATCCGTAAGTTCCCGTTAAGCCTATGCTTGGTAAGTAACCGGATTTATTTGATTTGATGATAAACTGATTGATCATGATATTTTTATCAATTTGCAACAGTGTTATATTGTTGGATTTCATCTTATTAAACAAATCTTCTTTATCAATCTTCAATAGAAAATTGATCATTGTTTCAACTTTAAACTCAGAAGTAACAGAGTTGCCTAAAACCACATTTAAATCTCGCTTTGTATTGATAAGTTGTTGTTTGGCATTGATAAGGTTTATACTGTCGTTGTTAATATCAACTTGAGCATTTAAGATATCGAGTTTGGTCCCTTGACCATATTCAAACTGATAGGTAGCTCTAGTAATTCTATCTTTTGAAATAGAAAGTGTTTGTTCTAGTGTACGAACGTTTTCGGAAATTTGAGCGACATTATAATATACTGTAAACAGCTGAGAAATGGTGTTTTCTATGGTTTCTCTAGCTTGAAGTTTAGATAACTTAAACTCCTCTTTTAATCGTTTGAAATCATAATATCTACCTAGCCCATCAAATAATGTATAGTTCAAATTTACCGAAGCATTATAACGAGAACTTTTTGCTCCATTTAAGGCAGTAGATTCTCCATTGGCAAATTCTGCCTCTAAATTATCTCTATTATAAGTGATGCCAGAACCTCCTGTTACCGTTGGTAAATATCCAGAGTTTAAGAGACTTGCATTGTTTTCGGCTATTTTGTTCGTATTAGAAACAATCTTAATACCGTAGTTGTTTTCTAAGACCAATTCAATGGCTTTTGATACTGGTAGTAATTGTTGTGCAGAAATTGATGTCACAGCAAATGACATCAAAACCAATCCTAATTTTTTAATGTTCATAAGTACTATTTTGTTCTCGAGTTACACGTTCTACTTCTTCTTTAGTTACCTTTTTATTTGTCCACAACCATTTAGCTGTTGTTTTGACACTATTACTAAAAGATAAGAAAATTGGTAGTACTATAAGTGTTAATAAAGTTGCAAATCCAATTCCATAAGCAATTGAGATTGCCATTGGAATTAAAAACTGAGCTTGTCTGCTTGGTTCAAAGATTAAAGGTGTCAAACCAGCAACAGTTGTAATAGACGTTAAAAATATTGCTCTAAATCGTGCGCGACCAGCTTCATATAATGCCTCATCAAACGATAGTCCTTCTCTAAGGTTGTTATTAAACTTACCAATCAGAACAAGTCCATCATTCACCATAATTCCTATGAGTGCTATAATACCTAACATCGATAGAATATTTACTGGGAAATCATGAATCCAATGTCCCCAAGCAACTGCTGGCAAACTCAAAGGAATTAATAATAAAAGTAATAAAGGTTGGCTATAACTTCTAAATGTGAAGGCAATAACAATATAAATAAGTAACAGAACAGTTAGACCAACAGGTGCTAAAGAATTCATCAGCTTCAAGCGCTCTCTGTTTTGACCTTCATAAGAGGGTGTTACAGTAGGATATTTAGATAAAATTTCTGGCATGATTTCATTTTTAATCTCATCCATAATATCTGTAGCACTCGTTTTCTTAGGATCTTTAATATCTGCAGAAACTTGAATTTCTCGTCTACCATCTAAATGATTGATAGCAACATCGCCACGTTCTATTTGATAGCTTGCGATTTCTTTCAATGGAACGCGTTCTCCAGTTGGTACAAGAATACGCATATTGTCTAGACTCTTAATAGAAGAGCGATCTTCTCTATTGTATCTTACCCAAACTCTAATTTCGTCCTGACCACGCTGAAAACGTTGTGCTTGTGTACCAAAAAAAGCAGAACGGACTTGCGTCATTACAGTTCTTAGGTTTAATCCAAGAGCATAGGCACTTTCGTTTAACTTTAAGCGAATTTCTTTAATCCCAGCAGGATCATTATCAGTGACATCCTTTAGTAAAATATTGTTTTGAAGACTTTGCTTTAATTCTGTTTTTACAGCTTTCAATTCGGTAATACTATTGCCTAACAAGGATACAGAAACTGGACTTCCTCCAAAATTACCACCACTGCCATACACTAAACTTTCCACTCCAAAAATAGGACCTACTCGTTCTTGTATGCGATTGGTGACCAATCTCGAGGTAATTATGTTAGGGCGTTCTTCTCCTGGTAATAGATTAACAACTAAAGAAGCAGCTGAAGATCCAGGACCTATACTTCTGATCATATTTTCAACTAAGTGTTTTTCAGCATCTTTACCAAGATATTCGTTATGTATCTCATTAGTTACTTCTATGGCTTGCTTCTCGATAAACGAAATAATACTATCTGTTACTTTTTCATTGGTGCCATTAGGCATATTTAGTGTAATATTCACTTGATCGCTTGCTATTTGAGGGAAAAATGCACCTCTGATGATACCTCCTCCAAAACTACCAGCAGTCAAAATTAAGAAGACAATAAAAAAGGAGAAGGTTAAAAATTTATGCTGTAAAGCAAATCTTAATGTCGGACTGTACATATTATCCCGAAGCCATTTCATTATATAATCCCCAAATGTGTTGATGTAGCGTAATTTTGAAAACACATTTTGAAATACACCAGCCAACCCTGTTTTTGGAGTATTACTTTGCTTTTTTAGCGCTTTTGAATGGGCTAAATGCGCAGGTAATATAATCAAAGCTTCAACTAATGATACTACTAAGGTCAGTATTACAACCACAGATACCTCTCCAAAAAACTCACCAATTCGTCCATCTAAGAACAAGAAAATTGCAAATGCTAAAATGGTTGTTAAGATGGCTGAGACAATTGCAGGAAGCACTTCCATAACACCATCTATAGCTGCTTGTTCAGGAGATTTTCCTTTTTCGTAATGCTGATAAATATTTTCAGCAATTACAATTCCATCATCTACCAGAATACCAATAACGATGATCATCCCGAATAACGACAATACATTTATAGTGACATTAAAGTAACTGGCAAACATAAACATCCCTAAAAAGGCTACAGGTAATCCAAATGCTACCCAAAAAGCCAAACGAGTATTAAGAAATAAAGACAAGAACAGGAGTACTAAAAACATCCCGATGAGGGCGTTTTCAGTAAGTAAAAGTTTTCGCTGTACTAATGTGGTCGATAAATCTCGAACAACATTTAATTCTACATTGTCATACTTTAGATTGAAGTCTTCTATGTATGTTTTAACTTTATCTGCTGATGATATTAAATCTTCAGTATTCGTACTAGTGATTGTAACATTAATGGATAAGTTTCCGTTAAAGTAATTCGCATTCGGTGTTTCTGAAAACTGATCTTTGACTTCTGCAATATCTTTTAAACGAATAATACGCCCAGAAGCATCTGATTTTACGATTAGATTAGATAACTCGTCTGCATAGTACGAACGTGAATTCGCACGAATCAAATATTCATCTGCATTCGTTTTTATGGTTCCACCTGTGGTAATCAAGCTAGATTCATTTACAGCTTGAGAGACTTCCGAAAAAGATAGATTATATGCTAATAAACTTGTTTCGTTTATCGCTATTTCTATTTCTTCTTCTGGATATCCAGAGACTTGAATTTGAGAAATACCGTCAATCCCTCGGAGGTCATTCTCAGCCTGCCTCCCAATTTGTTTTAGTGTTGCTAAGGGAATATTTGTACCACTTATTGAAAAGGTAATTGTAGGTCGTAAAGATTCTTGTTTAGAAACAACCAAGGGTTCCATCCCAACAGGAAAAGAGGGCACTCGATCTACAGCATTCTTGATTTCTAACAACATGAAATCAATATTTTTCCCTTTTTCTATTTCTACATTAATAGTTCCGCTGTTTTCACGAGAGGTAGAGGTAACACGTTCTACTCCGTTTAAGCCTTTAAGGTTATCTTCAATTTTAAGAACAATACCTTCCTCAACCTCTTGTGGTGATGCTCCAGGATAGGTGACATTAATACTGATATTTTTAGAGTCTACTAAAGGAAAGAATGACGATTTAAGATTTAATGCACCAAATATCCCAAAGATTGCAAACGCTAATATGACAACATTAACAGCGACACTATGTTTTATAAAATAAGCAATAAGCTTTCTCATAACTTATTTTGTTTTATTAGATTCTGTAGTAGTTGATACTTTTTTGTTTTTTACACCAAAAGGTTTTATTTGCATCCCTGCATAAGCACCAGGAACAGGTTTAGAAAGTATGATTGTTCCATCTGGAATACCTTTTAATACAACCTTAGAATCCGAAAAATAAACAGGTGTCACATCAATCATGTCTAGTATATTGTCTCTAACAACAAAAATTTGTTTGCCATCTAATAGTAAGCTTCTGCTAATTTCGATGGCATTGTCTACTTTTTTAGCGTTTAGATTAGCTTCAAGGTACATCCCTTCTTTAAGTGTATTATTTTTTACTTCAATAAATGCAGTAACAGTTTGCGTTGTAGCATCAATATTTCCATTAACACGAGAAACAATTCCTGAGTATTTTTCGGTATGCTCTAGGTTATTAAGTTCTACAGTTTCACCAACTTTTAGAAGACGCGCATACGTTTTACTAAGAGCAACTTCCATTTCATAGACAGTTGGATCAATAAACTCACCTAATTTTTGACCGCTTCGAATTAAGGTTCCTTCTGTTACTAGAGCTTCTACAAGTATACCATTGAAAGGTGCAGTCATACTGTATTTAGAAAGTCGTTGCTCTAGATTTTTAACATTGTAATAACTAGATATAATACCTCTTCCTGTGATAAAATAGTTTTCTTTTTCTGAAGTCATCTCTGGAAGTTTTGGAGTTGATGTGTTCATATCAAAACCTCTTAGATAGGTTTGCCATTTTGGAAACACTTCTGGGAAATCTAACCGTAAATCTGCCATGATGGTTGCTATAGAATTGTATAAGTTACTCTTAGCTGATTGTACACTGGCATAATATTCTGAATTATCAATACCAATAAATGTTTGTCCTTCTTTATAGTACTGACCAGCTTTGAATAATATAGACCCAGACTTGAAAACACCTTGCACTTCAGAATACAATTCTAGTCTACGTTTTGCGGTAAGGTTTCCATTTGCAGGAATTATAATAGGAATAGTCTTGTTTTTTATTGTATCAACAAAAACGGTTTTCATTACCTTTTTAGGTATTGGCTTTACCTTATTTTTATTTTGAATAAGTTTTCTAGCAATGAATATGGAAGCTACAATAAGTACAAGACCTAAAATAGCAAGTATAATTTTTCTCATTTAGATTTAGTTGGTAATAGTTTAGAATACAAATTTACGGCTAAGTTTATTAGTGCAAATGTTAAATAAACCTCAAAATAAAGGTTTTCATTTTGGTCTATCTCATTTATAGCAGTTTATGTTCGGATACTACAATAAGAATCGATTGCTATAACAATCGGTTTTTTTTATGCCTTTTTTAAACTAAGTTTGTAGAGAAGAATTGCACGCAAGATTAAAACAATGAATTATATACTTTTTGATGGTAATGTTAGAAACTCTCTGTTACCTTTTACATATACAAGGCCAGTAGCAGATATAAGAATTGGAATTTTAACAATCCGTGAAAAATGGGAAAGAACTTTGGGACTTACCACAACTACAATTACTGAAGAATATTTAGAAGAAAAATATCCTATGGTAGAAATGGAAGAAAACATTTTAATTAATGCTTCTTTTTTACCGACTAAAGAGTTGGTTGGAAAGGTGAAAAAACTTTCCAAGAATCAAGCGATATTTAAAGGAGAGGAAGTAATTGCTTTTTTTACTTCAGATACTCAAGAAGAAGTTGATTTTGGGTCTTATGAGCAAATTGAATTTGATGAAGAACTTTTAGAGATAAAAAATACCTGGCATATTTTTTCACTTAATGATAAGGCTATTCAAGCCGATTTTGATTTGATTACTGAAGGAAGAAAATCACAACCAATCCCAGATTTTGTTCAGTGTATTAATAAAGAAAATATCTTTATTGAAGAAGGAGCAAAAGTTATACTTTCTAGTTTAAATGCTTCAAAAGGACCTATTTATATTGGAAAAGATGCTGAAGTTATGGAAGCTTGTGCTGTTCGCGGACCATTTGCAATGTGTGAAAACTCTGTACTGAAAATGGGAACTAAAATTTACGGAGCAACAACTATCGGTCCCTATTGTAAAGTAGGAGGTGAGGTAAATAATTCCGTTCTTTTGGGATATTCTAGTAAGGGACATGAAGGTTTTCTTGGGAATTCGGTATTAGGGGAATGGTGCAACCTTGGGGCAGATACTAATACTTCAAATTTAAAAAATAACTATGCTGAAGTTAAATTATGGGATTATGATACAGGAAGATTTGCAAGAACTGGGTTGCAGTTTTGTGGATTAATGATGGGAGATCATTCTAAATGTGGAATCAACACCATGTTTAATACTGGAACAGTTATTGGCGTTAGTGCAAACATTTTCGGAAGCGGCTTTCCTAGAAATTTTATCCCCTCTTACAGTTGGGGTGGAGCTTCAGGATTTACAACGTATCAGTTGAAAAAAGTTTATGAAGTAGCTGAAGTAGTGATGAAAAGAAGAGATATTGAACTTTCAGAAATTGATAGAAATATATTAGAATCTGTTTTTGAAGAAACCTCAAAATACAGAAATTATTAAATAAAAAAAGCCTCGAATGTTCGAGACTTTTTTTATTTGTGAAAGAGAGTTTAGTTTCTATTTACAATTCTACCTGATCCAGCAGACTTAATATCTTTCTTACCAGGGTTTCCTTTGTAGTATATGCTACCAGAACCAGCTACAGTTGCTTTGATCTCATCTTCTACACTTATTCTAATATTTCCAGATCCTGCGATACTTGCTTTTAAAGAATTCACTTTTAATTCATATGCCTTAACATCTCCAGAACCTGCTATAGAACATTTCATGCTATCTGCTTCTCCAGATAATTCAACATCTCCAGATCCTGCGACAGAACTATTTATAGAATTTGCGTCAATTTTTAAAGAAACATTTCCAGACCCTGCAACACTAACTTTAAAGTTGTCTGCTTTCAAAAGCATGTCGCTTTTTACATTTCCTGACCCACCTATGGAAACATGGTTAATGTTTTTTACTGGTACGGTTACTGTTAATCGTCTTGTAGTTCTTAAATTGTATCCTTTTTTCACTCTAATTTTTAAAGAACCTTTTTTCACTTCTGTTTCAATATATTCTAATAAGTTTCCTTCACCTTCTATTTTTATTTTCCCTTCGGTTCCCTTTACTAATACTACATCGAAAAACCCTCCTACGCTCACTCCATCATAATCCTTAGTATTACGTGTTTCAGTTTTAATGTTTCCATCTCCTTTTACTTTTTTGTTGTTTTTCCACCAACTCTGTGCATTTACAGAGAATGTCATAGTAAGAATTACTGCTGTGATTATTAATTTTTTCATGATTGTTTTAGATTATAAGTTTTAAATTAATTTTTGTTTTTATTATATGTTATAAGGCTATTTAAGAGTAAGTTTCTTCTTCAAGCTTTTCTGGGTTTTTAACGAAGTCTATTTGATACATAGCATTTTGTAAAATTTCCAATCGTTTTTTGTAATTTCCAATCATTTCATTTAGAATCTGACGGTATTCTCCACTATTGTTTAATTCTTGGATATAGCACTTGTAATTATCTTCTAATTCTTCTAACTGCTCAAGAGCATCTTCAATAATTTCTTCTGTTTGAAGATTTCTATTCATCTCAATTTCTTGTAATTCAGTATTAATTGCACTTACAAAAAAGGCTTCTACTTCTTGAATTTTAGAGGAGTCGCTAATAGCGTTTGAAAAATTATTTTTTGTCATGAACCCTAAAGAAAAACCAATCAGTAAAACAACAGATGCAGCAACACTCATCCACTGCCAAGAAAATTGCTTTTGAGCTTTTTCTCCCTTCAATCGTTTTTCAAAACGTTTCATATGACCTGCGCTTGGCTCATGAAAATCAAATTCATTTTCTGAAAAAAAGTTATGTAATTTATCTTCCATATAATTGTGTGTTTACTGGATCTCCCAACAAGACTTGTTTTAATTTTTTCTTAGCTCTAGAAATCGTTGTTCTAACATTTTCATTTGTATACCCCATTATTTGAGCAATTTCTTCATAATCGTACCCTTCAATCAAACTCAGTTTTAATACCAACTGATAGTTTTGTTTTAGAGAATTTATTTTATCTACTACAATAGTTGTTTTTAATAATGAATAATCGATTCTTTCTTCTTGAACTTCATAATTTGGAATCACATCCATTTTTACTTCTTCGTATCTATTGTTCTTCTTTAACTGTGTTAAACTCTTATTAATCACTATTCGCTTTAACCAAGCTCCAAATGTTACTTCACCTTTAAAAGTGTATAACTTGGTAAACGCTGTTAAGAAAGATTCTTGCATAATGTCTTCAGCCTCAAACTCATTTTTTAATATTCTATACGAAACATTATACATCGCCTTATAATAGGCTTTGTATAGCTGCATCTGAGCATTTTGATCAGATTTTTTGCAGCGTTCTAACAGTTGGTTAATATGTTTATTTTGCGCTTCCAAGAATCAATTCTATAATAGAGACAAACTGCTTTTAAGAATGTGACAGTTTTCGTAAATAAAGTTATAGAAAATTTTATGACCAAGAGATAATTATGAATGATCAATTGATATGAAAGAAGAGTATCTATAAAAGCGACTTCACTTTTAATATTATTTTTATTGCGAAGGATTAACCTTAAGAGTATAAGTTTTCTGCGTATTTGTATACAGAACCTGTGTTTAACATAACTACAGATTCATGTTCTTTAATCCAGTTGCTTGCCCTTAGTTTCTTATAACCTACCCACACAGCTGCGCCTTCAGGAGATAAAAATAAGCCTTCAGATTTTGCAAATTCACTTAAACCATCTTTTATTTCTTCATCAGAAACAGCAATAGCAGTCCCATTGCTTTCATAAATAGATTTCATTACATGCCTATCTCCAAAAGGACGAGGCACTCGTAATCCATTTGCAATCGTAGGAGCAGGGTTTTCATATTTAGGAATACTATTTTCTCCTTTTTTGAAAGATTGGATAATAGGATCACAACCATCACCTTGAACAGCAACCATTCTGGTAGGGATGCTATCAATCCACCCTAAGGCTTTCATTTCATGAAAAGCCTTCCAAATTCCAATTAATCCTGTTCCGCCACCTGTTGGGTATAAGACAACATCTGGGAGTTTCCAATTTAATTGTTCGGCTATTTCATAACCCATAGTTTTTTTTCCTTCTAATCGAAATGGTTCTTTGAGTGTAGAAATGTCAAACCAAGAACCATCATTTTTAGACTTCATCAAGGCGGCAGCATCTGCGATATTTCCTTTTACTTTTGTGACATTGGCACCCATGATTTCACAATCCAATTGAAACGTTTTCGGTGTCGCTTCAGGCATAAAAATATGAGCTGTCATTCCAGCTTTCGCACAATAGGCAGCCAAAGCACTTCCTGCATTTCCTGCAGTTGGAATACACATTTCTGTAACGCCTAATTCTTTTGCTTTGCTCACAGCCATACTTATACCTCTAGCTTTAAAAGAACCAGTAGGGTTTCCAGATTCATCTTTTAGTAATAATCTAGATTGATTATAGCTTGATTCTAAATTTGATAGACTTAGAAGAGGAGTAAACCCTTCACCCAAACTCACTATATTTTCCTCTTTTTCAATGGGAAATACTTCTGAATATCGCCACATATTATAAGGCTTATTTTTCAGGCTCTCTTTTGAAAAAGATTCACTTAAATGATATTTAGCAATCAATGGTTGGTTGTCTTTTAAACAAAAAGTATGAATCTTGTTTTTATCATGAATTCCACCACAATGATCGCATTGAAGCTGGCTGTATAAGTTTTCCGACTTAATAGATATAGCACTAGGCGTTAAGGTTGTTGTTTTCATACAGCAAATATAATTGGATTCATATACAATTCCCTATTTTCCCTATAGGATTTAAATATTTAAGAAAAATTTATGATTTTCAGTATTAGAATATGTGATTCTTAGAATTGTCAATTAGTTCACTTGCACTTGGCACAACAATTGACTTTATTAATTGAAATCAAACAGCTTATTAAAGCTAAAATATTGATTTTCAGAAATCTAAAAAGATAAAGGTAAGTTTCATTACTTCTTTTGTTAAGAAGTCGATGTCACAATGACAGATAAATAACCTATGAGTAAACCAAAAATAAGAACATTAGACAGTTTGTCGCTTTCCAATATATTAAATGAAGATTCGGAATTAATTCCGTTGATGACACCTGAAGATGAAGAAATTATTAATAGCGAGGAAGTTCCTGAAATACTTCCCATTTTACCTTTAAGAAATACAGTATTATTTCCTGGAGTTGTAATCCCAATTACTGCTGGTAGAGATAAATCAATTCAGTTGATTAATGATGCAAACAAAGGAGATAAAGTCATTGGAGTAGTTGCGCAAAAGAATGAAGATATAGAGGAGCCTTCGGTAGATGATATTTATCAAACAGGAGTAGTTGCGCAAATTTTACGTGTTTTAAAAATGCCAGATGGTAACACTACAGTAATCATTCAAGGAAAAAAACGTTTTGAGATCAATGAAATGATTCAGGAACAACCTTATTTAAAGGCAAAAGTTCATGAAGCGATTGAAGATAAAGATGTAGAAGATGTAAAAGAGTTTGGTGCTATCATCGATTCTGTGAAAGATCAGGCATTAGAGGTAATCAAAGAGAATCCTATGTTACCTTCAGAGGCTTCTTTTGCGATTAAAAATATTCAAAGTGATTCGTTTTTGGTGAATTTTATTGCATCAAATATGGATTTATCTGTGATGCAAAAACAAGTATTGTTAGAAAAAGATAGCCTAAAAGAACGTGCTTTGCTAGCTTTGAAAAACTTGAATAAAGAGTTGCAAAAATTACAACTGCGTAATGATATTCAATCAAAAACACGTTCAGATTTAGATCAGCAGCAAAGAGAATATTATTTGAATCAGCAGTTAAAAACAATTCAAGAAGAATTGGGTGGAGTTTCTAATGATGAAGAGTTAGAAGAAATGCGGATTCAAGCTAAATCTAAGAAATGGACTAAAGAAGTAGGGACTACTTTTGATAAAGAACTAGCGCGTTTGCGTAGAATGAATCCTCAGATGGCCGAATATGGTGTTCAGCGTAATTATTTAGAGTTGATGTTAGAATTACCTTGGGGAGAATACTCTGATGATAAATTTGATTTAAAACGTGCTGTAAAAATCTTAGATCGTGATCATTTTGGATTGGAAAAAGTAAAAGAACGTATTATAGAACATTTAGCTGTCTTAAAATTAAGAGGAGATATGAGGTCTCCGATTATCTGTTTGTATGGACCTCCAGGAGTTGGGAAAACATCCTTAGGGAAATCAGTTGCAGAAGCTTTAGGACGTAAATATGTTCGTATGTCATTAGGAGGTTTGCGTGATGAGGCAGAAATTAGAGGTCATCGTAAAACCTATATTGGTGCGATGCCAGGTCGTTTGATTCAAAACTTGAAGAAAGCAGGGACATCAAACCCAGTATTTGTATTAGATGAGATCGATAAGTTAGGACAAAGTCATCAAGGAGATCCTTCTTCAGCAATGCTAGAGGTATTGGATCCTGAGCAAAATACAGAATTTTATGACAATTATTTAGAAGTTGGTTATGACCTATCTAAAGTACTATTTATTGCTACAGCCAATAATTTAGGGCAAATTCCATGGGCATTGAGAGATCGTATGGAAATCATTAATGTAACTGGATATACAATTGAAGAAAAAATAGAGATTGCCAAAAGGCATTTGTTACCAAAGCAAGTAAAGGAGCATGGTTTAACAACAAATGAAATCAAGTTAGGAAAAGCACAAATTGAGAAAATTGTAGAAGGATATACCCGAGAGTCTGGAGTACGTGGGTTGGAAAAACAAATTGCGAAAGTGGTTCGTTATGCGGCCAAATCGATTGCTTTGGAAGAAATGTATAATGTGACGATTACTACTGAAGATATTGAAACAATTTTAGGTCCAGCTCGATTAGAAAGAGATAAGTATGAGAATAATGGTGTTGCAGGTGTTGTAACAGGACTAGCTTGGACAAGTGTTGGAGGAGATATCTTATTTATAGAATCAATTTTATCGAAAGGAAAAGGTGGTTTAACCATTACTGGAAACTTAGGGAAGGTGATGAAAGAATCAGCGACCATAGCGATGGAATATATCAAAGCAAATGCAGATGATTTTGGTGTTGATACTGAAACGTTAGAAAAGTACAATGTACATATTCACGTGCCTGAAGGAGCTACTCCTAAAGACGGTCCTAGTGCAGGAATTACGATGCTTACTTCTTTAGTTTCTGTATTTACACAGAAAAAAGTAAAGAATAAGTTAGCCATGACAGGTGAAATTACTTTACGAGGTAAAGTACTCCCTGTGGGAGGAATCAAAGAAAAGATTCTTGCTGCTAAAAGAGCCAATATTAAAGAGATCATTTTATGCAAAGACAATGAGAAAGACATTGCCGAGATTAAAGAAAGTTATCTAAAAGGATTAAAATTTCATTATGTAACAGAAATGCGTGAAGTGATTGAGATTGCACTTACTAAGCAAAACGCAAAGAACGCTAAGAAATTAGTTTAAATAAAAAATCCGCTCATTGAGCGGATTTTTTATTTGTTATAGTTTTCTGTCAGATTCCTCTATCGATAAATTGTTTTTCTATTAAGCCATTTTCATCTTCTGTTTTGCTGTTTCTAAAGTAAATGTTGGTAGAGGGTGTTTTTTTTCCATGATAAATGCTTCATCAAGTATTCTTCTTTACTTTTTGAGAAATAAATAAGCTGAACAAAACAAACCCTGTAAAGGCATAGAACCCGAAGAGTAACCCTGAGTTATTTGTTGTTAAAACTCCTACAGTTTTTGTGATGGTTTGAAATTGATTTAGTTGCTCCGTAATCAATCCATCAAAACCTAAGTATGCCATAAACAAAGCGATTACAAAAACATCAGCCATAGACCATTTCCCTGTTTTAAAAACTAAGAATTTGATTATCCGATTATTTTGTAGTTTCTTATTGAAGATGTAAATAATAGAAGAGATGAGTTTTGACAAAGGAAATAGAACACTAAACAAGAATACTAAACCACCAACAAATAATAGATCCAATCGATTTTGAGAAACCATTAAATCTACTACTTCCATGATACTTTTACTTTTAAAGAACAATACTTGGTCTTGAAATTGAATGGTTTCACCCATAAAAGGAAAATTCAATTCTGCTATTCTAGCATCAATAGCAATCATAGGTAAGAAAATTCCTAAGGCTAATAATACTAAGCTATATGAAATAAAAGTAAAAAATTCCCATTTGGCTTTATTGGAAAGAAATATCAATAAAGCTATGAATAGAATAAAAATACTGAATAAAACTGTCCAATACAATTTTTTTGAAGCGTTGTTTTCTTCAATTTTAGATTGTATAATTGTCGTTGTATCTGCTTTATTTGTTCCTTCGTATTCTTTTATGATATTGTTCATCGAAGTATAATCAGTTACCAAAGTACTGTCTTTGGTATACTCATCTAATTGTTTTACAATAAACCCTTGCATCATGGCTCCATTGTCGCCATTCATAAAGTGATTATAAATTTGATCTGTAAAAACAGGAATTTGTTTTTTCACCTGATCAAAAACACCAGAAAATGAAGAAAGACTTTTTAATAAACCAGCTATCCCTCCTTCAGATTTAGTTTCTTTTAAATCTTTTTCAAAACTATCAATTGCCTTTCCTAAAAAGATAGAAATTTCCTTTTTTAGAGTAGCCTCGTCTGTATTTTCTAAACTGAATTTTTGAATATTATCAGCAATAACAGTTGCAAAAACTGACTTCCATTCATCTGCATTGAATAGACCGTACTTGATATCGGAAAGTTCAATTAAATGATCGTTGTATTCTTGATTTAACTTCTCTTGATGGTATATTTTGAAGCCAAAAAACATGGATGTGCCAAGAAGCAAGGCTAAGAAAATTAGTCTTAAAGATTTCATCTGGTTTATTTGTTTTTATAAAACCTGTCAGATAGAATTCGCCAAAGAACAGTCCGTTAAGTCTGAACTTTTTTATTTTGGCTCATTTCATTGGTTTTAATAGTTTACTCAGTCTTAAGACTAATTAAGACGTTTTTTGTTACTTAACTATTCATTTTTATGTAAATGCACATCCATTTGTGGGAAAGGAATACTCAATCCTTCTTTGTCAAATGTGTTGTATACTTTTTCATTCATTTCAAAATAAGACCCCCAATAATCATTTACATTAATCCAACCTCTCACGGTAAAATTCACTGAACTATCGCCCAAAGCTGATAATACAATTACTGGTGGTTCAGGATCATTAAGTAACCTCTTGTCTTCTTTAACAAGCTTAGCTAATACTTCTTTTGCTTTAGTAGAACTATCACCATAAGCGATTCCAAACGTCCATTCTACCATAACCAATACTCCATTTGATAAATTCACCATAGAAGAAGTTGATAAAGGGCCATTAGGAAGTATAATTGTTTTATTATCTGGAGTTTTTAAAATGGTATTAAAAATTTGAATCTCATAGACAATTCCTTTATGACCTTGAGCTTCAATTAAATCACCAACTTTAAAAGGCTTGAATATGAGAATCATTACCCCACCAGCAAAGTTTTGTAAGGTTCCAGATAATGCCATTCCAATTGCTAAACCAGCTGCTCCTAAAATAGCAATGAAAGATGTCATTTGAATGCCTAACATTCCTAATACACTAATAGCTAACATCACTTTTAAAAGGATGTTAAGCATGCTTCTAAAGAATGGTTTCAAAGATGCATCTGTATTTCTCTTGTCGAGTATTTTTGCAAAGTTTTTAATAATTATTTTAATAATCCAAGAACCTATAATCCATACAACAATGGCTCCTATTAATTTAGGTCCGTATTCTAATGTTTTGTCTGAAATAAAATCTAGTATTTTGTCTGTATCCATGTTAGTTGATTTTTAAGAGTTTGAAATGTTTTATATGCTTAGGAAACAAAAGTAAGTAAGAAGTCATTAATTGTGAAGAATAAATTTTAGTAAAATTATTTTTTAGATTCAGGGGTGCTTTGCCATATTACATTCATTATTTTCCATTGATCATTTACTTTTGATAAATGAAAATAATCAACTCCCCAGGCAGCAGTAAGTTTGGCTGAAGCTGTTCTGGTATTTACATCATAAATTTCAATCTTTTTGGGTGTGCCTTCATTTACGCGACTTCCATCTTTATTCCATCTAGCTGCTAGACTCACCAGTTGATTATAAGTCATATTTGAACCATCAGTCCAAGCTTTTTCTTTTTTATTATACCAATAGCCAATTTTTCTAAGTGTACTGTCAACACTTTTTTCAATTCTTGTAGAATCTGCTAGGTACAAACCTTCGACATAATCTAAAATGGCAGCTTTTACCGATTTATGATCTTCGTGATTCCATTCTTTTTTACTTTGATGGTCATTATCGTGTTTGTGTTCGTGCTCTTTGTGTTCTCCTTTACAGGAAGAAAAAAGAATAGCAACTACAAAAAGGTTAGGAATTAAAATTAATTTCAGATTTCTCATGATTACTTATTTTAAGAGCTCTAATTTAACAATTTAAACGAGAAGATTTACGAATTGAGTAATCGCTGGTATAGACTTAAGGTATCGTTAACGGTTTTTTCAATATGGTAAACGTTTTTTATGCGATTTTTGGCATTAACTCCCATTTGAATTCTTAAAGAATCATCATTGGCCAATTTTGAGATTGCTTTGGCAATAGATTTTGAATCTTTTTTTAGAACTATAATTCCAGAATTCTCATCAATCAATTCAGTACAGCCGCCAGCGTCTGTCATTATGATAGGTTTTCCGATGGACATGGCTTCACTAATAGCTCTGCCAAAACCTTCCTCCAGAGAAGTTTGTGTGTAAATATCTGTCGATTTTAAAATAGAAACTACATCATTTCTTTGACCTAAAAGATGAATTTTGTCTGAGATTGGACTATTGTCTTTGATTTTTTGAAAATCAGGATGATCTGTTTTATCGCCAATAAGAAGATAGTGGATGTTTTTATCAGACTCTAAATAATAAGAAGATTCTAAAAAATATTTGATACCTTTTACTTTACGATGATTTCCAACCAAACTTACAACAATGGCATCTTTAGGGATACTAAACTCTTTTAAATCTTTTGAAGAACTATCTACAAACCACTCTGGATTATATCCTTTGTAAATTCTTACTGCTTTTAATTTTTTCTTACCAAAAAGTTGATTCTTCACATGATTATAGACATATTGACTATTGCATATAATTGCATCAATTCTTGGGTTGAGATACGTTAAGTAAGAGCTAGGATCATACCAATGCAAACTGGTTGAGCCAAAGTAAGTAACAATTTTTACAGCTGATTTTTTTAAAGCAATCAGAGCATTACGAGTAGATTTACCGTCAATAGAATGAACTAAATCAATTTGATGTTTTTCGATAAGGGTTTTAAAATCGTTGATAAAGTTTTTATCAATAGATTTCTTAGGGAAAACTTTTTCATAATTGATGTTAAGAGTTTTTAAGTGTGTCTCAACTTCGTTAGAAAAATTACCAATTATTAAAGTATTGGCTCCATGTTTTTTCAACCCTATCATGAGCTCTATTTGAGCCTGCTGAGATACATATGGCTCATTTCCTCTAATGCTAAATAAGACATTCATTCTTTGTGTATTTTCTTAGCTTCGTTCCAAAATACATCCATTTCGGTTAAAGACATATCAACTAATTTTTTACCGTTTTCCTTTACAGCTTTTTCTAAATATTGAAATCTGCGGATGAATTTCTTATTGGTTCTTTCTAAAGCGTTTTCGGGATTCACATCAATAAAACGAGCATAATTTATCATAGAGAATAGAACATCTCCAAATTCAGATTCAATACGATCTTTATTTCCTTTTTCGATTTCTTCGTTGAGTTCGGATAGTTCTTCCTGAACTTTTTCCCAAACTTGTTGAGGCTCTTCCCAGTCGAAACCGAATCCAGAAACTTTATCTTGAATTCTATTGGCTTTTACAATTGCGGGTAAGCTTTTAGGAACTCCCTCTAAAACTGATTCTTTTCCTTCTTTCAGTTTTAATTTTTCCCAATTTTGTTTTACTTGCTCTTCATTTTCAACTATCACATCTCCATATATGTGAGGATGGCGGTCTATCAACTTGTCGGAAATAGCATTGGCAACATCGGCAATGTCAAATGCTTTTTTCTCAGCACCGATTTTTGCATAGAATACAATGTGTAATAACACATCTCCCAATTCTTTTTTGATTTCGTTTAAATCGTTGTCTAAAATAGCGTCTGCAAGTTCATAAGTCTCTTCAATAGTGAGGTGACGTAAAGATTCTAACGTTTGTTTTTTATCCCATGGACACTTCTCTCGAAGTTCATCCATAATATCTAACAAACGATTAAAAGCTTCTAACTGCTCAGCTCTGGTGTTCATTTAAACTTCTTCTGTATTTTCTTCAGAAACTTCAATAGCAGAAAAATCTAATCCAGCACTTACAAGTGAGTTATACCACTGAATTACTTTTTTTATATTAGATGTATAGACGCGTTCTTCGTCGTAATCAGGTAAAACTTCTGAAAAATAAGCAGTCAATTTATTACCACTTTCTTTATGACTTATAGTTTCTTTTCCTTCTTGTTTTTCATACATCGATTTGAATACAGTTAATAAAGGAATTTCTTCTTCGTAGGTGTAGATTGCAATGTTCTCTAACAAACTTACATTGTTAGTAGAAGGAATTGGGAATCGCTTTTTGTCTGTTAATGACTCTACAATAAAACCAGTTTTGGTTTGAGAAATTGCTTGAAACAATCCTGGCTTTCCACCGATTGCTATTATTTTACTAAAATCCATTATTTGTTTTTTAAATTAGGGAAACGCATTCTATAATCCGTGTCAATTTTCCCGTTTGATATTTTTTCTAATTTCTTTTTGAGAATTCTTTTCTTTAAAGAAGAAAGCTTGTCTGTAAACAAAATTCCTTCTAAATGATCGTATTCATGCTGAAAAACACGAGCGGCCAATCCAGTCAGTGTTTGAGTGTGTTTTTCAAAACTTTCATCTTGATATTCAAAAGTTACACTGTTAGGTCTAAAGACATCTTCTCTGATATCAGGAATACTTAAACATCCTTCTGAAAAAGCCCATTCATCTCCTTTTTCATTCAATACTTTTGGATTGATGAATACTTTGTTAAACTCTTTCAATTGCTCTTGCTCCTCTTCAGTAAGATCTTCATCTTCTGCAAAAGGAGTAGCATCAATAACAAAAAGGCGAATTGATTTCCCTATTTGAGGAGCAGCAATGCCAACACCACTAGCATTGTACATTGTTTGTCTCATATTATTAATGAGTTTCGATAGATTCGGATAATCTGTATCTATTTCTTTAGCTACTTTCCTTAAGATAGGATCACCATAAGCAACAACAGGTAAAATCATAAAGCTCAATAAATTCTAATAATTTCGGCAAAAGTACGAAGTTAGAATGTAAAACAAAGAAATGTAAAACTGAAAATGTAAAAGTTATTAAGTTTAAAAAGAAGTTTTTTAATTTTATCTAACATCTAACATCTAACATCTAACATCTAACATCTAACATCTAACATCTAACATCTAACATCTAACATCTAACATCTAACATCTAACATCTAACATCTAACGATTGTATAAATAAGACTGAAGAATAATCGTAGCACTTATTTCATCAACTAAGGCTTTATTTTGACGTTGTTTCTTTTTTAAACCACTATCAATCATAGTTTGAAAAGCCATTTTTGATGTAAATCGCTCATCAACTCTTTTCATATGAATACTTGGGAAATTAGTGAGTAAAGATTTTAAGAAAGGTTTTATAAATTCTTCGCTTTCACTATCGGTATTATCCATTTGTTTTGGTTTCCCAACTATAAATAGTTCTACCGATTCTTTAGATGTATAATCTTTCAAAAAAGAAAGCAAATCCTTCGTGTTTACAGTAGTAAGCCCGGAAGCAATAATTTTTAGTTCATCCGTTACAGCAATCCCTGTTCTTTTTTGTCCAAAATCGATTGCTAAAATTCTTCCCATTTCTAGTAGTTTTCTGCAAAAATAACGATTTTAAACAAGGTAGAGTTATCTGTTTAAAAAATGTATCTTCGCAATGAAAAGTGATGCAAATAGTATCTTTGTTTGTTCAATTAATACAAAACAGATTTAACTATTTTTCAAATAAAAAATGATGAATTCTTTACAACAAATTATAGAGAATGCCTGGGATGACAGAGCACTTTTAAAAGAAGAAAATACAATTAATGCTATTAGAGAGGTTATTGATTTATTAGATGAAGGGAAATTAAGAGTAGCGGAACCTAGTGGAAATGATTGGCAGGTAAATGAGTGGGTGAAAAAAGCAGTTGTGTTGTATTTTCCAATTCAAAAAATGGAAACCTTAGAAGCGGGTATTTTTGAATATCATGATAAAATTCCACTAAAAAGAAATTTTAAAGAAAGAGGTATTCGAGTAGTACCAAATGCAGTTGCAAGACATGGTTCTTACATTTCATCTGGAACTATTTTAATGCCAAGTTATGTAAATATTGGCGCGTATGTAGACGAAGGAACGATGGTAGACACATGGGCAACTGTTGGGAGCTGTGCGCAAATTGGTAAAAACGTACATTTATCTGGAGGAGTAGGAATTGGTGGAGTATTAGAACCATTACAAGCTTCGCCTGTGATTATAGGAGATGGAGCTTTTATAGGCTCTCGTTGTATTGTTGTTGAAGGGGTAAGAGTAGGGAAGGAAGCAGTTCTTGGTGCAAATGTAGTACTAACCATGAGTACAAAAATAATTGATGTCACTGGAGACATGCCTGTTGAAATGAAAGGTAATATTCCTGAAAGATCGGTGGTAATTCCAGGGAGCTATACTAAAAAGTTTGCCGCTGGTGAATACAATGTGCCTTGCGCATTAATTATAGGGAAAAGAAAAGAGAGTACTAATAAAAAAACTTCTTTAAACGACGCATTACGTGAGTACGACGTTGCTGTTTAATATTTTATATCTATGACGAAGATTACTGCAATTATTCCTACGTTGAATGAGGAAATGAATGTGGCTAATGCATTAAAATCAGTAGCTTTTGCTGATGAAATAATTGTTATAGATTCTTATAGTTCTGATAAAACCATAGAAATTGCTCAATCTTTCAATGTTCGAATAATTCAAAGAAAGTTTGATAACTTTTCTTCTCAGAAGAATTATGCGATCCAGCAAGCTACAAACGACTGGATTTTTTTGTTAGATGCCGATGAGGTTGTTGATGAGAACCTGTGTGAAGAGATACAGGAAAAAGCTCAAAAACCTGAAGACAATGTTGGTTTTTACATCTATAGGAATTTTTTTTTTAAAGGGAAAAAGTTAAAGCATAGTGGTTGGAGGCACGACAAAGTAATTCGTCTTTTTAATAAGCAATTTTGTCATTATGAAGGGAAAGTTCATGAGAAAATAGTAAGCACTGGTACCATAGGTTTTTTTAAAAATAAAATTTTGCATTATTCTTTAAAAAACATTGAGAGGTATAAGAAAAAGTTGAATTTTTATGCTGCTTTGCAAGCAGAAGAGTTGTATGAGAAAAAGAAAAGAATAAATGGATATCATTTATTAATTAAACCATCGGCTAGGTTTTTTATTCAGTATTTTGTTAAACTAGGTTTTTTAGACGGGGCCTATGGCTATACAATTTGTAAGCTGCATGCCCATGGAGTGTATTTGCGTTATAAGAAACTACTAGAGTTGCGTTATAAAATATGGAGGAAGAAGAATATTCCTAATGCTTTTACATTTAATACTCAATTTCAAAAGGAAAGTTCTGTAGATATTTCAGTAATCATTGTAAACTACAAAAGTTGGAAGTATTTAGATAAATGTTTAACGTCTTTATTTCAGTTCGAAAAAAGTTTATTTTCTTATGAAGTTTTGGTGGTTGATAACTGTTCCAATGATGGTTACTTAAAAGAGTACAAGGATAAATTCCCAAACGCTCAATTTATAGAAAATACTGGAAATAATGGTTTTGCAAATGGTTGTAATAGAGGCGCAAAAGAAGCGAAAGGAAATCACTTGTTTTTTTTAAATCCAGATACAATTGCAAATGAAAGGGCTTTGTTTGAAATGCTGACATATGCTAAAGAAAATGAAGAGGTAGGAATTGTATCTTGTTTGCAAAAGAATGACAATGGCTTTTACGAAAATATTGTTCGGTTTTTTCCGAGCTCACTTACGTTGTTTGGAGCGACAAGGGCTCTTTATAAGTTTTTAAATTATAAGGAACTTTCAAATAAGTATAATGGTGTTGAAGAATTGGCTTTTCCAGATTGGGTTTCAGGTTCTGTTGTTTTTATAAACAGGAGTTGGTTCCAAAAAATAAATGGTTGGAATGAAGATTACTGGATGTATTATGAAGATGTTGACTTGTCGAAAGAAGTGAGAAATCAAGGAGGTGATGTTGTATTGTTAGAGTCTGCCGAGATTCAACATAGTCATGGAGGAGCTTCTCGAATCAATTTTACGACAGCATCATTAACCAAAACAGAAGTAATTATCTCTAAACATGTGTATATACGTAATCATTTCTATGGACCTTTACGGATATTTCTACAGCTTTTAACTGTTATTAGTGTATCAGTTTCTAGAATTCTTTTTGGTGTTTTTGGATTACTGTTCTTTTTTATCCCTAAAATGAAATTACAATTGTATATCGGTGCAAGAGTTTTTCGATATTATGTATCTTCGATATATCGAAGCACTTGGTTGAGTCCAAGATCTATGAATTATAAATTGAGAGTAAATGGCTAAACACATAAAAAACAAACAGTATTACGGCAATACTCGTCCAGAGATGTTGAAATTTATACCATCAGATGCTCAAAAAATTCTAGAAGTTGGATGTGGAGAAGGTAATTTTTCAGCTCAACTGGTTAACGATGATAATGAAATTTGGGCAATTGAACCAAATAAGGATTCGGCAAGTAAGGCAGCTGAGAAGCTTTCTAAAGTATTAGAAGGAACCATAGAAGAAAAGGTAGATGAAGTGCCAGATGGATACTTTGACGTTATTATTATGAATGATGTAATTGAGCATTTGCTTGAGCCTTGGGACGATATTCAGCGACTGAAATCGAAGTTGAAAGATGATGGTGTTTTTATTTCTTCCATTCCTAACGTACGATATGCAAAGAATATGTTCAACATACTTTTTAAGCGGGATTGGAAATATACTGACGATAGAATTTTAGATATTACTCATTACCGTTTCTTTACAAAGAAAAGCATCCGAAGATTATTCGAAGAGAATGGATATTCGGTACAGAAAATGAAAGGAGTGAACATGACAAAGTCTTTTGCTTTTTTTCCATTCGCTTTTTTATTTAACATTCTCTTTTTATTCAGTCAATTGGATATTTTTTATATGCAATTTGCTACTGTAGCAAAAAAGAAAAATAGCTAATTTTTGTGAAAAACGAGTTATCTTCCGCTCTTGAAAGATTAAAAAAAGGTCAATTAATTTTATATCCAACAGATACAGTTTGGGGGGTAGGATGTGATGCTACAAACAGCGATGCAGTTGCTAAAATTTATCAATTAAAGAATAGAGAAGAAAGTAAAAGCTTAGTAGTACTTGCGAGTTCGCTAGAAATGTTGAGTGAATATATTGACGAAATTTCAAAGAAAGTATTAGAGATATTATCAACAACAAAGAAGTCAACAACAATCATTTATAGCAATCCCAAAGGATTAGCCCACAATACCATTGCTGCTGATAATACCATTGCGATTAGAATCCCAAAGCATAAATTTTGCGTTCAATTAATTAAAGCATTAGGGAAACCCATTGTTTCTACCTCTGCAAATATCAGTGGAGATGCTACACCTAAATCATTTTCAGAAATAAGTCAACCAATTTTGGATGGTGTGGATTATGTAGTAAATTTGGAGCGTGAAAAAATCACACAGAAATCATCTACTATTTTAAAAGTTAATGGAGATGCTATTGAAGTGATAAGAGCTTGATTCATGCAAAACCAGAATTACAAAGAAGCAATAGCTGACAAAATTTTCTCAAATATCTCTAAAGCATCTAAAGAATTAGATGTGAAGAGTTATGTAATTGGAGGGTTTGTACGCGATTTTATTTTACAAAGAGGCACTGCCAAAGATATTGATGTGGTTGCTGTGGGTAGTGGAATTGAATTGGCTAAAAAAGTAGCTAGTTTATTGCCTAACAAACCAAAAGTTCAAATTTTTAAGACCTACGGAACAGCAATGTTGCGTTATGAAGATGTGGAATTAGAATTTGTTGGAGCAAGAAAAGAATCCTATTCAGAAAGTAGTCGTAATCCAGAAGTAGCAGAAGGAACTTTAGAGGATGATCAAAACCGAAGAGATTTTACGATCAATGCATTAGCAATTAGCCTGAATGAAGATGACTATGGCTCGCTATTAGATCCCTTCAATGGAATTTCCGATCTAGAAAAAGGAATTATTAAAACACCTTTAAATCCAGATATTACATATTCTGATGATCCTTTACGAATGATACGAGCTATCCGTTTTGCTACACAATTGAATTTTCAAATAGAAGAACAGTCGTTATTAGCAATTACAAGAAATTCAAGTCGATTGGATATTATTACTAGAGAACGTATTGTTGATGAATTGAATAAGATTTTAGCTTCATCAAAACCGTCGAAAGGATTTTTATTACTTGAGAAGACAAATTTATTAGAAGGTGTTTTACCTGAACTAATAGCTTTAAAAGGAGTAGAAGAAGTAGAAGGACAGAAGCACAAAGATAATTTTTACCATACTTTAGAGGTAGTTGATAATATTGCTCAAAATACAGAAGATGTTTGGTTGCGATGGGCGGCATTGTTACATGATATAGGAAAAGCTCCTACGAAACGATTTAGTAAAAAAATGGGTTGGACTTTTCACTCACACGAATTTGTGGGGTCTAAAATGGTCTACAAACTATTTAAGCGTTTAAAAATGCCGTTGAACAACAAAA
>Ga0209833_1000535_pt1 | contig 27536 bp, 28 predicted proteins | sample COGITO_mtgs_1105_3_FD_184797 | JGI IMG/M metagenome (GOLD analysis project Ga0209833, IMG submission 184797) | Pelagic marine microbial communities from North Sea - COGITO_mtgs_110506 (SPAdes) (version 2) | ecosystem: Environmental > Aquatic > Marine > Epipelagic ... | reverse complement strand
GCTTTTGCTTGATTTTTAGACCGCGAGGCGCTTTGGTTGTACTTCACTCAGGTCTCTCTGGGTGCAAATATAATAAATAATAATAACAAAAAAGGAATATCATCATGCAAAACAAAAGCAAAAAAGGATTCACACTCGTTGAAATCATGATCGTTGTAGTTATCATCGGTCTTCTCGCTGCAATGGCAGTCCCAGCCTTCCAAAAAGTTCGCGCGACTTCTCAGGAAAAAGCAGTTACCAACAATCTTCGTCAACTCGCATCGGCTGCCGATCAATACTTCATTGAGAATGGTGTTACCACAGTTGCTACAACAGCATTAGTTGGTGCAGACGCATATGTGAAGGCACTGGATCCAGTTGCTGGCGAAACATATCCAGCTAACGTAGTCGAAGGCACACCCCTCACTGTGACGACTACTAGTGGTGTTACAGTTACGGTTGATTTCTAGTCCGAGGGCTTAGATTGCAAAATCAATTTCAGCCGCCTATTAATTTAGGCGGCTTTTTCATGTTCAAATATAATCCATGCAAGCTGGGGCGATGCCAAGCCACAGTTGCTTCCGACCGGAGTGTTGAAGTGCTTGGCAAGATTTGAGAACTGTCTCCCGTAGGCCTTTCTTAGGCTGTTTGGATTAAGGACGGTGATCGTCTTGGAGGAAGTGCTTTAGTTGTTTCGCGGGATTCGGATTGCTCCTTTAATCGGGTATTCGAAGCGTTTGGGGTAGATTGCCGGGCCGCTTAGGTATTGTTGGCCGTCGGGCGCTTGAAACCAGTAAAATCCTTCGTCATAACCTATGACCGCGATGCGCCCCCAGCTCTCGTGCTCAATCCAATCGTCGTCGATTCGCTCAAATTCCCCGAGCCAATCGACTCGATAGTGCTGTTCATCGATCTGTTGTAGCTCATTACCAAAAATACAAGATAGCTCTGTAGGTTGCTTGCAAATGCGGCCTCCCCCAATTTTTAAGCGCATCGATTCGATCGGAGTCCAGCCAGGCAGTGCCAGTGTTTCTCCTTGTCCGCTTAATTCGAATTTTCGTTCATAAGCGGCGAGCGCATCCGCTTTAGCTTGATGCGGGAATGCTTGTTCGATGGGTGTTTTTCCGCTCAAGGGGGGGGCGCCGTAAATTAATAGAAATAGTCCGCCGAGCGACGCTGTGTAGAGCCAGAGCTGCGGTGCTTTTGTGGTGCTGGTAGCGCGATTGATATATGGGGCAGCTAGGGTGAATATGACCGCCCAAATGTAGAACGACGGAGTGGTTAGGTAGCGTTCGGAGTGCAAGCCGTTGGCCTCTAGGATTAATCTGGATTGATGGCCGCGTAGCATTGTTAGGCCAAGCATACATAAGCCAACGCAAAGTAATACTGCGGCGCGTTGTGTAGTCGCTTCTTTTCTGCCTCGCCAGAATGCCAAGGCGAGCACCGTGCCAATGCTCAGTTTGATGATGGCCGTGAGGGGATTCGGTAGTGTTGTACCTAGTTTGACTCCTAGAATAGATTGTAGCAAAATCCCTTCGTCTAGCATTTTAAAGCTGGCAAGGACTGCAGTGGATAGGGCTGCCATGTGCTGTTGCGCGCTGGCAGGTTTAAAGGCCAATAGGATGGCGATTACGTAAGCGATACTTGCCGCAGCAAAGCATAGCGGGATGTGGCGCGTTACTTCCTTTCGAAGCATCCACCACCTGTAACATGCTACTGGAATCAGAACGATTGACGCGGGCGTTGACGATGCCGCGAGCACGACAAAGCAACAACTGGCAGTGATTGCCAATCGACGCTTTGGAAGTTCACAGAGCAAGAAAATGCCTAGGAAGTAGGCGAGATACCAGTGCAGGCCTAGGAGCATGCCCAGGTTTGGCTGGAATGGGGTAAACGCGAGAATAATGACGCAGGCAAGGCGGAGCCCGTCAGATTGAATCAGGTTTCGGCAGTGCGGGGTATAGAGCCAGCTTAGCAGGGCGGTGCTGATACAGAGCGCAGTCAGACTGTTGACCCATGGCAAGAATTCAAAGGGGACGTTCCATAAGAGTTCCGCCAGTAGCATCGGCAAGACTAGCAGATAGCCTGCGTATGGAGTTGTCAGCGATTCGACGAGTGGCAGATTGTAGGCAGTCGCGTAAAAATAGAAGGAGTCTTCAGAGACGAATTGTCCTGCTAAGAACAGTGGCGCGTTTTTAACCAGTAGGGCAATTACTAGGGCGCCGATCAGGAAGAGATGTTTCCTTAGGCTGTATTCGAGTGAGCCAAGGAATGGAGTCGGCACGGGGGAGTGTTTCATGTGCGATTGATGGGGGCTTTGATTAAACGCATCATATATAGTGGCGCAGTTGAGGATCTGTTTTATATTTCAATTGTGCTACAGGGATAAAGTAAATCTTATTGCAGAACTATTGGCTCTGTTTTTAGTTTATGTATATGACCTCTATTTTATTTTAACAACCCATGAAGCGTATACTCATTACAGGCTGTTCCGGATTGATCGGCTCCGAAGTAGCGCTTTTTTTTAGTGCGAAGGGGTATCACGTTCATGGCGTCGATAATAATCAACGTACGGTGTTTTTTGGTCCGCAGGGGGATACTCGGTGGAATCAAAAGCGGCTGGTTGAGTTGTTGCCTCACTTTCAACACCATGAGTTGGATGTTCGCGACCGTGCGGGTGTGTTGGAATTGGTGCAGGAGTTGCGCCCAGATGTATTGGTACATGCTGCTGCGCAGCCATCACATGACAAGGCAGCAGAGATCCCATTTGATGATTTTGATATTAATGCGGGCGGGACGTTGAATTTTTTGGAAGCGGCTCGACGTTATTGCCCTGAGTCGCCATTCATTTTTATGTCGACCAATAAGGTTTACGGGGATGCTCCCAATGAGCTTCGATTGCGGGAGAGTGCCACTCGATGGGAGTTTGCTGATGCGGCGTTCGAGACGGGAATTTCTGAATCATTTAGGATTGATCAGTCGAAGCACTCATTGTTTGGAGCATCTAAGTTAGCTGCTGATATTTATGTTCAAGAATATGGTCGCTATTTTGGTATGCCAACATGTTGCCTTCGAGGGGGATGCCTGACTGGGCCAAATCACTCAGGAGTCGAGCTGCATGGTTTTTTGAGTTATCTAGTGAAGTGTAATCTCGAAGAAAAACCTTACACGGCGTTTGGGTATAAGGGGAAGCAAGTGCGGGATAATATTCATTCTTTAGATGTCGCACGTTTTATTGAGGCATTTGTTGAGGCTCCTCGGAGTGCAGAAGTCTATAATTTAGGAGGTGGCCCCGGTAATAGCTGTTCAATTCTAGAGGCATTTGAGCAAGTCGAGGCGCTGACTGGTAAGCCAATGGATTATATCTATTCAGACACAGCTCGCGTGGGAGACCATATTTGCTATTATAGTGACTTGAGCAAAATGCGGACGCACTTCCCTAAATGGGATCTGACTAAATCGTTGAATGATATTTTTTCGGAAATTGTAGCAGCGTGGGAGGATCGTTAATCATTATCAGATGTCAGAAAACGAGAGTATACTAAAAAACTTATCCCTGGAATATGAGCAGCGCTTTGCCGGAAAGGAGGCGAATCGTATTCGAGTCTGGTCGATTTTGGTTAAGCACTATTTTCAAAATTTAATAGGTGATGACAAAATTATCCTAGACCTAGGCTGTGGATACGGTGAATTCATCAATCAGATCCTAGCAAAAGAAAAATATGGTATGGATTTAAATCCAGATTCGCCGAAGTTTCTGAATCAAAACGTTGAGTTTTTGAGGCAAGATTGCTCGGAGCCTTGGGATTTGCCCGAGGCGTCTCTAGATGTCGTTTTTACGAGTAACTTTTTTGAGCATTTACCGAATAAGTCCCTTCTTTCTAAGACGCTGTTCGAAGCAAATCGTTGTTTGCGCCCTGGCGGGAGAATCGTCTGTATGGGACCTAATATTAAGTTTCTTCCAGGTGCATATTGGGATTTCTGGGATCATTTTTTAGAGCTGACGGATTTATCTCTTGCTGAAGGGCTTCGGTTGCATGGTTTTGAGATCGAAACACGTATCGATAAATTTCTGCCATACACTATGAGCGATAAGACGCCTCCGGCAGACTGGCTTATACGTTTATATGTAAGATTTCCTATTCTTTGGCGATTAAAGGGCCGTCAGTTTTTGGTTATAGGGAAAAAAATATGAAAATATTGATTACAGGGATCTGTGGCTTTGTTGGGTATTCACTGGCTCGGCAGTTGTTGCTTCGGATGGATGGTTTGAAACTCTTTGGCTTGGATAACTTTATTCGCCCTGGGAGTGATTCGAATCGCAAGAAGCTGACCGAAATCGGAGTGCAGCTGGTGCATGGCGATATTCGTAATGCCTCAGATTTGGAGTTGTTGCCGACTGTGGATTGGGTGATTGATGCCGCAGCAAATCCCAGTGTGCTTGCTGGAGTCGATGGGCAGACGAGTTCGCGCCAATTGATTGAGCATAATTTAGGTGGCACCGTAAATATTTTGGAGTATTGTAAGCGGGTGAATGCGGGGTTGATTTTGCTCAGCACGAGCCGCGTGTATTCTATCGCAGGGCTGTCGAAGCTTGAGGTTGAAATTGAAGAGGATGCTTATGTGCCCGTAGCGAAGCAGGAGTTTGCATTAGGCCTTACGGTGTCAGGCGTGGGCGAGGGCTATTCGACCCAAGCGCCTGTTTCGTTATATGGTGCGACGAAGGTGGCTTCTGAAGTGCTCGCGCTGGAATACTCTGAGACTTTTGGTTTTCCTGTTTGGGTGAATCGTTGTGGTGTGCTCGCCGGGGCTGGTCAATTTGGGCGTCCGGACCAAGGGATTTTTGCTTATTGGCTACATAGTTGGCAACAGAAGCAGTCGCTTAAATACATTGGATTTGATGGTCAAGGTCACCAAGTGCGAGATTGTCTGCATCCTGAAGATCTTGCCGAGATGATTGAGCTTCAAATGGCAGCGGGGCTGGATCGCTCAAAGGCGCAGATCCAGAATCTTGCGGCTGGTGTTTCGGGCGCGATGTCACTCCGACAATTATCGACTTGGTGCTACGCTCGCTTTGGGCCGAATGATGTCGGCACTGAGCCTACGAGTCGTCCGTTTGATATCCCTTGGCTGGTGTTGGATTCAAGTTTGGCCATGGCCCAATGGAATTGGCAGGCAACGAGAAGTTTGGAATCGATATTGGAAGAAATTGCGCAACATGCCGAAGCTAACCCTGATTGGCTTGAGCTATCTGCTCCTTATTGATTCATGAAGCATACTGAAATAGTAGAGGCCTCGGATCTGAAGCTGTTATCTGTGGTCATTCCTGCCAGAGATGAGGCTGGGTGCATTGAGTCGATGGTGCGGCATTTAAGTGTGGAACTAAAGTTGAAGAGTGTACCGCATGAGATTGTTGTGGTCGATGATGGTAGCACGGATGCGACTTGGGAGACCTTGTCTGAGTTGAAGGGAAGTATTTCTGAGCTGAGGCCGCTGCAGAATACGGGCTTACACGGTTTTGGTCGTGCGATTATTTATGGCTTTGATCATTCAGTCGGTGATGCTGTGGTAGTCATGATGGCTGATGAGTCTGATGATCCTCGAGACGCAGTGATGTATTGGAACTTGTTGAATGAAGGGTGGGATTGCGTGTTTGGCAGTCGTTTTCTTGCCGGAGCAGGTGTGGTTGCTTATCCGCGCTTCAAGTTAATCGTGAACCGGATCATGAATACATTTATACGAGTATTATTTCGTCATGGATTTAATGATACGACCAACGCGTTTAAGGCATATCGGCGCACGGTCATTGATGGCTGTCGTCCGTTTCTATCGCCCCATTTTAATCTCACTGTGGAGATTCCTTTGAAATCGATCATTCGAGGTTATTCCTGGACGAGTATGCCAATTACTTGGAGGAATCGCACGGCTGGAGTCGCAAAGCTGAAGTTGAAGGAAATGGGCAGCCGTTATATTTTTATCGTCCTATATTGCTGGTTGGAAAAATATTTCAGCCGCAACGACTACCACAAGGAAACCCAATAGCGAGTTTGCCGCGGATCTATTTTATTAGTAAAATGTTTCCTAAGCGGTCGTTCGCCTTGCCGCGATTATTCGCGGATAAAAGTTACCCTTCGGGCGGTGGTGCAGCTTGTTAGATGTCCCATGCAAGTATCGATTGTTATTCCCATTTTCTACGAAAAGGACACTGTGTGTGAAATAGTCGGGCGGGTGCGTGCAGTGTGCGGGATGGATGTGAAAGAAATCATTCTGGTGGATGACTGTTCGACGGACGTCACAAGAGAGCTCTTAAAACGATTTTGAAGAGCCGCTGTTTAAGAAACTGTATCATGATGTGTATCAGGGTAAGGGAGCTGTGCTGCGGACGGGCTTTGCGGGTGCGATTGTGGCGATTCAGGATGCTGATTTGGAGTATGATCCCGCAAAATTGCCCGGCTTGATTCGGCCAATTGAACTTAATAAAGCCGATGTTGCTTTTGGTTCCCGTTTCATCGGCGGCGGACCGCACCGAGTGGTCTTTTTTTGGCACATGCTGGGCAACAAGTTTTTGACGTTATTGAGCAACATGATGACGAATCCAAATCTGACCGATATGGAGTGCTGTTATAAGTTATTTCGCCGTGAGGTGTTGGATCAAATTACGATTGAAGAAAATCGATTTGGGGCGGAACCGGAACTCACCGCAAAAGTGTCGAAGTTGAATGTACGCATCTATGAGGTCGGGATTTCCCACTACGGGCGCACCTACTCTGAAGGCAAGAAGATCGGCTGGCGTGATGGCGTGCAGGCGATCGATGCTATTTTGAAATACGGATTGTTCCGTTAGTCGATCAGGTTGAATTTCGCTTACGGTTGAAGCCTGAGGGGGAGCATCGACTGCAGGGATTTAGCAATTGCTTGCTGGTCGATGTCTGTAAGCTCACCCAGGCGACGGAGAATCAACCGCTCATCTAGTGTGAACAGTTTTGCTCTTATCAATGAGGCGTGAGGGAGTCCTGCTTGTGCCCATTCTTTTAGGGACACGTCGTTAAACCAATTTGAGCGGGTGGCCGTGGTAATCATGCAAAGAATGAGGTGCCCAGTCTGTTCTTGATACTCAGTAGAAGACAGTATGAGCGCGGGGCGTCGTTTGCTGCTGCCGCGCTCGGTGAACGGGAATGGAACCACGACGACATCGAAAGGTTTAGAGGTCACCATATGCCGCCTCGTCTTCGTCCGCTAACCACTCGGTCGCTAAATTGCTTTCTTGTGACTGCATGAACTCAATGTCGATTGGTTCAGCGCGTGCGATTTCAACACGGTCATCCAATACTTTGAAGGCGATGCGGTCCCCGCTTTTCAAGTGCAGTTGCTTTCTGATGGCGATAGGGATGGTGGCCTGCCCTTTGCTCGTCAGTCTCGAAACTTTAGTTAGCATACAATTCATTATGATCCTTGGGGTAAAAATGTAAAGCGAGTATTACTTTCTTGTCTTTGGGGTGTGTAATTGCAAAAGTCGTCATACTGTCTGCGAAATCAGGGCCGCTGCTGCGTGCTTTAGCCGCAGTTCCGCGTCGGATTAGTGGGGTGTTGATCGGAACGCGGGTTAAAACCGCGCTACTTTGACAACAAACACAATTACACCCTTTTCGGGGGTACTTGGAGAAACAATACGAGTCGGTCCGCCGTCTTTGGGCCGATGCCTTCGACTTGGGAGATTTTTTCGGCGTCAGCGGCGCGGAGCTTTTCGATCGAGCCGAAGTGTTGCAGCAGGGCTTGGCGTTTGTTGGGGCCGAGGCCTTTAAAATCGTCGAGGATCGATTCGCGCAGTTTCTTGCTGCGTAGTTCGGCGTTGAAGCTGTTGGCGAAGTGGTGCGCCTCGTCGCGGATGTGTTGCAGCATGCGCAGGCCGGGATCGTGATGCGAGAGGTTGAGCGGCTCGCGACCGTCGCTGAAGATGATGGTCTCGTTCTTCTTGGCCAGTCCGATCAAGGCGGGCGGTTCGAGCCCTTGGCCTAAAAAGGCTTTGAGCGCGGCGGTGACTTGGCCCGCGCCGCCGTCGATGATGACGAGGTCGGGAAAGGGCTTTTGCTCGTCGTTGAGGCGACGATAGCGGCGCCCGACCACTTCTTCCATGGCGCGAAAGTCGTCGTTGCCGATGAAGGATTTAATTTTGTAGCGGCGGTAATTCTTGCGGTCAGGCCTGCCGTCTTTGAAGGCGACCATGGAGGCGACGCAGAAGCTGCCAGAAATGTGCGAAATATCGAAGCACTCCATCCGCTCGGGGATGTTACGGAGTCCCAGATCCGCCTTCAGTTGTGCCAGCGTTGCGCTTTTGGGCGTGGGATCGTGCAGTGGGCGTTCGAACTTTCGTGTGCGCACGCTGGTTTGCTCTAGGGCGGTGATGCGGTCCCGCAGTTGCGCGGCTTTTTCGTAGTCGCGGCTTTCGGCCGCGGCCTGCATCTGATCTTTCAGTTCGGTGAGCCATTCCTTGGTTTTGCCATCGAGAAAGGCGCAGGCGGAATCCACGCGTGTTAGATAGTCGGCTTGGCTGAGTTCGTTGGGGTGCTCGTAAATTTCGGCACGGGCGTCGTCGTAGAGCCGCCATTGATTCGCCTCTATTTTGATGGGACTGGCGTCGCCGAGCAGGATGCCGAATTTTTTACGCAGGGCAGCGAGGGTTTGGCGTAAGTGAGTGGAGTGGGCGAAGGGGCCGTAGTAGCGAGATTTGCTGTCGGTGCGGTTACGAGTCAGCCGGAAGCGTGGCAGTGGCTCACGGTGATCGACGCGGACCAGTAGGAAGCGCTTGTCGTCGGTAAAGTCGGTGTTGTAGCGCGGCTTGTATTTTTTGATTAGCTGCCCTTCGAGCAGCAGTGCTTCGGTCTCGGATTTGACGACGATCAGGTCGAAGTCGACGATTAGGTCGATCATTGCGCGCACCTTGGGCTGCGAAACGAGCAGCTTGCGCGACGCTTGGAAGTAAGTGGAGACGCGCTTCTTCAGATCCTTGGCTTTGCCCACGTAGATCGTTTGCCCAAGGCGATCTTTCATCAGATAGACTCCCGGCTTGTGCGGCAGCCGTCTAACTTTTTCTTTTAGATTTGTGTGTTCTGCCTTTGGCATTTGTAATGATTCCGTTATAACTCTCCTGACTTACCTATATGTAGGGGTAATTTGCCGCGCTGTCTAGCGGCCTGTTTATGTCAAAGCCACTTTCAGTCGAAGTCATCAATTTTGGAGACGAGCTCCTCGTCGGTATCCGCGAAAATGCGCATCTCACTTATCTGGGCGAGCAGTTGGCGCACCATGGTGTCTCGATCACTCGCAGCCGAGTCATCATGGACGATGCCGATGAGATCAAGCGTGGCTTTCTAGAGGCTTGGGAGCATTCGGATTTGGTGATTACTACCGGAGGGCTAGGGCCGACGGCGGATGATTTAACGCGTGAGACGATTGCGCAGCTGCTGGGTGTCGAGCTAGTGTTTGATCCTGAGATTGAGGCGACGATCAAGGATCGATTCGCAGTGATGGAGTGTGAGATGGCGGCGCATCATTTAAAGCAGTGTTATTGCTTCAAGGGGGGAGAGGCCTTGCATAATGAGCGGGGCACGGCACCGGGGCTGATTTATAAGCAGGGCGAGAAACTTTTAATTATGTTGCCGGGGCCGACGCATGAGTTGGAGCCGATGTTTGAGAAGCAAGTGCTGCCGCAGTTACGCCAACATGGGCTGATCGGTGAGGGCGATGCTTATGTGCAGGTGCGCACGTGCGGACTTGGCGAATCGGCGGTGGAGCAGATGATGCAGCCAATCATTGATCGGCACTCAGCCGTCGCCGTCGCGTATTGTGTGCATTACGGGATGGTGGATGTGCGCTTAGCTTGCCGCGATGGTTCGCTGGATATCGCTGAACTGAAGTTGATTGCGCAAGAGGCGCGGCAGATTTTCGGAGCGGACTTCGTCTGTTTCGGTCATTGTTCACTTGCTCAGGTGGTGTATCATGAATTGCGCGCATTGGATCGAACGTTGGCCATTGCCGAATCCTGTACGGGCGGCTCGTTAGCGGATGCGTTTACGAATATTGCTGGTGCCTCAACTGTTTTCGCGGGCGGAGTGGTATGTTATACGGATGACGTGAAGGTCACTTTACTAGGAGTGCCGGAGTCGCTTATCAAGCAACACGGGCCGGTGAGTCCCGAGTGCGCGGTGGCGCTTGCATCCGGAGCGTCGGAGCGGTTATCAGCAGATTATGGGCTGAGTGTGACTGGCTTTGCTGGGCCAGACGGGGGTAATGACAAGAACCCAGTCGGCACGATTCATTTCGGATATCACTCCCCCGTGGGCGTGTGGTGTAAGACCGTGCATTACACCGGTGGGCGGCTCGATGTGAAGGCACGCGCGGTTCAAACCGCGCTGGATTGGATGCGTCGCAAGCTGCGCAAGTATAAGCTGGAGGAGTTTCTGAGTGCTGAGAGGGGTCCTAGGGATTAATTGATTACGCCCCTGACTTCCGCGTTGCGTTGTTTACGAGAGTAGGCACTTTGATTAGTTCCTTTTTATCACTCCTTCATTAATACGGTGCAGCCGTATGAGTCATGTCAGCGAAAGCCTTCACATTTATCTGCGGCGACGACGATTATCTTGTTTCTGAACGAGGTAAGGAGTGGTTTGCCGAGCAGACCAAAGACATCGCGGACGATTTGTCCAAGGAGGTGGTGGATGGGCGTGCGAGTAATGTCGCCGAGGTGGAGGATGCGATCAACCGCTTCACTAGTGCGGTGCAGACGCTCTCCCTGTTCGGCGACCGCAAGGTGGTGTGGCTGAAGGATGTCAATTTCATGGCCAATAACCAGACCGGCAAAGCGCAAGGCACGCTGGATTTACTGGACAATTTGAAGGCGGTACTAGAGACGCTCGATTCGGCACAGGTCGGGGTATTGATCACTGCCCAGCCGGTATATAAAGTGCGTAGCTTCTATAAGTGGTGTCAGAAAAATTCTGATTTTACGGCACTGGCCGTAGATAAAAATGCCGCAGCAATGTATGCTCGTATGATTCAGGATGAGTGCGAGCAGGCAGGCGTGACCATCGCGCGCGATGCGGTGCAGCTCTTGATCGGTAAGGTCAATGGCAACTCGCGCTTGATCGTGGCGGAGACCCGTAAGCTTGCGACTTTCGTGTCTGACACTGGCGAGCAGATCACCGAGCGGTTGGTCGCCGATCTTGTGCCGAATTTTGGTGATGCCGATTTTTTCGAAGCCGCGGATGCCTTTTATTCGTTGAATCTCGATTGGACGCTAGAAGCACTTCGTCGCCATTTCTTTACCAATAGCGAATCGCGCCCACTGCTGGGTAGTTTGCAATCGCGCAACCGCTTGTTGATTCAGCTGCGGGTGCTACTCGATGCTGGAGCGATCCGTCTGGGTGGGCGTGGGATCGCCAAGTCCGAGCTCGAAGCGGCGGCCCGCACCTATGGGCACCATTTTGGTGAAAGCGAAGAGAAGAGTAATCTCAATGTCTTCACTCAGAACCCGTGGTATTTGGGTAATTTAGCGGTCACCGCCAGTAAGGTGCCGTTAAAGAAGCTCATCCAATTTCAAATCGCTTTTGCTGAAGCATTTGAAGGCATTCTCGAGCGTCCCAACGAACAAGAAGAAGTGTGCCGTGAGTTGGCAATCAAGTCCTTAAGCTAATTATTATGAAACGTTTCTCTATTCTCTTGTCACTATCGCTATTTTTTCTGTCTGGCTGCAATAGTCTCCCTGATCCACATATTTGCCCCACGGTCGCGGCGCCAGTTGGGCAAGGTAATGTGACGGTCGAGGTACTCGCTGAATCTGATTCGTCGTGGGACGGCGCGACGCTTCCCAGTTACCCGACCGAAGCAGCGCAGATCAGTGTGGTCAAGTTCACGATCCCGCCACACTCAAAGCTAAAGTGGCATAAGCATCCGTCAATAAACGCGGGTTATATGATCAGTGGAGAGATTCTGGTGACGGCCGAAGATGGCCAGACGCAGGTCGTCAAGGCTGGCGAGGGTCTAATCGAGACAGTCAATACGTGGCATTATGGTCGGAACGATTCTGATATGCCCGCTGAGATTGTGGTGGTCTATTCAGGTGTGAAAGATCGGCCGTTGGCGATTATTAGGGATGCGCAATAGAATCTCTGCCCAGTGAACGCGATTTTTCTACCCTTGGCGCTGGTGTTTTCTGCACTCGCCCTGTGGATGCCGGAGTGGTTTATCCCGACAAAACCAGCGATCCCTTATCTGCTGGGGCTAATTATGTTTGGTATGGGCATAACCCTTACTATGGGCGATTTCCTCGGAGTGATTAAGCGCTGGCGTTTGGTCGTGATCGGCGTGTTGGCTCAATATACGATGATGCCTTTATTGGCCTTAGGTATTACTTTGGCGCTGGGACTGCCGAAAGAAGTTGTGGCCGGATTTGTGCTGCTAGGGGCATGCCCAGGAGGCACCGCTTCGAATGTGGTAACGTATTTGGCGAAGGGTAATGTTGCGCTTTCGGTTTCCATGACTTTGGTTTCGACGCTTCTAGCCCCAGTACTGACGCCTTGGATTACATGGCTGCTGGCGAGTCACAAAGTTGCGATTGATGCGGTCTCCATGATGCAGACAATTCTGTGGATTGTCGCGCTGCCGTTAGCGGGCGGTCTGATCATTCGTCTAGTTGCGAGTAAGCTGGTGCTACGCACTCTAAAATGGCTGCCGCTATTTTCGATGGTGTTGATTGCATGGGTGATTGCTATTGTGATGGCGTTAAATCGAGAGCGCATTCTAGAATTTCCGCAATGGATTTTGTTGGCGGTGGTATTGCATAACTTGCTTGGTCTAGCGATTGGCTATGGCATCGCACGTTATTTCACATCTAACCAATCGGATTGCAGAACGATTGCGATCGAAGTGGGGATGCAAAACTCGGGGCTAGCGGTCGCTCTCGCTGCGAAGTACTTGCCTGCCGCTGCGGCGCTACCAGCAGCCTTGTTTAGCTTATGGCATAACCTCTCGGGAGCTGCGTTTGCTTCGGCCTTCGGGAGGCGACAGTCTTGAGTCACGGCTCTGACGAGTATGACTGTCCATTCCGCAGCGCATCTGCAACGGTGCATTCGGGGTGGCTGTGCTAGCTTGATCGGTTGGCTCACTGCTGCAGATTAGCACTACAAAAGCGGATTGGCCGATCTTCTTGCTTTTTTGGTCGCATGAGGGGGCGAGAGCTGTATTTTCATCCGTTTTCTCAAATTCAAGTAGTTATGGAAAACATACCAAATGTATTAGCGGGGCGCTACGCCTCGAAGGCCATGTGCGCAGTCTGGAGCGCGGAAGGGCGTATCAAACTGGAGCGTGATTACTGGATCGCCGTGCTGCGTGCGCAGAAGGAACTGGGCCTAGACATCCCTCAACAAGCGATTGACGCTTATGAGCGTGTAAAGGGGGAGATTAATCTGGACTCCATTAACGAGCGCGAAGCGATCACTCGTCACGATGTGAAGGCACGAATCGAAGAATTTTGCGACCTTGCTGGGCACGAGCATATCCATAAAGGACTGACGAGTCGTGACTTGACTGAAAATGTCGAGCAGTTGCAAATCATCCAAGCCTTGGAGGTCGTGCGCAACAAAGCCGTTGCGGCTTTGCTTGCATTGGCTAATCGTGCGGAGGAGTGGAAGTCGCTCGTAATCACCGCCCGCACACACAACGTGCCCGCGCAGCCGACGACTTTCGGCAAGCGCCTCGCGATGTTTGGTGAAGATCTGCTCCTCGCAGTTCGCGAACTCGACCGTATTATCGCCAACTATCCAGTTCGTGGCCTTAAGGGGCCAGTCGGTACACAGATGGATCTGCTCACACTGTTTGATGGTGATGCCTCTAAGGTCGCATCACTCGAAGGCAGCATTCTTGATCACCTAGGTGTGGGTGCTGCGCTCGATACCGTCGGTCAGGTTTACCCGCGCGGGCTCGACTTCGAAGTCGTTTCGATTTTTGTGCGTCTTGCATCTGGTCCGTCGAGCTTTGCTAAGACGCTGCGTATCATGGCGGGGCATGAACTTGCCAGTGAAGGGTTCGCTAAGGGTCAAGTCGGCTCCTCTGCGATGCCGCACAAGATGAATAGCCGCAGCTGTGAGCGTATCAATGGTTTTGGGGCCATACTTAAGGGTTACCTTACGATGGCAGGCGAGCTCGCCGGGGATCAATGGAACGAGGGCGATGTCTCTTGCTCCGTGGTGCGTCGCGTATTTCTTCCGGACAGCTTTTTTGCGATTGATGGTCTGATCGATACTTTCATCACGATTCTCAATCAGATGGAAGTTTACCCAGCCGTGATCGACCAAGAGAATCAACGCTACGGCCCATTTCTCGCCACGACCACCGTCCTCATGGAGGCAGTCAAAGCAGGTGCAGGGCGCGAGGAGGCCCACGAAGCGATCAAGGAACACGCGGTCCAGACGGTTCGCGACTTGCGTGCCGGCAAGATTACCAGCAACGACCTGGTCGCCCGTCTCGGTGCCGATTCCCGTCTCGGTCTTTCTGAAGCGAAGCTCGCTGAAATGATGGCCCGCGCACAGGCTATGACAGGATTGGCGACCACGCAGGTCGAGAACTTCTGCGCGACAGTTCGGGAAGAAGCACAAAACTTCCCAGATGCTGCTAACTATAAGCCAGGCGCGATTCTTTAAGTATTGCGTTCAGTGCGGCTGAAATTACACACGATACACCTTTTAAATTAACAGAGAATAATCACCTATGTCAGAAGAACTCGAAGGAAATTGCCTCGTCGCCCAATCCGGTGGCCCAACATCCGTCATTAACGCCAGCCTCGCGGGTGTCGTTGCCGAAGCGCTCAATCATGAGTGTATCGAAGAAATTTATGGTGGCGTCAACGGCGTGCTGGGCATCTTGAACGAGCAACTCGTCGATCTTGCTGCAGAGACTCAGCAAACGATCCGCGCTCTCCGCCATACACCTGGTGCAGCACTCGGCACTTGTCGTTTTAAGCTCAAGAGCCAGCAGGACTACGACCGTGTGTTGCAAGTCTTTGAGGCCCACAACATCCGCTACTTTTTCTACGCGGGTGGCAACGACTCTCAAGACACCGCGGACAAGATCTCCAAGCTCGCTCAAGAACGTGGCTATGAACTCCGCGTGATTGGAATTCCAAAAACAATCGATAACGACCTCGTCACAACAGACCACACCCCAGGTTATGGTAGCGTGGTCAAATACATCGCGACGACTGTTAAAGAAATCGCCTGCGACAATGCAGCGATGGGCCAATACGACCTAGTGCAAATCATCGAAGTCATGGGCCGTAACGCTGGTTGGATCGCAGCCGGTGCCGCCCTTGCCAAGAGCCGCGATGAGCCAAATGCGGCTCCGCACTTGATCTACCTTCCAGAAGTTGCGTTCTCGGCAGAGAAATTCATCTCTGATGTACAGCACGTGCTGCAAAAGGAAAAGTATTGCGTAGTGGTCGTGGGCGAAGGCCTCGTCGATGCGGATGGTAACTTCGTCTCCACTGCAAGTGCCAGTGCTGATGCATTTGGGCATTCTCAACTCGGTGGCGCAGGTGAATACCTCCGCGGCCTAGTAGAAGAAACACTGCAAATTAAGGCACGTGCGGTTTCTCTCGGCATGGCACAACGCGCAGCGGTGCACTGCTCCTCGCAAACAGACAACGATGAAGCCTACCTAGCAGGTCAAGCGGCGGTCGAAGCTGCGATCGCTGGTGAGACCGACAAGATGATCACACTCGTTCGCGGAGATGGTGAAACCTACACGTGCGAAACAGGCCTCACGCCGCTTGCTGAAATCGCCAACGGCGTGAAGAAACTTCCTGAGAGTTGGATCAACGAGGACGGCGTCAGCATGAACTTCAACTTCTATAAGTATGCCTTGCCGCTCATTCAGGGTGAAGTGAAGGTACCTTTTGAAAATGGCGTGCCGGTTCTTGCTAAACTAAAAATGGTGAAGATTCCTCGTAAGCTCGGTGCCCACAGCTTCGATTAAACCCAAGCAAAAATTGTTTTCAAAAAGCCCCGTTCGGTGATCGAGTGGGGCTTTTTTGTGACAGTCGAAGCCCGCGCTCCTGTCATTTTCTTGAGTCCAGACTCGGACTCGTTTCGCTACATCTTACCTTTGGTATATGAGATCAACTGCCGTGCGATCGGAATGCGGCGGTAGACGATGTCGGTTGGGTCCCAATAGTCCTGATGAAAGATGACTTTGCCTTCACTATTGTAGCGGATGTGAGACATTCCAATCGACTCTTCCCACGTGTCTGTTGGCGTGCTTTTAAAATCTAGGCGCATGGTCCAGTCGATGTAGAACTCGCCACCGCTACGAATCACGCGGTTGAAAATAAACTCGGCAGCAGTGAGCGGTTCGAGGCCGTGAAGCATATAGTCCCGAATGTCTTCTGGATGTGAGAACTGTTTAAATGCGTCTCGGAAATACACCTCTTTCGCATACACCTCGGTGGTCTTGCTGCTTAAGTTTTCGTGCGTGTAGTTGGTAAATAGATCTTCGATGCCAGCCAGCATGGTCGCTTCTTCGACTGAGCCCGCGGCTGGAAGCTGGTAGAGGGATGGGCTCGAGCGCTCGAGCGCAGCCTTGTAGTCGCTGTCCGGGACGGTTTGAGTGTGCATATCGTTTGTTGAGTTTTTACAGGCAGTCATTGCAAGTAACGCACAAAGACTACTAATGATATATAGGTTGCGATGTCTCATTGGTAGAATAAAACGAGTAAAGTTGGGATTCATTACAAATAATTCAGGCTGCTGTAAGTTTTCAGTGATAATATCGTATATTAGAGCTTAAATATACCTATGCCGAATTCAGTGACGCCACCGCTTACATCAGATAAACCGCTAAAGATCGCAGTCGTTGGTTGTGGCGTTGCTGGGCTGACTGCTGCATGGCTGCTCAACCGTAAGCACGAGGTGCATCTGTTTGAGAAAAATGATTATGCAGGCGGACACACACGCACCTTGCGGGTTCCTACTGGTGTCGATGCAGGCGTCGCGGTGGATACCGGATTCATTGTGATGAATCACCGTAACTATCCGCACTTTACAGAAGTCCTTCGGCAACTGGGAGTAGAGTTAGCTGATAGTTCGATGACTTTCAGCTATTATGATCGGGCGAGTGATTACGGCTATTCCGGCAATACGCTGGGCGCTCTATTTCCTAAGGCCAGTTATCTATTCAAGCCTCAACACCTGAGCCTACTAAAAGACCTGTGGCGCTTCGCTCAGATTGGCTATCGTGATCTCAACTCCGGCTACCTCGAAGGGAAGACCTTGGGGGAGTACTTTCAATCGAGGTCCTTTGGTTCTGCATTTCTAAATAATTATCTCTATCCGATGGGGGCTGCGATCTGGTCGTCTCCGGTGGCGAAAATGGCAGATTTTCCTGCCCAGCCGTATTTGCATTTTCTAGAGAACCATGGGCTGTTGCGCTTGACTAACCGACCACAGTGGAAATTTGTCGCGGGAGGCAGCCGCACTTATGTAGAGGCCATGCTGCGTGACTTCCCGCGCGCGCCAGCTTTGTCCACGCCTCCGCAGAGCATTCGCCGCACCGAATCAGGTGTGCTGCTGCAGATGCCAGATGGCGCGGAGCAACACTTTGATCATGTGGTGATTGGTGCACATGCAGATGAAGCACTGCTATTGCTGGCAGACCCAAATGACTCCGAACGTGAGCGTCTCGGGCCGTGGCGCTATCAGCCAAACACCGTAGTGCTGCACACCAGCCCAACCCACTTGCCTCCGAATCCAAAGCTGTGGTCGTCTTGGAACTTTATCCGTGAATCTGCGCACGATGACACGTCGCAGCCTGTATCAGTCAGCTATTATATGAATCGCTTGCAGAACTTAAATACGCGGCACGACTACGTGGTCACGTTGAACTCGAGCGAAGCAATCCCTGAAGCGCATGTGATTAATCGTACCACCCTCATGCACCCGCTTTATTCGTTTGATAGCATGGCAACACAGCCTAAGTTAGTGGCAATGAATGGGCAGCGTAATACATGGTTCTGCGGCAGCTATTTCGGCTATGGATTCCATGAAGATGCAGTTAAGTCCGCGGTCGAAGTTGCGGAGCGCTTTGGAATCAAATTGTGAGCTGGAAGTCTCAGATATACCGGGGCCAAGTGATCCATCAGCGCATGGGACCAGTTGCGCATGCCTTTACGTATCCAGTATCTTTTTTTGCCTTCGACCCAAAAGAGCTATCTTCCATTGCTGAGCAATGCCGGCTGTTTGGCTACAATCAGCCCAGCATTCTGCGTCTAAACGATCGCGATTATTTGCATGGTAAGGATCGTCCAATTGGAGAGCAGGTTGATGCGTTGCTTGGGCCAGAGGTGGATGGGCAAGTCACGCGCACCATTACTTCGCCGCGCTATTTTAACTATGCGTTCAATCCGGTTAATTTTCACCTTCGTATGCAAGGTGCGGAGTTGATTAGTGTGGTGGCCGAGGTGAACAATACTTTTGGCGATCGGCATGTGTACGTTTTGCCAGATCTAGAGTCCGGTGAACTGGCCAATACATGGCTCGCACAATGCCCGAAAGCGTTTCATGTCTCGCCCTTTAATGATAGATCTGGAGACTATCATTTCACCTTTAGGGTCGAGGAAAATGAAATTTACTTACGAGTGGATCTGTATCGTGACGGTGCATGTGTGTTGAAAACCTGGATACAGGGCTGTTGCGTGCCTCTCAATGCCGCGAACATCATTCGCTATGCGCTGCTGCATCCTTTCGATACCGCACTCAATAGTATGCCGCGGATCATTTGGCAGGCAGCTCAGCTCTATTATAAAAAGAAGCTGCAAGTGTACCAGCGCCCGTCGCCGTGTTCACCGCAGACCTTGATTGATCGTGATAAGCAAGCGGAGCCGCATTCGATTATTTGAGCTTCTTTGTGTCAGGGGCGTCCCTTTATTCTGCCTTCTTTCACATCAGTGGGTGGCGCGGCGTCACCTAGCATTCAGATTTTAAACGTTTGTTGACTTGCATTAGGCTAGCGATGATCGTGACTAAATCACCGTAGATAGAAGTCAGCCGAAAGTCGAGATTGCACCACCTGAGACGTGGGTGGATCGCTATGGCAATTACTTATACGCCTACGCAATGTCTCGCCTGCGTAATGCCGATGCCGCTGCTGATTGTGTGCAAGATACTTTTCTTGCCGGCATCAAAGCCCTCGAGCGCTTCGATGGCAGTCGTGACATCAAGTTCTGGTTGCGTGGGATCATGCGCAACAAGATCGTCGATCAGATCCGCAAGTCGATTAAGGAGAACAAGGTCGACATCGATAATGAGGATGAGACCTTGCTGGAGAGCTTCTGGTTTAAATATAGCGGGATCGCCACGACTAATCCGGACCCTTGGCAATTCAATCCGCGTAAGGCCTATGATAATACCGAATTTTGGGATGTGTTTAATGTCTGTATCGACAAAGTTAAACAGCCCGCCCGCCAGGCATTTGTGCTGCGCATGCTCGAAGACATGGAAACTGAAGAAGTTTGTAAGGTCATGGACATAACTCCGAATTATTTATGGGTTCTGTTGCACCGCGCGCGCCAACAGCTCAAGGTGGCGCTCGAAGAAAAATGGACCGGAAAAGATATTAAGTAGTTATATTCTCTAATGTTTACCTGCAAACAAGTCTCTCATTCATTATCCAAAGAGGATTATGCGAAGCTCTCTTTCACGAAGAGGTTCTTTCTTCAGTTGCATGTGAAGCTCTGCTTCTTGTGCGGAAGATTCAATCGACAAGTCATGGATGGCCAAGACATGTGCCGTCACTTCAAACAATATGAAGCCACGAATTGCCAGTGCGCTCCAGAGTTACAAGAGGTACAGAAAGACGAATTGAAGGCGCTGCTTGCCGCTCAGTCGGCTAAGAGCTCGGAAGGCTGAATAGAGACGCGCGGCGTCAAAGGTGTACGCCTACGGCCTATTTGCACGCTCTAGCACGATATGCTGCACATCAATTAGCTCTGTTCTAAAGCCAGCTTCACAGTAACTGAGGTAATAATTCCATTTGCGGCAAAACTCGGTATCGAATCCGAGTGACTGCACGGTCTCTAGGTGTGCATTAAACGCAACGGTCCAGCGCTTGAGCGTCTCGGCATAATCGTGACCAAACGAATCCATTTGCAGGACTTCCATGCCGCCAGAGTTAGCCACATGGTCGCGGATCGCTCCGGGAGAAGGCAGATGGCCCCCCGGGAAAATGTATTTCTGTATCCAGTCGCAACTGCGGCAATAGCGCTCGTAACGTTCGTCGGGAATGGTGATACCTTGTAGCACAGCCTTCGCGCCCGGCTTGAGTGATTGCTGAATGATCTTGAAATAGCTGTCTAAATATTCCTGTCCCACCGCTTCAATCATCTCGCAGGAAAGCACGGCATCATACTGCCCGACCAGCGTCCGATAATCTTGTAGAATAATCTCCACCCGCTCTGATACGCCCGCTTGTTCGAAGCAGTTGTTGGCATATGCAAACTGTTCCTCCGATAGAGTAATCGTCTTTACGGTGCAGCCACGCTCAGCCGCCCGTCGTGCGAGTGCGCCCCAGCCAGAGCCGATTTCTAGGATATGGTCGCCCGTTTTGACGCCTGCTAAATCAAGCATGCGATCAATTTTGTTTAGCTGAGCTTGCTCGAGTGTGTCTTCATCACTTAAGAATCGAGCACTGGAATACGTCATCGTGGAGTCTAGAAATGTTTCATAGAACGCATTGCTCAAGTCGTAGTGCTCTTGAATATTCTCGCGGCTTTGCTGAATCGTGTTGCGCCGAGCGCGATGATATAGCTGATTCATTTTTTTCGCTAAAATTGAGAAGCCATACTGCACGCGACCGAGCTCTTTTTGATTTTTTGCTAATAGCGTGAGTAGTCCACTGAGGTCGGAAGTCGTCCACAGCCCGGCAACGTAGGCTTCGCCCAGTCCGACACTGCCACCCGAAAATACTTTTCTGAAAAAGGCTGGTAGCTGAATTCGTAATTCAATCGGTGTGAAGGCAGGGTCGCCACTCTGGGCAGATGCGCCACTTGGAAAGTAGATGTGTAAGCATCCTTGGTGTAAATTTCCCAGCGCGCGTAAAAAGAGTCGCTCCAGTAGCAGTGGGCGCGATCGATCGCCTACTGGCGAGGCACCGTTTAGTGTTGATCCGGCTGACTGGGTTTCCATGGAAAAAAAGTGTTGGTAGTTAGCTGATAGTGTTTGTAGGCCGTCCCTCGGGAGAGCAGGGAGGAGCGTTCCGCGTGCGGAACGCCAGTAAGGTAGCGTAGAAAGAGGTAGATACAGGCAGGCCCCAATAATGTAAACGCCCATTGGCTCGAATGGACTGCGAAGGCGACATACGCCCACCAGTGGAGCCATTCAAAAAAATAATTCGGGTGCCTTGAGTAGCGCCACAAGCCTTGCTGGCAAACTTGCCCTTGGTTGGCCGCAGCGGCGCGGAAATTTGCTAGCTGCCGATCTGCGACGTGCTCACCTAGCAGAGCGCACAGTGCGATCGCGATGCCAAACCAGTCGAACAGTCCCCACGGAGCGTCGATGGCCGTCATGGCGATGCTGACAGGACTCATGAATAATGCGACAAGCAGTACCTGTAGCAAAAAAAGCGGATAGTAATTACGCCGCGCGTTGTTACCCCAATGCGCAGTCAGGTAGGCGTAGCGCGGATCTTCTTTGCCGCTCAACACACGGTTGCGGATGAGGTACGTCGAGAGTCGTCCTGACCAAATCAGTAGTACCGCCAACACCGCGTAACTGCGCAGTGTGGGTTCCGCCATGTTGGTGAGATAAACAATCGCAGCGATACCGAGGCCCGCTGTCCATACGACATCGACCAGCGCCATGAGATGAATCCGCCAGGCGAGCAGATAGGTGAGGGTCGCCGCAACGAAGCCAATACTGAGTAGTCCCAACCAGTAATTACTCAACGCGCCCTCCTTCGGTCGTGCGTTGTTCCGCTTCGGCATAGACTGCCTCTGGGTAGACCTTCAGGTCCCAGACCAGCCCCAGCTTTTCCAGCCCGCGCAGCAACAGATACGATAGGTCGAACTCCCACCAATACATGCCCTGTCGCGCAGACAGTGGCCAGCGATGATGGTTGTTATGCCAGCCTTCACCAAAAGTGAGTAGGGCGATCCAAAAGCTGTTGCGGCTTTCGTCGTCGTTATCAAAGCGCTTGTTGCCGACAATGTGCGTGACCGAATTGACGCAGAAGGTGACGTGATAAACTAGAATAGTGCTCAGAAAAAAGCCCCACATTACCATTTGCATACCACTGGTGCCAAGTGCTGGATAGTATGCGTTCAAGCCGGCGCCGATTACGTAGAGTAGCCCGATTAATGATGCGACCGGTAAAACGTGAAAGCGATCGATAAAACGTAACTCAGGATATTTACTTAAATCCTTAATTCGATCATGCTGAATCGAACCGTAGGCGCGGCACAGTATCCAGCCGATGTGAGCCCAAAAGGCATCTTTGATTACTGGCGAATGAATGTCTTCCGGCTTGTCGGAGTGCTGATGATGGTGGCGGTGGTTCGCGGCCCACCACATGGGGCCAAGTTGAGCCGCCGATGTGCCGACCCAAGCCATAATGAATTGAAAGACTCGGCCAGTCTTGAACGAGCGATGCGAGAAGTATCGATGGAAGCCAGCCGTCAGAGCGAACACTCGCACCACGTATGTAATCGATAGGGCAATGACTGCGGCCCAGCTAAACCCAGTAAACAAAGCGCCCAGCGCTAACAGGTGCATTATGAATATCGGCGATGAAGCCATCAGCAGGCGGTTGCCCTCATCTTCTGCTGCGTGATTTATAATTTTACTTAGATTATTCATATTAATTACTAAAAATGAACGAGAAGGGCTCTAGAACCTTACAGGGAGAATGTGAGTAAGTTGTTACAGCTTTCGTCCGATAAATGTCAATCATGGCTAAAATTCACCAACTCACTCGCGAACACATCATCAATACTGATATGGCGACCGCTTGGGATTTTCTCAGTTCTCCCAAGAACCTCGACACGATTACTCCAGATGACATGCCGTTTGAGATCATCACGGATGTGCCTGATAAGATGTATGATGGGCTCTTGATTGAATATCGCGTCGGTATTCCGATCCTCGGCAGCCAGACATGGTTAACTGAGATCAAGTATATCCGCGAGGGGCATTCGTTTGTCGATGAGCAACGCATCGGGCCCTATAAGCTTTGGTTACACTACCACGAAATCACGAGTCATCCCGAAGGAGTACGATTCATCGATCGCGTCAATTATGTGATGCCTTACGGGCCCTTTGGGCAGCTGGCACACCTGCTGTACGTTAAGAAACAACTCAAGTATGTGTTCGATTATCGCGATGTCGCGATGCGCGCAAACCTGTAGAGTGTGAGCGCGTCAGTGACTGTCCGCATGACTGCTGTCGGGGCGCTTGGCTTTACTCTTCGAGTAGCTCCTTCGGCATGTCTTTCTCGCTCAGGCGTTCGATCTTTGCACCAATGGCGGTGAGCTTTTGTTCAAAGCGTTCGTAGCCTCGGTCAAGGTGATAAATGCGCTGGATCCACGTATCACCGGTGGCGGCAAACGCAGCTAAAATCAGGGCTGCAGATGCGCGTAAGTCGGAAGCCATCACAGGTGCGCCGGAGAGTTTGCTGGCACCTTTGATAATCGCGCTCGGCCCTTCCATTGCAATGTCTGCGCCCATGCGTTGTAGCTCGGGCACGTGCATAAAGCGATTCGGGTAGATCCGCTCGGTGATGATTGAAATCCCATCTGTCTGCGTCATTAACGCGCCGAGTTGTGCTTGTAAATCGGTGGGATAGCCGGGGTGCGGCAGGGTAATGACGTCGACAGGCTTGAGCGATCCTTCGTAAGGGAGGACGCGAATGCTGTCGTCGCCTAACTCCATTGGCAGGCCCGCTTCTTCGAGTTTGTCGAGGAATGCGCTGAGTAACTTCGGCGCGATGCCCTTGACGGTGACGTCGCCGCGAGTAATGGCGGCGGCGACGATGAAAGTGCCAGCTTCGATACGGTCAGCGATGACAGCGTGCTCGCAGCCGTGGAGTTTTTCGACTCCAGTAATGATCAGTTCAGGGCTGCCGATGCCGTCGATCTTGGCGCCCATCTTAACCAGAAGGTTGCAGAGATCGACTACTTCGGGCTCACAGGCTGCGCATTCGAGGCGCGTGCTGCCTGGGGCGAGCACCGCAGCCATCACGATGTTGGCGGTACCCGTGACAGTGCTGCCGCTGCGGCCGCCGAGAAAAATCGGACCGCCTTTGATTGCGGAAGCATCGACGTTTACATAGCCGTTGGCAATTTCGACCTTACAGTTGAGCTTTTGCAGGCCCTTAATGTGCAGGTCGATCGGCCGGGGTCCGATCACGCAGCCCCCGGGGATCGACACTTCAGCTTTGCGCATCCGCGCCACGAGGGGGCCGAGCAGGCAAACCGAGGCGCGCATTTTACGCACCAATTCATACGGTGCAATGTGGGTGATCTTTTTGGCGGTGATCTCCCATGTGCCTGGTTCGGACTGCACTGTCTCGGCGCCAACATGTTGCAGGATTTCGATCATGAAGCGCATATCGCTCAGATCGGGGACGTTTTTTAGAACGACCGTCTCGTCGGTTAGTAGGGTGGCGGCGAGAATCGGCAGGGCAGCGTTCTTTGCGCCGCCGACTTCGATCGTGCCATTGAGTGGTCCGTTTCCGCTAACTTTGAAGACATCCATAGGGTATGCGCTGTGTTGAAATTAAGATTCGTTACTGAGTGACTTTGCAGAGTGAGGCTTTTCATTGCCTTGGCGACGGCCTTGCCCACCGCGGTTTCCACCACGACCCTGTCCGCCGCGATTGCCACCATGGCGATTTTGTCCGCCACGGTTGCTATTGCGATTACCGCCACGGTTACCGCCTTGGCGATTTTGCCTGCCGCGATTGCCGCCACGTTTACCCGTTGGCTTGTCCTTAGGCTTATTGCCGATTCCAAAAACTCCTAGAATTTTAGCAAGTAGACCCTTTTTCTGAGGCTGCTTACCCTTGCCCTTGGCTGGTGGCTTTTTGCCGCGTGCATCTGGCTTACGCTCGCTTCTTGCAGGGCGATTGGCATCGCGCTCCTTGCGACGGGCGTCGCGTTCGGCACGGCGTTCGCTTAATTTGTCTTCAACGCTCTTGATTGTGGCGAGGGTGTCCTCGCTTGGTTGAGGATTGGTGATGCGCTCTTCACGCGGCTCGCGCGGCGCGCGTTCTGCACGTGGCTCACGTTCGCGTTCGCGTGGTGCACGTGGTTCGCGCTCAACGCGAGGGGCACGCTCTTCCTGAGCGGTGTCGGCCGACGAGTCTACACTATCTGGACGTTCTTCGCGGTCTTGTTGAGGGCGTGCGCTACCGCTGAGTTTTTCGCCTTGCAAGGCATCTGTTGCGCTGACTTCGCCCATTCCTGCGCTGCTAGAAGAGGCGACTTCGGTCTTAAATCCACCGCTACGGCGGCGGCCACGAGGCTTTTTGGAAGCATCTGAGCTAGGTGTGTAGCTGTGGCTTGGATTTGGCTGTGAATTAGTTTCTTCGAATTCTGGCATCTTATGTATGTGTTACTTATGTTGTATTGGTATCTGGCGTGCTAGAACAGTCATAGCTTGCCAAACACATGTGTTTGACTCGATCATACGGACTCACGGATCAATCGCGGCGATCTTCAGGGAAGTCGCATAAGTCGAAGCCGAGAAGTTGGCTTCGAGGCGAGTCACGTATCGAGGCAAATAGAGCTAGCGTAGTAATTTTTATGCGGCAAGTGTTAAAGTCGCTGTCACTTTGCTTCTTAATCGTCGATATCGAGCCCAAATACATCGTTGACGGCATCGTGATCCAGGGTGCGTCGGCGGCGCGAGGCCTTTGTCTTGGTTAGCTCACTGACGGTCGAGTCAAGCGTGATCAGTTCGGTGTGATCAACGCCGCGGAGTTTGAACAGTAATTCGGGGGACTCATCGAGACGCACGCCGACTCCATAGAGCGAGGCGGCGACGTGCTTACACATGTCCGCCCAGTCGGGGCAGTTGCAGTTAAAGTGGATTTCGCTGGGCTTTGGGAAGAGTCCGTCCTCAGAGTCTATGACCAGTGAGATAGTTTCATCGGAGAGCGTACCCTTCAGCAGTTCGACCAGTGAGCCGATCTTGCCTTGGCAGCGTGTTTTGATTGCTGCCCATTTGCTGGGCTCAAGTGCATCGATGTTGACGGTTAACTGATAGAGCTCAGCGCCGTTGACGAGGGCGGTGATAGTTTGCGGCTCGATCTTTAAATCCACGACTGCGCCGTTGCGCACATAGCTGCGGCCGCGAGGCAGATGATATTCGTAATCGCTGAAGGCTTCGAGGTGTTTGCACCATGCTTTACCCCAGAAGCTTTTGCCGATCGGTCCATTACGCGTGCCAGTGGGGATCGGAGTTAGCTGGTAGCCCTCATCGGTGAGGTCTTGGATGCGTTGTGCGGCTTGGGCACGCAATTGTGCTGCAGAAGGAGGCTTGTGGTCACTGAATTCGTCCCAGCTCATGGTGTAGTGTCGGCGTGTGAGAGGTCGAGGCGGATGAGGTCTAAGAGTTCGTCATTATTGAGCTCGGTCAACGATTTCTCAGCACCTCCAGCCAAAATTTGATCGGCGGTGCTTTGTTTGTCTGCGATCATGCGGTCGATTTTTTCCTCAAGTGTGCCGCGGGTGATAAATTTGTGGACTAGCACGTTACGCTGCTGGCCAATGCGAAAGGCGCGATCAGTTGCTTGGTTCTCAATGGCGGGATTCCACCAGCGGTCAAAGTGCACGACATGATTGGCGGCGGTGAGATTAAGTCCGGTGCCACCGGCTTTGAGCGAGAGAATAAAAAACGGCGGACCGTCTTCGCGCTGGAAGTGCTCGACCATTTGTTGGCGTTGTTTGATTGGCGTGCCGCCGTGTAAGACGAGACCGCTGCGGCCAAAGATGGCGGCGAGGCAGTCGGCCAGCGGCTCGGTCATTTCGCGGAATTGGGTGAAGATCAGCACCTTCTCGCCGCGCGATTCGATCTGACTGCCAAGTTCCGCCAACCGCTGGAACTTGGCACTGTGTTTGGCCGCGTATTCGCCGCCGCCTGTCAATTGGTCGGGGTGATTGCAGATCTGCTTGAAGCGCATCAGGTAGCTGAGGACGAGTCCCTTACGCTGGATGCCTGTAGTTGCTGTCAGTTCTTGTTTGAGTGTTTTGACGGTGTGCTGATAGAGCTTCGCTTGCTCCGGGCTGAGCCCACAAAAGACTTTCATCTCGGTCTTATCCGGTAAGTCACTAATAATTAATTTGTCGGTCTTGAGGCGGCGTAAAATGTAAGGGCCAACCAGTCTGCGCAGTGGTGCGTAGTGCTCGCGGTTGGCTGTGCGCAGACCCTGGGCGAACTTCGCAAATTGCCCAGAGCTGCCGAGTAGGCCGGGGTTGATGAAGTCAAACAAGGACCAGAGGTCGCCGAGGGTGTTTTCGATCG
>Ga0209833_1000511_pt1 | contig 28309 bp, 42 predicted proteins | sample COGITO_mtgs_1105_3_FD_184797 | JGI IMG/M metagenome (GOLD analysis project Ga0209833, IMG submission 184797) | Pelagic marine microbial communities from North Sea - COGITO_mtgs_110506 (SPAdes) (version 2) | ecosystem: Environmental > Aquatic > Marine > Epipelagic ... | reverse complement strand
AGATTTAAGAGAGTTAACAGATATTACATTAAAAAAAGAATACTAATCATGGAAATAAACAAAAAAGATTTAAACGAAATACTTACATACGCTAATTATAGTGATGATGTATTTAAAACTACTGCAAAGTTAGACGATGGAACTATATATTTAGACGCTAAACTAAATGATGACTTTACATTTATTTGTGAGTTGTTTATTGTGGACCAGAAAGTATATTTAACTACTGAGCAAGTAAAAAGTATTATAGATAGACTAGAAGAGTTTAAAAACGACTTAGTAGAGGTAGAGGATAATGAAGAGCCATTAACTACTAAAGAGTGGGAAGATAAATTAGATTGTATGAATAAAATATATTAATAAATTATGGATAAAACAGAAATTAAAGAACAGTTAGAAAACAGAAGAGAATACTTAAAAGATATTTACAACGCTTGCGGAGTATTCAAAGGAGCACACAGAGAGGTAGCAGATAAGTTAAAAAGATCTCCCTCATTCTTATTCCAAGTAAAGAACGGAGACAATGCCACAAAGCCAATTAAACAGAACTTAGATTACATCAATAAGGCTATAATTTTTTACGAGGATATTATTAAAAGAGAATACGAGAAGATTAAAAACTATATTTAAAATTATTAACCATGAATTTAGAAGAACTAAAAAAAGAATTGCCCTTTAAGTGGAGGGTTCAAAGCACTAACCAATACGGTTGTACTTGTGTAGCTTATATTGATGCTAGAGATGTTCAAGATTTATTAGACGATGTTGTAGGTGCTTGTAATTGGCAAGTAAAGTATGAAGAACATAAAGGAAATTTATTTGCAAGTATAGGTATATTACACACAGACCTTTCTGGTTATACAGGTTGGATTTGGAAATCTGATTGCGGTACTGAAAGTCAGGTAGAAAAACAAAAAGGAGAGGCAAGCGACGCTTTTAAAAGAGCTGCTGTTATGTGGGGAGTTGGTAGGTTTTTATACTCTTTAAAGATTATTAAAATTAAAGAAGTAATTCAAAAGAATAATAAGTTTTTTCCTGCTCAGAACGGTAAACAAATTTGGGATGTAAACGAGTATTGTAATAATATACATAAAGGGAATAAACCTAAATTAGAGGAGGATAAATTTAACACAGCCTTACAGAAGTTTAATAAAACTCAATTACAAACAGTTTTAGACACTTACGATTTAACAGAGATTCAGGTAAAAGCAATAAAGTTAACAAAAGCGTTTACTGATGGGAGCAAGTAAAAGAGAATACGAGCGTATGAACTACGTAATACTAACAGACCCACTAACAGAGTTAGAGTTTTTTGAGAGATTCCAAAAGCCTAACAAAGAAATTATAAAAGATTGGAGTGCAGAGCCAGACGACTACAAAGATAACTTTAAAGATGACCCTATTTATAACAAACTAAACAAGGACTACAAAGATTTAAAGAAAGCAAGAGAGAATTATAAAGAAATAATTAGAAATAAATAAATATGATAAGAGATACACCTAAACAAAGAGCAGTAGGGTTGATAGAAACCTTTGGAAGCAAAGAAATGGCACTAGCTTGTACATTGGAAATAAGGAAGTATTTGAGTGCTAACGGTGTTAGAGAAGCCGCTATGTATTGGAACATGGTTGAAAGAGAAATAAAGCAATTTGATTAAAAAAGAATTAGTTAAAATAAATAACAATAATAAATATAAACAAATGGAGATTAAAGGAAAAATTAAATTAAAAGCAGAAACTCAAACTTTTGATAGTGGGTTTACAAAAAGACAATTAGTAATAACAACCGATGAGCAATATCCACAAGACATAGCTATGGACTTCTTTAAAGACAAGACAAGTTTATTAGACTCTTGGAATATTGGAGATAGTGTTACTGTATCTATTAATATTAGAGGTAATGAATACAAAGGTAAATACTACGTAAGTCTACAAGGATGGAGGATAGAGGCTAATACAGATGCACCTGGAGCAAGTTTTGAAACACAAGCTGCACCTGAATTAACAGCTTACGAAGATGGATCAGCAGATTTGCCATTCTAAAATTTAACTAACACCCTCCCAAACTAATAATTTTAACGTCGTTGTGTAGATTATAAACAAGGGAGGGTTAATTAATTTAAACTATAAATAATATCTTATGAAAAAATATAAATGGTTAAACAAAGAAGAAGCGGTTATACTAGGATTTAAACCCAAAGAAGACGCTCCAGGAAGAAAACAGAATAGGTATTATTTAGATGAACAAAAAATTGAAGAATTAAGAATTTTAAGGCTACAAACTAATGACCGTTCTTTTGTAGAGACACAAAAAAGACTTGACAAAGATGGAGAGATAGTTTCTACGATTGAAAAGCTACAAAGTAAACCAATAGAAATTCCTGATAATTTCGAGATAGTTAAAATATCTACATCAAAAACAACAGGGCAACAATGGATCCAATACAAACCTAAAAAGGATAGCCCAAAAGATGAAGTAGATTTTACTGCAATTATTAAAAAACACGTAAAGCCTGTTAAACTTAAACTAAAGCCTCTAACAAACACAGAATCTGACTTTGATACTATCACATTCACAGATGTACACGTAGGCTTAGACACTAATAAGAATAAGAATAGTATGTATGCTGAGTTATGGAACAGAGACTCTATTTTAGAAACTGCTAAACTTATTGTAAATAAAACCCTATCTAATAGAAAGTCTGATATATTAGTTGTTGATGATTTAGGAGATTTACTAGACGGATTCAACGCTTTAACAACCCGTGGAGGGCATAAACTACCTCAGAACATGACAAATAAAGAAGCATTTGATTGTGCTTTTGAGTTTAAATCTATTATCTTAGATGGATTAGTAAAGTATTACAATAAAATAGTATTTAATAACGTTTGCAATGATAACCACGCTGGAGACTTTGGCTACTTACTTAATCAACAGTTTAAAACATACGCAGAGTTAAAGTATAAAAACGTAGAGATAACAAACCACGTTAATTTTATTAGTCACTACATTGTTAACGGTATCTTGTTTTTAATCTCACATGGTAAAGATGATAGTACTTTAAAGTTTGGTTTTAAACCTCAACTAGATTCTAAACAAGTAGAAAAGATAGACCAATATATCAAACATCATAATTTATACGGTCAAGCTAAAAGGATTATATTTAAAAAAGGAGATTCACACCAATTAATTTTAGATATGGCTGGATCAGATGATTTTGATTATTACAACTATCCTGCTGCATCTCCAAGCTCTCAATGGGTACAAAACAACTTTAAAAAAGGTAGAAGAGGGTTTGTAATAGAAAGTTTCACAGGAGTAGATAATACAATACTACCAATTTTTATAAATAGATAAATCGCATATCGCGATACACAATATTTTATATGTTGTTGCGTATAATTTATAGTTAATAAGCTATTTTATATGTAAGAACGTATAACTAAAAACAAAAAAAATGGAAAACATTAGAGAAAGAATACAAGAAATAGTAGACCTAAAACTAAGCAATAGAGAAACCACAGACGCACTATTAAGGCTAGACGCTGACAACGTAGATTTAGGTTCTGAGTTTACAAAAGTTGAAAAGGATAGAATGAAAACAAATAGCATAATAATAGTTAGAGCTATAAAGCTTTATGATAACGATACGTACATTTTGTTATCAAAGGGATTTGATTTGTAAAGAAAAACGTAAAACCTTAACAGATGGAGCTAACACTAATTAAACAGTTTGATAACTCTTTTAAATTGGCTTATGACTCAGACCTTGAAAAAGCAAAGAAGATTAAGCCTCTCAAAGAGGTTAAATGCAAGATAACACAACCCAGAAATATAAAGTTTCACAGAAAGTTTTTCGCATTGATTAATTTAGTATATGACAATCAAGAACACTACAACAATATAAATCAACTAAGAAGAGATTTAACGGTTGCTAGTGGTTACTATACTAAAAGGATAACTATACACGGAGAAGAGATAACAGAGCCTAAAAGCATATCATTTGCCAAGATGAGCGAGTTAGAGTTCTCAGAACTTTACTCCGCAATGTTGGATAGTATAGAAAAGTATTTTAACTTTGATAAGGAATCAGTAAAAGAACAGATAGAACAACATTTTTAATGTTCAATATAAAATACAAATAGGTTGTTTTTGTACAAAATCTTATACGTTACTATGAAACCTAAAAAGAAAAAATGTAAAGTTTGCAATACTGAATTTGAGCAGTTCAATTCTTTGGTGTCTTGGTGTTCTCCATATTGCGGTTATAAGCTATCACAAGAAAAGCTAAAAGACAAAAAGGCTAAAGAGTGGAAAGCAGAAAAGAAACAACTTAGAGAGAAGTTAACTAATTGGAAAAGCAAGTTTCAAGACGAGATAAATAAAATAGTTAGGCTAATAGATAAAGATTTGTTTTGTTTAGCTAGAAAAACAGGAGGGCAAATGCACGCAGGTCATGTATTTGCAAGAGGTGGAAACCAAACAATAAGATACAACCTACACAATATACACAGGCAATGCGCAAGGTCTAACCACTTTCAAAATGATGATGGACTACTAAGAGAGGGTGTTGTTGAAGAATACGGTCAAGACTACATGAACTTTATAAGCGAGCTAAGAAAAACACCTGCTTTAGATATAAGTAATTCGGAATACAAAGAACTTTACTACAAGGCTAAAAAAATAGTTCTAAGATTAAAGAAAGCAGATTTAAACTACTCTTTAGATAATAGGATAATAATTAGGAATAAAATAAACAAAGAGTTAGCTGTTTATTCTGATGAGTTTTGCGTTTATCTCTTGAATTTAAAAACTAAGTAACCAATAAGCATAAATAAAACTATAAAGGCTATCGCTATAAATATCCACTTGTAATTATTAGCATCAGAAATAGACTTATCTTTAGTTCTTATTATAGATTTGTCTTTTAAATGTTCGTCTATATCCTTTTTAACCTCATTAGATTGCACTACGCTGTCTTTCTTTTGCTTTTTGATAGTGATAGTCTTAACGTTTTTAAAAGTATTTTTAATGCCGTTAGAATCAGTTATAGTAGTTTCTAGTTTTGGATCGTGTGCAACTACTGTAATCTCATCAAAAGAAAATGAAACTCTGTCTAATTTCTGAACCGTAACAGTTTTGTCTATTGTTTTTCTATCTACGTCTAGCTTGTTATTGTTTGTAGACTCTGTAGATTTACAAGAGATAAATAAAAGTATTAAAAAAACTTTGTAGTATCTCATAATTATATTATCTTAGCCGTGATTAATAATTCTAGATATCTAGTTCGATAAAACTAGGTTGATTTTTTACTAAAATTCTTAAAAACACGCATAGTCTAAAATGTGTGTTTTTTTTTATATATTAATTATTTCTAAAGGCATCTCTCCGTTAGAATCAAACTCTAAGCTGTTGATAAGGTTTTTTAACGTCTTTTTAGAGCTTGACACATCTATTATATCGTCTTTGTTTACGTAACCTAATTTACCCACTAAAACACATCCTAAAATATCTGTATAGAAATTACCCGAGTGTATTAATATATGAGTTCGCCCAATAACCTCTGTAATATGGAGATGGTTTTTGAATTTCTTTGAGTATCTCTTTTTTACTATATACTCCCCTGTTGGAATACAACTTATGTTTGTCTTGTTTTCTTTCCATGTCAACTCTAGTGTATCACATTTAAAAAGAACGTGGTTAAAGTCAGATAAACCAAATAAACTGCCTATGGTTTGCTTTTCCCCATGTGAATATCTCTCTATTAATAGTTTTACTGCTCTCAATCTTTATTCTTTTTATCTTTTAGTGATAATTGTATTTTAGTTATACCTCTCTTAATCTCTTCTAAGCTTGCGTCTATCTTTTCGCTTTTGACCTCTTGTAGATTTATTCTAAGCTCGTGGTTCTCTAAAGTAACCTCATGTCTAGCTACAGTTTTGTTTAGTTCGTCCCTGGAGTTATTCCACATGACAAGAAAAGTAGGTATTAAAGCAATAAATACTGCTATTATTAATTGAAGTTTTGTAGATGGCTCGTTCATTTTACCTTTAATTTTTTCCATTTTATATTATAGATTAGCACCAGTAAAACGAGTAATGGCAATTTTATATATGATAGTTGTTTGTAGAATGCAATATAATCCAAAATATCAATAAGTGCAATCAATATAAATGGTTGTATTATATTTTTAGTGCTTTTGCTATTAGATATAAATATACATAAAAAAAGAACAACTAAAACCTGTATCATATAACCTAATTCATAAACAAATGCAGATATATTTATACCTTTTACTCCTACACTATTATAGTAATCATAAAACAAAAACGGGTTTATTCTACCCATCCCTATGAATAAATTATGAAGCCCTGATAACAACGTTACTGTACTCAGGGCTAATAATATGTAAAAGTTTCTTTTAGTCATTTTCTAATCTCTTTCGCTTTTAGGAAGTCCATCACCTCCAATGTTTCTTTTCATTCTAGCAGCTAGGGAGCTACCTTTTGTATATAACTTACCATTGCTTGAATTTGTTACGTTTCCATCCTTAGCCGCTAAAAACCCAATACCCGTAATTAATAACAAGAAGTCAGCAACGCTAAAACCTCCGTTAGTGTAAGCATTAAATCCTAATCCGATTAAAGCAATTACACCAATCGCTGTTGTTTTCCAATTTTTCATTTTTATTTATTTTAAATTTAATACTACAAATATAATCAATATAGCAATCATACAGAAAGTTATTTCTTTTGTTAATCCTTTGCTTAATTTTAGGGTCTTTCTTTCTTTTTTGTGGAATATATACCAATGACTATATTTGTAAGGATATAATATTGATAAATACAACTTCTTATCTATAACATCCATTAAGTTACCCGACAAAGCATATATTAAAAACATTATCCAATCATTATAAATAATACCCAATGTTAAATATAAAGCATGAAATATAATCTCATACTTCTGATAACCCTTACTAACGTTTTCCCCTAAGTAATCAATAGGATAATGTAAAGCAAACACGCAAGCAGCACCAAGGTAAGGATTCTTAGTTACGTATGTTATACACGTTCCTACTGCATACGATACTGCTGTGTGAAAACTTGTTAGCATTGATTATAGTTTACACTTTTGGTATGAGTAAGCTCCCATCCTATGATTTCCTTCTCCTGATACTTCTGCTTTGTATTTTTTCCATCCGTAAGGGTGGTCATAAACAGGTTCTTCTTCTGTACCCTCGTTTGGTAGATTATGCCAAATAACATCTAATTGGTATCTATCCGAATACTCTGCTTCTGTAGCTTCTGCAATCTTTTCTCTGATTAAACCCCCCGCTATATGAAAGCTATGGTTTTCTTCTGTTGATTGTAAACTTTTTAGCATCTCCAACGCTTTCTCGTGTGTTGGGAATATGTATTTTCCGTAGTGTTTCATTATGAAGTTATTTTTATTGATTTTATTTTCGCATCAAAAATAAGAGTATCGTTTACTTCTGCTAAAACTAAAAATTTGATATCATCTACACCAAGAGCAACACTATTTGTGGAGTTTCCAAAATCAACACCATCTATACTAGCAAAATAACTTCCTGACTTACCCCGTATTTTTAATACAAAATCCTGACTCGGAGTACTTGAAATAGCCATTGCAACCGCAGAAGATACGCCTCCTATGTCAAAGTTAACAGACAGAGTGCCTAAAGCTTCTTTTGTTATACGCAATCTGTTTGAGGTACTACCATCAGACAATGTTAATCTTCTTCGTGAACTAGAAGCTCCTAAATCCTTAAAAGAAAACTCCACAATAAAATCAGAACCATCAATCCACTTACTAATATCAGGTGTTTTAAACCCTGTGTCTGCTAGTCTTGTTTGTGTTGCTCCGTTTGTTGGTATGTAGGAAGTAGCTAGTGAGCCTGCTTCTAGTTGTGCGCCATAAACTAAAACACTAGCACTATCAGAAGTTCCAAAAGAACCTCTTAGACCTATTTTAAAAGTTCTTGAACCTGTGTTTGCGCCTGTTCTTTTAGTGTCTAATCTTTGCCATTCGTTAGTGGCTACAACCAAATTTCCTTGTTGGCTATCTGAATCAAGAGCAATTGTATAATCATTTGTATCTGCTGATTTTATCCATATGGAAGATGTTAATTCTTGTCCACTAGTAGCGTTGTATAATAAAATTAGTTGAGACACATCAGATGCCGTATTACCTCCGTTTAAATTAAAATCTAATTTTGTCGCATCATTTAAACCCGTTGGACTTATTGAGTTGTTAGGAGTCACGATTACGGAATCTCCTAAGCCTGATGAAGAACTATTCCACTGACTAAAATCTTCGCTATAAGTAATAATATTAGTGGCTTGTGGTTCGTTATTCAAAACACCAACACCATCAACATAAGTTACACTAGGCTCGTATGGTAAAACATCATATAATAAACCATCTTTGTTTACCGCTGTTTTGTTAGAGTTTCTATCACAGCCCATTAAAACAGCCTCCTTTACTCCTGTATCTGTATCAGTAACAGTCATAGCCATTCCGCCTTGACCTGTAGCCCATTCTCCGTTACCTAAATTTATTTCATATCCCATTATCTCTCTGTAAATAAGTTACTAATATTTTGTACTACTTGACCCCATGATGTATCAGTACTATCATATTTTGTTATATCGTCAAAAACTGTGTTATCTCTTGTTTTACCGTCCATCCAATCTCTAGTGTTGGCAACTGAGTAGCTCATTTCTTCAATTGTAGGTAAGTTAGTAGCATCAAATACACCACCAACATAAACATTATCAATCTTAACTAAGATATCTGTTCCGTTTTTGACTACTTTTATATCTCTTAGTATAGTATTGTCTGAGTGGTCAAATGTGATATCAGCTATTGTAGTACTATTATTTATAAACTTAGTAGATATTTGATTATCAGTCGAAGTGTAACCTATAGATACAATGCTATTTGTTAGGTCTGTCATAGCTACAACTCTTTCTGTTCCTGTTGTGTTACTTGCAGCAGCTAATTCTAGCTCCCAAACCATTTTATTAGGATTTATAGCTAGTTGGTACGCTTGGTAACATCTCTCTGTTAAAGAATTATCTAAAAGCAAAACAGGGCAACCCTCCCCTGAATAATCAATTCTAGGAACGTTTGTTGCCATAGACTCAGTGTCTCCGTTTGGGTCTGTTCTGTCTGCTGGTGCTGGTCTACTAAAATTAATAAACCCAACAGAGCTAGGAACTATTATAAATGCTTTGCTTGTATTATAAGACTGCGGTATAAATGCAAATACTGTACTCATGTTATATTATTTTTTCTATATATTCTTTTACACATCGTTCAGCTTCAAAAGTACCCCCATCAGCTAAAACCCTGTCTTTATAGCCATAAAATAACTCGTCAAAAGTATTTGTTGGCTCTCCTTGTCCTACTAAACTACCATTAAAAGAAACAAACTCATCTATTGTAGAGCTTTCCCCTAAGCTGTTTATATATGCTGATCCAAAATCATCATTACCATTACCGTCTGAAACTCTCCATTCTAATAGTTGTCTTTGTCTTTTTATGTCCCTTAACGCTTGAAACGTTATAATTGAGTCGCTTGAAATATCGTTAGTTACCAATCCGCTAAAATCAATATTGTAAGATTGACCAACAGGTATAGAGCTAGTCCATCCGTTTGTATTTGTTCTTACAGTTGTGTCTAACATTTCGGCACTTTCTGAAAAACTATTATCCGTTAAACAACCGATAGGCAAATACTCGCCATATTGTTTTATATATAATATCTTTAATGTTCCGTTTATCATAATTTAAATATACAAAATCTATTTAACTATAATATTTTATAGTTTTTATTTATCCTCTAATAGTTGGCTCTACTACATTACCATAGTCTAACCGTTTCTCTACGTCTAAATCCGTTAGCTCATCGCCAAACATTTGCTTAAACTCAGCAGATATAATATTACTCTTTGTGTCGTAGCTATATTTAGTAACTCCAAACTTACCAGTCCTTCCATCAATAGTAATAACACTCAAATAATTAAAATAACCAAAAACATCACCATTAAATATTCTCATTGTGTTTGCGTTCATTCGCATGGCTTCCGAACCCATTAATTCGAGAACTGGCACGGCTTCCGTTATTCCTTTTCGATACCATGTTTCTGTGGGTGTTATTCCGTCTGATTTGTATAAAGTACCCTCGTATGTATTAAACTCTGAATCTCCAGTAAAAACCTCTCTGGTTTTTTCTATTCTTGATGACGGATTGTTTGTTCTTTCAAAAGTCCATGTCTCGCCTTCTTCGTCTCCAACATCTAAACTAGTTATGGATATGTTTGTGAAATCACAAATACCACTATTTACCGTTGAAGGATCGTCCTCTGGATTGTAAAACCTAATTTGCATAGTGCCTTTAACGGGCACGTTATTAACATCTAAATCATAACTACTTAGTGTATCACCCTCTGAATAATCAGTTTTTATAGTAGAAAAACTACCGTTTAACTTCCATGAGCCGTTTGTGTTTAAAGTGTAGTAATTAGAAGTATTATCGTCGTCTACTCTTACTACAAATTTATTTCTATTTAAATCAGAACTAGATACATTACTAAAAGAATAAGCAAGGCTTAATTTAAAACTAGACCCACTTGGTACTATGTAGTTAAGTGTGTTTATAACTGAGTTCTTAAATCCAGGCCCTAAAACATTTAACCCAAATCCATATTCTCCAGCAGGTTTAATCACTATCTCTAAAAGGTCTGTTATTACAAAGTCATCATATCCAGTTCCATTACTTAAAAGACTGTTGTTATCTATTAAAGAGCGTAAAACACCATATTTATAACTAATCCTATAAGCCCCAAAACTAGGCTGATTTGTAAATTGTTGGTTTCCGTTACAGTAATGAGGGTCGTACCCGTCTACTTGGCTACCTATTGTAAAATCAAAATCGTAAGTTATAGTCGTTGGAGATAACGCAACCCCTAAATAGTCGTATCTAAAGAAAGTAGCCGTTTGATTGCTTACTAATTGATTTGGTTTATAGATTGCCCAACGTCCATTGTAAGACGTTAAAACTGCCCCGTAAGGCTCTAATATATCCCTAATAACTTCTTCACAATTCATTACAGTAACCTCATCGTCTTTTATGTATCGCCTTGTATTTGCTTTTACGTTTTCTAAAATAGAATTTGTATCTGCTAATCCTGTATAAAACACATCAATATCTACGTTTATATTTACTTCGATCCCTGTTCTGCGTAACGCTAAAGAAAGTATTTCTAATTGTGATTTTACACCTGTTATATTAGTTCCGTCATCATTTACAAAAGCTAAGTTTTTAAGATAACCAAGTCCATCAATACAATCAAAAGACACAATCCATTTGTCATTTACGTAATCTTCAAAAAATCCTTCGGGGTTTAGCCACCCTTGAAATAAAATAACGTTATTTCTGTAATAAATACATTTAAAAGTTTTTTCGTTTTCCTCAAATAATTCTTCGAAAGTTAAAGATGCATCAGCCTCTAAGTTTACTCTTAATCCTTGCCCTCTAATAGCCTCTAGGTTTTCGTCTACTTGCCCGTAATCCATAGTAACGTAGCCTTGAACCTCTGAAGGAGATTCAAAATAATTAGAGTCATATAACTCAAATCTATGTAAAATGTTTACACTATCATTATATTCTATATAGTATTTTATGTTAGGAACATTTTCTATTGCTAATATAGCGTTGTCTTCTAGTCCACTAAACAAAAAAACCTCAAAATCAAGATAAGGTTCTATTAGTTCTACTTTTAAAGTGTCTGTCGCTATTATAGTAGTGTTGTATGGTTGGTTAGTATATCCAGCACCTGTGTAATAATAATCTAATTGGTCTTTTAAGTTTATAATAGTTTGCTCAATATCTGTACCTATCTCACATTGATAGTAATTAGACGTAGCACCATTCACAAAAGTAGTAGTACTCCATTTATCTGTATTACCTATAGGATCTACTTGAACCTTTAAAAAGTTACCTGCTAGATTATTGCTTGTTAGTTGTATTGTATAAAAACTGTTTGCCATCCTAGTTAATTGATAAAGTACCGTTTAAACTTCTATTTCTATTTAATGTATTACTCAATACACCTACTAACTTTGTCCCTTGAATCTCAAAAACAACGTTTTGTAAACTATTAGAGTTACCGCTAAATGATGATTGGCTACTTCCACTAAACGAAGATTGACCAGTACTACCCGAACTTGCAGGAATACTTACATCAGAACCTCCTCCACCTCCAGAAGAACCTAGTTTTTTAGCACCCGCAGAGAAAGCAGAACCTAACGCTAATAAAGCAACACCCGCACCGATAGCGGCTAATGGATTAAGAGTTGACAAAGACGCTTTAATTGCCTTTATACCTATACCTATACCTATTGCCATTCTACCTAATTGAGAAACAATACTACCTAAAGAGCTTAATAAAACAGCTCCTGTTGACTTTAAAACATTACCACCATTAGATAAAGAACCTCCTATTGCGTCTACTAACCCATCAAATGTTCCTGCTATTCCGTTGCTAATTATGTCGTTCGCTTGGTTGTTAAGATTACTTAACTCTTCTACAACTTTATCTGATTCTGTAGAAACAACATTACTAAGACCTATACTTGTATCTCCGCCGCTTTCCTCACCTCCCGAAAATCCTAACCCTAAAGAATTGGCTATTTTTTCACCTATTCCTTTAGCAAACTCTCCTACGTTGTTTGCCATGTTAGACAAACTTTCTTTTATTTGTTCGGGTGTTTTGTGTTCTAAATGTCCGCTTATAGTTGAATCTATAGCCTCGCCTAACACAACCGCTACATCGTTTCCTGCTTTAGTTATGTTGCCTTTTATCTCTTCTGATATCTCAGAAAAACCTTTAGATATTACACTCTTAACACCGCTAATACCTTTTTTTATTTTATCTAAATCAAAGGTTAACGCACCTGCTATAATAGTTACTATATTGCTAAACAACTCTACAACGTTTTTACCAAATCCTTTTATTACAGCCCAAGCGTTGTCCATGGCTAACTTTGCGTTAATCCAAAGTATTTTAAACGTTGCTGCTACGCTTGCTATAATACCCCTTAATAATACGCTTTGGTTATATACGTCTACAAAAGAATTATAAAACTCAGATACTTTATTTATTACACTATCAAAGTTCTTGTAAACAACAGCCGCTAAAGCTATGATAGCAGCAACAACCAAAGTAATAGGTGACAACAACACTCCAAACCCTGCAATCAATGCAGGTAGTATAGTTGTAGATAAAAACCCTAACCCTATAAGTAAAGGACCTAAAGCAGCCACAAAAGCAGTAACTACTACTATTATTTTCTTTGTTTGTGGTGATAATGCACCGAATTTTCTAACTAAATCAGATATAGTATCAATAACAGGATTTACATACTGCATCATTATATCTCCAAAGTCTTTAAGTAATAAAGAAACACTATCTTTTAAGGTAGATAAACGCCCTAAAAAGGTTTTACTTTGTGCCTCCATACCACCTGCGAAATCAGTTTGACCGATATTCATCAAGTACCCCTCAATAGCCGCTGACTCCATTTTAACTGTTTTGGTAACGCCTTTAAAAGTAAACGAAACCTGATCGCCTTGCTTACTTGCACGAATACCAAACTCTTTTAAACGCTCAAACTCTCCCGTACTCGCATCAGCAACCGCCTCAATCATTTGATTAAGTGATTTACCCATAGCAGACGCAGTATTACCGTAAGCAGTCAACGCTTTTTCGCTTGGGTCTAATCCTAAGTTTTTAAGTTTTATAAAAGCATCTGCAACCTGCTCAACCTGGAACGGTGTTTTTGCTGCAAAATCAGTAATAACTTTAAAGGCTTTTCTTGCCGCCTCTGCATTACCGTTAAAAGAAGTTCTTAAAGAGGTTTCTAATTTCTCAAAGTCTCCTGCCGTTTTTAAAGCAGCACCACCTAAAGCAAGTAAAGGTAATGTTATGTATTTAGACATAGCACTACCTATAGACTTCATTTTCTCGCCTGTTCTTTGTAGTTTTTTACTAAAAGAATCTACATCATTAGAGAATGAACCAAGCTCTTTTTTAGCCTTGTTAAGTTCTACGATTAGGTTATCTATATCAGCACCTATTTTTACGTTTAACTCATTGCTTGCCATTCCTTTTTTGTATTTCTTTTAGATAAACAGCTTGGGCGTTTCTCATAGCCTCTAACTGCCTTTCTGTTAGTTCTTTTTGTTTCCTATCATCTAAAGGCATAAACTTTTCTTTAGATTTAGGTAGTCTTTTTGGGTCTGCGTGCGATCCTACTAGAGCTTGATAAGCAATTTCCCTTACTTTAATCCATGAATAATTATCCATTCGTCTGTATGCAAATTGTCTTATACGAAATTCCGCCCAAGTCATATCGTAAACATATTCTAAGGACGGACAATTCAACTCTCCCAAAGAAAAGGACAAAACGTCCTCAGACCAATTTATTTTTGTAGAACCGCTCTCTTCTTTCCCTTGGATTTTGTTGTTGGTTCGTTAGGAACATCTTTACTCATACTCTTAGTAAAAGCCTCTAAAAACTTACTTACGTTTTCAGATACTATTCCTCCATCTTCATCTATAAGGTCGGTCAGCTGATATAATGATAAACCTAATTCCTCATCCTTTCGTAATGATGCGTATGTAGCTGCTCCGTGCATTATCTTCGGCAATAGTTTAAAAGGGTTTTTTTGTAACCCTCCCATTAATTCCTCAATAGATAAATCCAAACTATCTAGCAACTCTCCCAAAAAACCAAGCCCAAAATGAAACTCAATTTCTTTCTTTGCAATAACTAATTTAATGCTCTTCATATATTATTAGTTAGGGTCTGTAGTTGTGATTGCTCCGCTTCCTGATAACGTACCGCTAAAAGTAGCTAGTTCATCTCCTGCTGCTGCATCTAAAGTTAAGTCAGAGAAAATACCCGTCCCGTAATAAGCAGTAGTATCTGCTAATCCCGTATCCATTTTCCAAGTCTCAGCCGCTCCTGTTTCTAAAAGAATCTTTAAAGCGTCATGTGATACCTTGTCCGTATCGGTACTTCCTGCTGACGTTGTGTCAATGTAGTTACCCTCAAATGTAATCTCATAAGTTAAAGAACCTGCATCCTTAATGACAACTCCAGGATTGCACTTTGTTTGTGATTCAATAATGTTTCTTGTTTGTGCTAAACTATTTGACGTAAGGCACGCAACAGGCTTATAGGCTGAAACATTATCCCATATGTACAAAATAATAGCATCTCCTTTAATGAAAGACATATTTATTGTGTTTTAAGTTAAAAAAATATTTAATGTAAATATAAGCAAAATTTATAACATATTAGTTATTCTAAATTCTATCTATTTAATTCTAAAATTTATTGTGATAAACTCTCTAAAAATGTTTTCGTGATCCGTAGAAATAGTTAGCCCGTTAGGGAAGTCTTGCGTTTGTACAAATATCTCTAAATCACTCGCTGCATCTAACACCAAGTCATTAGTTTGAAACCTAATCTCATCAATAATATTGTTTGCAAGCAGTTTACTTCCTGGGTTTCCTGGTCTTGGATAATAAGTAACCGCCTCTATTGTAATTGAGCTATCCCAAAACCATTCGCACTTATTATTCTTATCTACTGAGCTTGTTTGTGTGCTTAGTATTGTATAGTGGTCAGGTTGATTAGCACCCGATACATAAGTGTCAAAACACTCTATAGCGTAACCATCTACTACAATCCCATCTATAGCATCGTAAACAGCTTTCCTAACCCATTTATTAGGTAAATTCTTATCCATTACTTATTAAATTTATCTGTTAAACGTTTCAACGCTGTGTTTAAGTCTTTTATATATTGATCGCTACCCTTCATAAATGCAGGATATAAAAACGGTTGAGCTGGTAGGTTTACTTGTCTCACTCCTTTACCCTTGAATAATATAGCTATCTCTTCCCAACCCTTAGGTATCGATGTTAGCATACCTGTACCAAACTCCATAAAAGCCGAATACTTCTCTAAAGCTGCAATTATGTAAGTTGTTTTATTTACTTCTTCTGTGACTATTCCTTGTCTTAACTTACCTAAATCTACGGGAGCTTGCCTTTTAGCGTCTGCTTGAATCTCTAAAGCTTGAATCTTTGTTATATCCTCAAATTGTTTTTGTCCCTCAATACCAAACTTTTTAAACTTCTTTTCTAAAGCCTTAACACCTACAACATTTGCGTTTAGTTTCATGCTATATTGTTTTCTATGTACGTTAACACGCAATCATCAGCCTCAAACGTACCGCCATCCCCTATAACTCTATTTTTGTAATTAATAAATATAGTGTTAGCGTCTGGATTTATAGGCTCTAATACCTCAACCGATTTAGTTTTTTCTCTTGATGCTGTTAGCACAATAAAAGACTCGTTAAAATCCATATTCATTGGACTCATAGTAAAAGTATATTTTACCCCTCTATACATTAAGAACTGATTAACAGAATTATATTGTATATCGTTTCTATAACGCATCGTAATATCCAACTTTTCAGAATAATCACTAACACCTACCTCAGTATCTCTACGGGTGTCTTTGTGTGTTCTAACGGCTGCCCAAGACGAAGTTATTAGTTCATTGTAGGTTGTAGACCCACCAGAACCATCTTTAACCCTTCTAGCTTGCCATATCTCTATTTTTCTGTTAAGTTGTCTAGCTCTCATATTATAAAGCGTCTATTAATGTTTATATACTCTTTTGACATTTCACTAAGGTAATCAGAAACAGTCATGCCTTTAACCTCTTGTTTCTTTTTAGCTTGGTTATAATAGTACTCAATTATTTCATAAGCCACGTTGATAAGTTCAAAATCTACATTATCAGCGAAACTCTCCCCAATATTTAAAGTAAATTCATTTTCCACGTCTAAACTGTTGGCGCATACCGTATAATACAAACCCTTATTTGTAAATTCGTAATCAGTTAAAGTAGATAAGTCTGTGTTAATTGGGCTGTCATATATTCTAGTGTAGCCATTAATTAAAACATATTCTTTTTCTCTTGCTGAAACTATTTGATTTGTTCTCTTCTCGATCCAACTAAATGAAGCGTTTATAGTTCTAGTTATAAATTGGTCGTCCTCTGTTAAAGTATCGTCTACCCTTAAATAGGTTTTAGCGTCGTTTAGTGATATTATATCCGTATATGCCATCTATTTATATTAAAAAAGCCTGCCTAATTAAAGACAGGCTAGTTATTATTATTTAGAGTCTTTTTTACTTTTCTTAACTCTCTTAGCTACTTTGTGTTTGTTTATTAACGTAGATGCTATCATCGAGTCTATAAATATCTTATCACCTTTTTCCTTGTTAGCAAAAGATTTAGTAAATTCTATCTCTATCATATTAGCTCGCTAAAGTTATTAATGCAGCAGCAATACCGTCAACTTTTCTCCATCCTGGAGCGTCAGCACCTCTGATTAAGAATAACAATCTACGTCTAGCTTTCAATGTAGTCATGTCAGATGTAAACTGTGCGTTAATCTCACCTTGTGATAATACTACTCCTGGCTTTTCGTAAATACGTCCAAATCTATTATCTCCTAAAGCCATTGTATCAGCAGTGATAACATTAGATTCAATAACAGTTACACCATCAATAACCTCTCCGTCTCTTGATACAAATGGAGGCATTACATAGTTGTTATTAGCATCTTTCTTCAACTTATATTTGTTGATGTCTGCGATATTCATAAAAGCTATATTAGGCATATACTTAGAACCTCCTGTAGTTGTTATAGCTTCTTTTACTTTTGGGAATAAATCGTAAATAGATGCGTCTTGAATACCACTAGCAGAAGCCGTATATGTAGGGATAGAGTTCATTAACCCTTTTAGGTTGTTCCCTGTTCCTGGACCGTTTGCAATTTGATCATCTACGATTAAGTTAACGTTTGTGTTAAGGAATTGCCCTAACTCAGCAGCAAACATAGCCTCATCTTCAAAAAACTCTTCAGACACAGGTAATGTATCTCCAATTTTCTTTAATGAAATAGTTTCTGTTACCCATGCAGCAGTAGACTCTGGAAAAGAACCACCTTCTGCAACCATAGCAGCAGCTCTATTGATAGTAGATTCATCCCAATCGTAATATCTAATAACCCCGTTGTTGTTAGACTCAGAAACAGGAATCTTTACAAAAGCGTCATACATTGTAAGTTTTCTAGTAGCCAATTGACCAATAGAATCAAGCTCTCTAGCTTGTTGATTTCCATTAATAGTAGACCTAACTGTATCAGCTTTTACAGAAATCTCTTTATTGCTATTCTTAGTAGACATTGCTTTAAGCTCTACAGAGTGTTCTTTAAGCTCCATCGCTGTAGTCTTAACAGTTTCTCCTTTTGTCTTAGCTTGTAATTTAATATCTAAAGCGTCGATATGGTCTTGACTTAATTTTAATTTAGCCTCAAATGCCTGAGCAGCATCGTTAATAGACTTTTGGATAGCCTCTTGGTTCTTTGCTCCGAACTCTACTAGAGCCTCTTTTATTTGTTCTTTTGATTTACCTTCTAAATCAGAACTCATTTGTTTTAATTCTGCATCTAAACTCATTTTCTTAGTGTTTTTCTAAATTCGTTAATAATATTTATATTCTTTTGCTCTTCTGTTAGCGGCTCATCATTAGAAGTGTCAGTGTCTGACGGCTCTTTGTCTGAAAGTGCTTTTAGCATTGATTCTATTTGTCTTAATCTATCGTCTGAATAATCTAAGTTATAAGATTTCTCTATCAACTCCATTATTCCGTAATGAGATTTAATCCCCTTAATACCTTGTACAGTGCTTAATTCATTAGCACCCCAACTAGATAAAAAAGAGTATTCCATTAACTTATACTCGTTAATTATTGATTTGTTTTTACTATCTCTACCTAATACTTGATAACCAATACTTAACTCAGCGTTTAAGCCAGATTCATGCATTAGTTTAACATCTGTGAACATATCCTTCCCTAAAGGCTTATTCATATTGAACTTGGTAGTTGTAAGCAATCCATAAGAGTCATTAGGGTCTATATTCAAAGGCACACCGACCATTTCTCTAGGGTTGTGATCCTTTAAAACTCTAATCCTCTTAAAGTTCTCTGATACTGTTTTATTAAAACTACCTCTTGCCGAAATATCACCATCGCTATCTTTAAAATCGTAAGCGTTAGCGTAAGCAGTAACAATTCCCTGAGAATCGTCTAGGTCTTTCAAATCTAATGATATTTGTTTAAAATCCATATTTAATTTTATATAGGTGTAATCACATTTGTAAAGATAAGTAAAATTTATTAAACGACAATATTGTATAAATTTTATCTATATTATTGAGTGTCCTCATTATGTGGTATTATTAAACTAGATTTTTTTACACCGTTATTTATTATTTCTTGATTATCTTTAGTCGCTAAGTCTGTAGTGTCTGCTTTGCTTGCTTCCCTACTTAAATTATTAGTGTTTACATCTTGCGTACTTGGGTCAAATGTACTTAAACCGCTTACATCAGCTTTACTTGCATCTCTACTCGCTGTATCTGTAACAACTTCTTCACCGTCTAAGGTTGCTTTAATATCTGTACCCGTAAAATTAAGTAAGTCTGTTTTAGCTTTTATCAATGCAACATCAGCAATACTTGTGTTAAATACAGCAGGCGGGTTAATTTGTATTGAATTACTTGTAGTTGCAATTATAGAAACACCATCATCTCTATTTATCCAGCAGTTGTTAATTTGCAAAGGAGAACTTTTAATATTGTCAAAAGTTATATCTACTTTATTGGTTGCGTTTGTTATTTTATTAACCTGAGACCATACTAGCGCACCGAACGCCTCTGAAATACCTACTTGTGTAGTAATAAAATAATAGTACCACGCTCCAATATCTGCACCTTCAATATTGTTATCTGCGTCATTAAAGTCAAATTCCATATTTCCGCTATCCCAAGAGATACCTGTTACAGTTGACCCATCTACTCCATGCTCATTATAAATCGCATTAGTCTCTTGTGATACTAAAGCAGTCCAACCTGTAGGAGTAACAACTACAGAGGTAGAAAATTCCAACATATTTATTTTAGCAACTTTTAATTCTAATACGTCACCAATAGAATAGCCTACTCCCTCAGCGTATTGCGCTGTATAACTTGTACCAGCTACAACTTGATTAAAAACTTGAGAAGAAGTAGTTTCGTTGTATATTCTAATTGTAGAACCAGCAACTAATCCTGTAACAGATATGTTTCTTAAAGGCAAAACCGTACCATTTGCATCTGTTCGTGTGCCGTTAAAGATTGCTCCATTCAGTAGTGTAATAACGCCTGTTGTAGTCATATCGCCTGTAAAGGTATTTGCTTTTATTGTAATGGTGTTGCCAGACACATTAAAAACACTAGATGCCGTTGCGTCTATTATTACGTTGTAACTGCCTGCATCTATTTGATTACCTGATTTAGTTACATATAAATTCTGCCTATCAAAATTATCGTACCAAAACTTTTTAGCCCTGTCGTAAAATTTGTTAGCATTATCAATTACACTATAAGAAGCAATAGTTGTTTCGTTTGTCTCTGTAATAGAAGCATCTAATGATAATAAAAATACTGGCTTTTTGTCACCTGACGCGTAATGATTGGGTGTTTGCTCTGTTGGTAAATGTAAAAAACTAGAAAGTTTGTAATTTAAATCATACGTGTTAGCCACTCCACGATTATCTATATTTTTATCAGTAGAGCTTGTGCCTAAATACCATACGGAACTTGTGACTAAAAAAGTTGCATTACCGTTTATATCTGTAATCTCTGAATATGTTAAATCACCTGATGTGGCTGTTTCATAAGCTTGGGAGGCTCCGTAATTTGTAGTTGGTCTATTTCCGTTGTCTGTGTCAATTGCTTGAATCTTTGCGTTAGCCACTACTCCGCTTGCATCTTGAACTGTAAAAATCATTCTATTCTGAACAATCGTCTGGCTGCCTGCTGCACTAGATAAAGATACATTAATTAATGGTATCGGTGCAGGTATAGACGAGAAGGGATTAATATATCTTACAAATTTTAGGTTAGCTGATACTCCCGCACTCCTAAAAATTGTACTTACCCCAAAGCCCTCCATTCCTTCCAAGGTTAAATCGCTTACAAAATTAGTAGTATTTACATTGATAGTTTCAGGGTGTCCAAATGTATTTAACCCATTTACCGTTAAACTGTTTGCTGCTGTCCTGTATCCGTGACCATAAAACTCGCAATTGTTAATTGTTATAGTAGAAGCTGTTTGTGCAGTAAATATAAGTTTTAAAGTGCCTATTGTGCTATTTAAAAATATTGCGTTATCTAGGGTTACATTTCCTTCAAAATTATGAGCTAAATTAAACTGTGACCCTGTAGTTGCTCCGTCATTTACATTGACCATGCCTTGAATGGTTACATTAGAAGTTGATGTGGTTTGAATGTAACCATCAAACAGACCATTGTTACCCCCATTGATTTTTTCAAATTCAAAACTAATTGACGGTAAAGGGTCGTAAATAGTTGTATTTTGATACGTTCTAACAGTTGAGTTATCAAAATTACCTGTTATTTTAAAAACATACTTCCTTCCAGGCAAATCCGCATAATTAATAAACCTCAATCTATCGGTTGTCCTGTCTACGTCCAATGTACCTGTAACTAACAGTCGTGTATTATCTAACGTATATTGATTGCCGTTTTTAGTAACGCCAGTCAGTCCAATCATACCACTATAATTAGTATCTGTTCCTGTTTGTGTAATAACTCCTGCTGATTCTGAAAAACTCATAATTAAACCTTTGTATTGTAAATTGCCATATTAACCTCTTGCTACTATTAAATTAGTTAAATTCGTTCCATCAAAAGAACTATAAAAAGCATCTATTGTAGGGTATAACCCTGTGAAATAATCTGTCGTATATCTATAAACGACATCCCCTCTAAAGTTAGATTCTCTTACCGTTCCACCTGTTATGCTTGTATTATTGTTCGTGTATTTTACCCCTGTTAGATAGTCAAACCAACCATATTTAAATGATGTGTCAAAATCTGTACTACTGTTTTTAAAAAGTATTTGATTCTTTTCCCCACCCGTAGGGACTCCTTCGCCGGGGTCTCCTTTGTTAGCTGCTATTGACGGGTTAACGGTTACATCAATTTCAGTAGTCTCTACAGTTACCGTAAAATCTATATTTGTTTCGTCAGTAGTTATATTTACATCTACTTCGTTTATTATGTTATTTACAACTACATCTATCATTTTATACCTAAAGTAAAAGTTATTTCTAAATCACCCTCGATAAAAAAACTACATACCGCATTTAAATTAGCTCCTTTGTGTTCAGAAAATTCAGACCCATTCAATACTACTGATAGCGTTTTTTCTTGCCCTAAAACATTGCTACCAGTAATACTTAAGCCATCAACCAAAGTGTATTCTTTTATAAGCGTGTTTTTTTTGTAAATCTTTATAAAACAATTGCTAGTAAAAACCCCGTTAGTAGTCTTGAAAGGAAGTGTTTTGTTTATCTGAGAAACCCCAAGATCAAAATATCCAATGTCTTTAATATTGTAAAAACTTATATTGTCAGTCATAAATATGAATTGTAACGTTAATTATAACAAATATACAAAATCTATAACTATTAAATTAAGTATAAATTTTATCTATTTTGGTATCAAATCCCCGTTTGAGTCTCTAGCAGGAACTACAGCAACGCTACATCTACAATTTATTACGTTTCCTGCTGATGCTTTTGGATCTCCCGGATACGCTAATTCTTCACCACTAACATTAAACTTATCATTTAATCCAACCCTTTTGCCGTTCATTTGCCTGTGATTGAAAGGGGATGTCCTAGTTCTCTCATCTAACGCACTAATCCATTCTTTTTCCATTACAAACCCCGAAACATCTCCAGCTTGTACAGCCCCAAAGTTAGCGGATGCAGTTGTCTCAGTTCTTGCAATTCTTAACGCTTGCCATCTGTAGAACCTTTTTTCCCCTACAATCTTTTGCACTTCTTTAGCTGCTTCTACTATAGTTAATCCGTCCTCTATTCTAGTTTTAAGCAGGTCTACTATAGATTGTTTGTAAGTCTCTGTAACTGTAACCACACGTTCTATACCGTACCTAACAAAGAAAGCTCTTATCTCTTTTTCAAATAGTGTTGTGAAATTAGATAGTGTAAAGTTCTTTAATTGAGTGTTTATATATTTACCAACCCTTGAACCGTGTACGCTTCCAGTCTCTCTATATATTCTCATATAAGCGTCAGACATTAATTGGTTTGATACTGATAGATTTACTTGTGCCTCGTAGTTGGTTTCTGTTAGGTTTTCCCATGAAATAGAATTACCCCACTCATCAAACACGGGTATAAGTATTCGCATAGCTTTCTTTTCGTACCCTCTGCTATATATATCCCATTTGTTTCTATATGTAGCTCTACCCATTATTCAATTGTAAAAGAATCTTCTAAAGCGTCTCCTAGCTTTAATATACTTTGTGATGTAGTGTATTCTTGCATTTCTGGATTTTCTGTAGGTGTATATCCGATAGCCTCTCTGTATTCTTCTCTATTTACTACTGCTCTATCTAGTGAGTTATTTAACCATCCTGTTAACGTGGCCATATCCGCCTGCATCTCTGGAAGTTCCATTACATCCCATTTAATACAACAGTTTTCATATCCGTTGAATCTAGGTAAAAAGAACTCGTTTAAAGCATCTTCTAGTAACTTTAAATCTGGTGCAATATTATTAGTTACTACCCATTTTTCAACTACTTTTAAATTATCGTATTTAGCCCCGTCGTCATTGTTTAATAGCTTATCAGACCAAATCAAACAATTGGCTATTTGTTTAGAATCCCATTTAAGATAATCAAAAGGCTTTAACTCATCAGCGGTTAAACTCATTCTTGTAAATCCAACTTTAGAAGACAATGCAGTAATCTTACCCATATCATTAGGATCAGCTCTCATTTCTTGTAATCTACTTTTAACCTCGTCAGCCTGTTCCTTGCCAAAAGCCACGGTATCACCCCAAAGAAACCCATAAGCACCACCATTTTTTAAAGTTTGAATATTTAAGTCTATTGCTGAGTTTGAAGATTCAATGTTCTTTAAGGCTGCTGATAATTCAGATAATCCGTATAAATGCTCTCCGTTATCCCCATAGTTAGGGTTAGGCTTTTTGATGTGTATAACATCCTCTCCAGGAAACTCTGTGTACGTTTGCTGATAAACCATTATGTAGTGATCTATCGGGCTTTCTCCTACAAAATTATCTGTGTTATCTTTTAAAACTATTTGTGTGTATTGACTAGGTAATAGGTAAACCTGCATTGGCACACCTTTATTTATCCCATCGCTAGGCGATAACATATAGATATAAGCGTTACCCGTAGTTTTTAAGAATGTTTTATATAGTGCCCAAAATTCTACCCAAGTTTGATCCACGTTAGGACGTTCCATAGGAAAAGGCTTATCTTCCTTAGCATAAGCCTCGTTTTTAAGCCTTGATAACTTTACACGTTGAGATAGTGATAAGTCAAACTTTGTAGCTTTCTCCATCATTTCAACCCTGTTAGCTTTCTCTTTGTCCTCTATCTCCTTTATGTAATAAGGTACAGATGATGTTTTAGTAGCCATTTGGTTAATCAATGAAAAAACAGTAGAGTTGATGTTATAACCCTTTTTGATGTATGTTATGTTCTCAGTGTCATAGCTTGTTAGATTATGCCCATAGCCTTGTATAAACGTTTGGTTAAACGGGTTTTTAGCTTTAGGGTAAAATATATTGTTAGCTTGTTGTCTAAGCCTATTGCTTAGGTTACTTATCTGCTGAGTAATAGAGCTTGCTTTTAATTTCATAATTATGAATATATTAATACGTAAAAATACAAAATTATAATTAATTAAAATATAACCATCTTTGGTGCTAATTCGAACCAGTAACGCATCATAATAGAATCCCACTCATCAGGAGACCTGCCTATCATCTGCTTAACAACATCTTTAGATACTAACGCTACTTTTCCGTCTTTATCAATATCCTTTTGTTTCACTTGTTCCATTTCTTCCGTAGTGATACTTATAACCGATGAGTTACTTGCTATCTCTCCTACTTCTCGCTTCATTATCTTTGCAGCCATCTTATAACCGCATTGAGATTTAAGATTGTTAAAGTTCTCGTCGTTTAAGGCCCTTGAATTATTCACAAATCCTTTGCATCTCATAAAATCTACAACACCACCACCGACACCGTCCTCATCTGCAATCACTCTTGACATTGGTATGTTATATTTCTGCGCCAATCTTTTACCTTGGTTTACTACCTCCATCAATCCGCTCTTATCGATATGGTATCTATAAATACACTTCCAACCATGCCAAACCCTAAAGACTGTATTATCCTTTCCTTTCCTTGCGACGTCAATAGTAATGTATTTATCCCCCTCAGCTTTCACATGGTCCGCATTGAAGTAATCAGCAATAGCATCTGTATCAATCAGTGTGCTTGGATCATCATCATACTCCCAATTCCCATAGTATAGCCTTTGTTTGCTATTCTTATCTAAGCTAAGCAATGAATCCAAATAAGATTGCGGTAAATGTGGATTGTCTGTTGGAAGAGCCTGTACGAACTTCCTGTGTGCCGGGATTGTGTTATCCCTGTTCGGCTTGTAGAACTCCTTATACACCCAATTCTTGGCAGGGTTGCAACTTCCGAACATCTTAGGCCTTATATTAAATTCAGTAAGCTTGTATCTGCATCGAGAAAGAACTATCTGCCACGCCTTATAAACAATCTGGTTACATTCATCTATAAACGCTCCACAAACCTCTAAAGAACCTAAACTATCAAAATTAGGATCAGAAGGATAAAGAAACAAATCTTTTAACAGTATCTCTGAGCCATTATTAAAGTATATTATATTATTTTGTGCGTTGAATACGTACTGATCCGATATACCTAAACGAATAAGCCCAAGAGCATTACTCTCGGGTGTTGGATTGGATGTTAACTCAAAGAATGTATTTAGTGTAGTTTCTTTTAATGCTTTTAGTTTTGCCCTACCCATTAACCAACGTGAACCGGGATGAGTTTGACACATTTCAATAAGCCATAAAACACCAAAAGCAGACTTACCACCTCCAGCAGCTCCGCCGTAAAGAGTTTCTTTTGTCTCGTTGTCTTTGAGATAATATACAGCGTTTTCTTGTTTAGGCAATAACTTCATTAATCTGGTTTAATTCCACCTCCTAAACTAACTATATTAACAGGCTTATCTCCACCTTCTAAAGTAGTCTCTTGCCTGTCAGTCCAATTAAATCTGTTCTTCATGTTCATGTACCAACCTGTATAAGAAAAGTCTTTATTCTCTAGGTTCGTTCTACCTGATTTAGACCACCAAGCCTCAGAAAGTATCTTACCCATTTTTATGGTTTCCGAAAAAACTGCTTCTTCTTTAAGCCATCTATCCCATAAATCATTAGAGAAACTACCTCTCCACTTATATATTAAAGCCTTAACCTCTACATCAGAAGCTCCGTCTTTATACATATCTAATACATCGTTATACCATTCATTTGGTAAACTTGATGTGTCTTCTTTTGGTCTCCCTGATTGTGTCATAACTCAATAGTTTTCTTTGTGCATCTTATAACATAATACGATCCTGGATTGCTTGGATAGTGGTTTGTTTCGTTTGTTCCGTCTCTATCTTCGTACTTGTAAACATTTCCGTCTGCCTCGCATCCTTCCCATCCCCATGGTCTAGTATTAATAAAAACCCCGTTAGAGTACCAATATCTAGTACATTCATCACATACCTCTATAGTCTCAGGTTCTTTAGGTTGCTCTAGTGTTATATCTTCACCCGTTTCATTTGTGCAGTTTACGAGTAATAATATTAATATAATATATTTCATAATCTAGTTATTACGGTTAATATAAGCAATGTATAACTCTCTACCTACTAAACATAGCAAAGATATAAAAAAAGCGTATAGACTTGTATAATTGAAGTCTTTAGCCCATGCTAGGCAGAACTCTATAAACACCCATAGAAAGGATGATATAGTTAGTATTGACATTAGTGTAAATAGTTTGATAAATTTCATGGTGTTAGTTTTTAATTTCTAGTTCTTCTTCTGTTAGTTTAGGATATTCTGATACTTTCATATTTTAAGTATTAAAAAACCCTCCTAAGCATACCTCTATACTAAGGAGGGAAAACAATTAAACTATTCAACCATGAAAAAAAATAGTATTATGAATGTTAAAGATAGTGTTATTATTGTTTATATACAAATTTACAGCTTTATATTTTTAAAATGCTCTGAGAATGCCTCAGCACTACCTAGCCTTAAAGCTTCTGGTCTTAGGTTTACTTTTAAATCAAAATATCTATCTGTTAGGTTTGACATCATTGATTCAGATACACCTTCTTTTTCTCCTATCTGTTTTATTGTAGATTCAAGATCAGTTAAAAAGTAATATATTAAAACCCATCTTTTTTTGTTTGAGTGTCTTACTCTTACAGGCATAGTAATCTAATTAAAAGCTGTAAGAAAGGAATTAGCAGCATTATAATCTTTATGGTTTTCTTTTTCATGTCCTTGTGTTTTTAGGTTTTCTATTTCTTTTAGTATTCTGTTACATTCTGTGTTAAGAGTCTCTTGTTTTATTAACTCTATGTTCTCATTAAATTTAGATAGTGGTATAAACTTACCGTTAATATAAGCTCCAAAACTTCTTTTCTTTTCAGTTATATTAACTAATCTACCTGTCTTTGTGTTTACTATCATGTTCTTACACTCTGTTAACTCGTAGTTATGAGCCTTTTTAAATCTGTATTTAGTGGCTATTTCTATCATGTTTATTGTGTTTTTGCCGTGGTAAATGTTTGTTTATTCCTTGTTAGCATTAATACTACTCTACGTGCTTACTTCCTGTCAGTAGTTCTAATATTTTAATCAATCGCTTCTTTGCTCTTTTCATTCGGTAGTGTCTAAACCAACCTACTCTGTATATTAATTCACTTTCTTCTATCCCTGTTTCGCTCTTTGCTATTAATAATTCTTGCAAGTCTCCTGCTAATCCGCAATAAGTTCTAAATGTTACTTTCATATTTATTAAGTTTTGTATTATTAATCCGTACTAATGCTAACAATGTATATAAGCCATACAAGTACAGGCTCATATACTAACCGTTATATGCAAA
>Ga0209833_1000508_pt1 | contig 28355 bp, 31 predicted proteins | sample COGITO_mtgs_1105_3_FD_184797 | JGI IMG/M metagenome (GOLD analysis project Ga0209833, IMG submission 184797) | Pelagic marine microbial communities from North Sea - COGITO_mtgs_110506 (SPAdes) (version 2) | ecosystem: Environmental > Aquatic > Marine > Epipelagic ... | reverse complement strand
GAAGCTGTGAATATCAGTGATTTCTGGATTCACCCACATGGTGGGTAGGGCCTTGGGTGTGCGGGTGAGCTGTAGATTGGCTTGCTCGATGTGATTGCTATAGAGGTGCAGATCCCCAAAGGTGTGCACAAAGTCGCGTGCTTCATAGCCGCAGACCTGAGCGACCATCATGGTGAGCAGGGCGTAAGAGGCGATGTTGAAGGGAACGCCGAGGAAGAGATCGGCACTGCGCTGGTAGAGTTGGCAGGAAAGACCCGGTTTGTCCGAGTCGATATCATGAACGTAGAACTGAAAGAGCATGTGGCACGGGGGTAGGGCCATTTTATCAACCTTGCCAACATTCCACGCGGAAACCAGATGCCGGCGTGAGTGCGGGTTGTTTTTGAGTCCATCAATGAGGCGCTCAATCTGATCGATGACCTCGCCGTCGTCACCTTCCCAGGCGCGCCATTGCTGACCGTAGACGGGGCCGAGCTCGCCGTTTTCATCTGCCCACTCGTCCCAGATGCGGACGCCGTTTTCCTTAAGGTAGGCGATATTGGTCTCTCCCTTGAGGAACCAGAGCAGCTCGTGAATAATGGAGCGCAGATGAAGTTTCTTGGTGGTGAGGCAGGGGAACCCTTCGCGCAGGTCAAAGCGAGCTTGGCGGCCGAAAACCGAGACGGTGCCAGTGCCTGTGCGGTCTGTGCGCGACTCGCCGTTATCAAGAACGTCTCTGAGGAGATCGAGGTATTGCTGCATAGGTGGAGGTTGGAGATTTAAGATTCAATATTCAAGATGAATCATGCATCGCTCATCAGTAATGCGCTTGAGACCTGGCTTGTGAGCTTGATCCTGCCTTTGAAGTCTGTTTTTGCTGGGCTTTTGGTCTAAGCAGCTGGGCATCACCATCACAGCTAAAATAAGATGTTTGGAAATTGCTAATAACGCCGAGTTCGAAGATAATCAGCTTCTGTGCACATTGCCTCCTTCATACCGCGGCTCATATCGCACCTTTTTAATCTCATCAAGGTGGGTGTGATGCTTGCGGCAGCTTCTAGTATCCTAGCCCTAGGTGCTCGCGGGCATTGGCTTATGGATTTATTGGCAAATTTCCGAGTGCAGTATGCATTGTATCTCGTCGTTGCTGCGGCGCTTCTTTTTCTGTGCCGTAACTTTCGCTGGGCTGGTGTTGCAGCAATGGCGGCGGCTCTCAACCTTTGGGTTATTTCTCCGTATCTCTTGCCGCTGCCGCAATCATCTGAAAGTAAAAAGGGAGGCTCTGAGTCATTTCGCCTGATGAACTTTAATGTGCTATCTAGCAATAGGCGCTATGATGATGTGATTACTTATTTACGCAAACAGGATGCTGACTTTGTTTTCCTCCTAGAGGCGAGTCCTGGATGGGAGCCGGCCCTGAAGAAGATGGAAGATCTTTATCCTCACCAAAAGCACGAGATCCAAGCTGGTAATTTTGGCATTGCCTTGCTCAGCAAAACGCCATTTCAGAAAGTGGCGGTTTCTGAATACTCACCTTCAATCGCTTCGATCGATGCCCTTGTATTGGTAGGAGGCAAGAGGGTGAGGCTGATAGGCACACACCCGTATCCACCGATCAATGCTAAGGCAAGTCGGCTGCGTAACAGCCATATGCAAAGGTTAGCTGAAAGCATAGCTAAGGAGCAGGGAGCTACGAAAACCATCGTAGCCGGTGATTTTAACATGACGCCGTGGTCGCCGCACTTTAAAGACTTTCTCTCCGCCTCGCAGCTCGAGGATAGCGCAAAGGGAAGGGGCGTAATGCCTGCTTGGTATGCCTTACCTCTGTTTTCTTTTGGCATCTCTATCGATCACATCTGTGTCAGTGAGGGTATACACATTGAAGACCGTGGCGTCGGGCCAGACCTTGGTTCAGATCATCGAGCGGTCTGGGTCGATGTTAGGGCTGTTAATGAAATGGATCAGTGATCTCAGTAGACCAGCTCAATGGGAGTGATGGCTAATCGTTACTGCCAGGGTCTTTACGCAGGTTTTTCTTTTGGGAGTGTTTGGATTTGTCATCCAGCATACGGTTTTTGGCTCTGCGTGATCGCCTGCGTTTTTGGCGGCGGATTTTTTCCTGTGCCTGTTTTCTCGCGGATTTTTTGCCGTCCCTGATTTCCTCAAGTCGTTCGCAAAGTTCGCGCCGAGCGATGTAGCGGTTGAGCTCGCGGGATCGTTGTTGCTGGCACTTGACCTCGATGCCCGAGGTGCTGTGTTTGAGGTAAACACAGGAAGCGGTTTTGTTGACCTTCTGACCGCCGCTGCCGCTACCTTGGATGAATTTCTCGAGCAGGGTGTCTTCGGTGATGCCGAGTGATAGCATGCGGGCTTCGAGGGCTGCTGTTTTCTCAGGAGAAGGCATGTGAAATGTTGAATGCTGAATTAAGAATAGTGAATGCTCAGGCTGAGTGATCAGGACATGAATTCAGAGTTCTTCATTCAGCGAAGCGACCCGATGTATTGCAGGGCGGCTTTTTTTATTTCCCCGGCAACGTCGGTATGGGGATTGGCGAAGGGGGGAACGAACCATGGGTAGGAGCCGATGACGTCGCTGATGACGGCCACCTCACCGTCACAGGTTTGTTTTCCAGATGGTGGTTTGCAGCCAATGCCAATGGTTGGGATGGTAAGTTCTGCTGTGATTTTTTCTGCGAGATCAGGCACGAGGCTTTCGAGCACGATGGCGAAGCAGCCGGCCTGTTGGAGTGCGAGGGCGCCTTCGAGGATGGCGGAAAACTCCTCCTTGGTTTTGCCTTTCTTTTTGTAACCGCCTTCTTCCAAAACTCGTTGTGGCAGCATGCCGTGGTGACCGATGACAGGGATGCCGTCCTCAATGATCGCACGTATTTTTTCGAGCTGACGTATGCCGCCTTCGAGTTTGACCACATCGGCGCCTGCTTGCACCAGTGCTTGGGCTGTAGCGAGTGCTTGTGCCGGCGTGTCGTAGCTATTGATCGGCATATCGCCGATGATGAGGGCGCTGTTGACACCACGCGCGACGGCAGCGGTGTGGTGGGTCATCATTTCGAGGGTGACATGAGTGGTGTCTGGGAAGCCGAGCACAACCATGCCGAGTGAATCACCGACCAGGATCATGTCGACACCCGCTTCATCAAGGATGCGTGCGGTCGGGTAATCGTAGGCCGTGAGAGCCGAGATGCGGTGCTCGCCACCCTTCATGCTGGTGATCGCTTTGGCTTTATCGTGGGCATTCATACGCTGTATGGCTACTGAGTTTGTGACGCAGCTGGATTACCAGTTTGCGTGTTCCAGACTAAGTGGGGGCTCGGCAGAGTCAAGGTGTTGCAGATGATCGGCAATGGTAATGTCGTCGCCGGGAAGAATAAGCTCAGGGCGGATGTCAGCAAGTGGCTGCAGAACAAAACGTCTGCGCGTCATTTCTGGGTGAGGAAGGCTCAGTGAGGCATCATAATGTAACGCTGATCCGAAATAGAGGATGTCGATGTCGATGATGCGGGGTGCGTTTTTCTCGCGGATCAGGTCTCGGCCAAGCTGAAGCTCGATGGCCTGTGTGTGTCGTAGAAGCTCGTTGGCAGTGCCTTCGTAACTGAGCTCGATGACGGTATTTAAAAAAACGGGTGAATCCTCGGGGCAGTCCAAGGGTTCAGACTGATAGACGTGAGCTTGGATAAGATCAGCCCCCTCGGGTTTTAGTTTTTCTAGTAAGTCACGAGCGGCCTTGATGTTAGATAGCCGGTCGCCAAGGGGGGAGGCTAGATTAGAGCCAAGAGCGATGCCGACACGGGTGGCCACAGAGACTTAAGTGAGATGGTTATTTGAGGCCGAGGACATCTTGCATGTCATAGAGGCCTGCAGGTTGCTCTTGTAGCCAGATGGCAGCTTGGACAGCGCCTGAGGCAAAGGTCATGCGGCTTGATGCCTTGTGGGTAAGCTCGATGCGCTCACCATCAGCGGCAAACATCACGGTATGGTCTCCGACCACATCACCACCGCGCAGGGTGTGCATGCCGATTTCGCGGTTGGGTCGTGCTCCTATGTTGCCGACGCGGCCGTGGGTGACATCGTCCTCGTAGCTGGTGCCTGTTTCCTCGTTGAGTATTTCTAGCAGGCGACGAGCGGTGCCGGAAGGTGCGTCGATCTTGTGGCGGTGGTGCATTTCAGTGACTTCAATATCAAAGCGGTCGTTGCCTAGAATTTGGGTGGCTTTGCGGGTGAGCCAGAACAGGGTGTTTACCCCGATGGAGAAGTTTGGAGCAAAGACAATCGGTAGGGTTTTTGCCGCTTCTGAGATCTGAGCTTTTTCTTTATCACTATGGCCCGTGGTGCCTATGACAAGAGGTGTGTTTGATTTTAGCGCAGCGGCTAAAACTTCCTTGGTGAAGTGGTGTGCGGTGAAATCAATGGCGACATCAACGCCTTCAAATGTGGCGTCAAGATCTTGGCCGATGTCATGGGTGGAGCTTACTTCAGAGTTGATGTTATCTTGGCCGGCTTCAATGAGGGTTTCGCCCATGCGTCCACTGGCTCCTGTAATTAGTAACTTAGTCATTTGTTGATAATGTTAGATGAGGCTGTAGCTGGCCATGGTGTCACGGAGAATGGCACTGTTTTCAGCTGATAGATTGACAAGAGGTAGTCTGAGCTCGTCGGTGCAGTGACCCTGCATCGCAACGGCTGACTTGATTGGAACGGGATTGGTGTCGATGGACATGAGGGTTGTCAACAGGGTTCCGTATTGAGCTTGGATGTCCTCGGCATCATCAACGCGACCTTCTGCCATGGCACGCACAAGGTCGGACATGACATCGGGGATTAAGTTAGTGGCAACGGAAACGAGACCAACGGCACCTCGCTTCATAAATTCGATAGTCAGCGGGTCGTCGCCAGAAAGAATCTGAAAATCATCAGGCAGTGCGGCCTTGATCTGGGTGACGCGCTCGGGGTCACCACCAGCTTCCTTGTTGGCGATGATCGTAGGGCAGTCAGCAGCGAGGCGGGCTATGGTTTCAACAGCAATCTCAATGACTGAACGGCCCGGTATGCTGTAGAGCATGATGGGCAGATCGCTACATTGGGCGATTGCTTTGTAGTGTTGATAGAGACCCTCTTGGGATGGCTTGTTGTAGTAGGGGCAAACTTGCAGCGTAGCATCGACACCTAACTTTGCAGCTTCTGTGGTGAGATGAATTGCCTCTGATGTGGCGTTGGCGCCAGTGCCGGCGATAACCTTGATGCGGCCCGCTGCATATTCAACGGCAAGCTCGATGACGTGCAGGTGCTCTTTGCGGCCTAGGGTGGGGGATTCACCGGTGGTGCCGCATGGGACAATGCCGTCGACGCCGCCTTTGACCTGGCGGTCGATTAGTGCGCGAAAGGCCTCCGTATCGACTTCGCCGTTACGAAATGGGGTGATCAGTGCTGTATGGGTTCCTTGGAACATGGTTTTAGTTGGAAGTGGAAGTTGGAAATAAAAATGGGAGGGGAAAGAATTTAGAGGGTAATTTCACCTTGGAAGACAAAGTCAGCCGGGCCGGTGAGCGTTACGCTGGTGAAGCTGTTATTGGGGGTTGGGACGAAGCCGATTTCCAATGTCTCGCCACCCTCGACATCAACACTGATGGGCGAAGGTGTGCCGTTGAGGAGATGGTGGATAAGTGCGCAGGCGGTCATGCCGGTGCCGCAGGCAAGGGTTTCGCCCTCGACACCTCGTTCATAGGTGCGGATAGCGATGTGTTGATCGCCGAGGATGCTTGCAAAGTTGGCATTGGTGCCATTGGGGGCAAAATGATCATGGTAGCGAATAGCGGCACCATGGCCGAGAACATCAAAGTTTTCTAGATCGTCGGTGAACACAACTGCGTGGGGAACACCTGTATTAAGAATATGAACCGCAGCGTCCATGCCATCGATACTTACATCGGCATTGAGGTCCAAATCAAAAGGGTCTGACATGGCAATGCGGACATTGTCACCGATGATGTCAGCGCTGAGCGTGCCGGCAATGGTTTCGAAGGTGACGTGGTCAGTGTCTCCGCCCATGAGCATGGCGGTGAATTTGCCGAAGCAGCGCGCACCATTACCACACATTTCAGCTTCGCCACCATCAGCATTGTAGTAGCGGAACTTAAAGTCAGCACCGGCCTCGGCTGGCTCAACGGCAAGTAGGCCATCAGCGCCGACACCGCGTTGACGATCACAGAGCAGTGCGATTTGCTCGCGGCCCAAGTTGATGTCGAGCGAACGGTTATCGATGACAACGAAGTCATTGCCTGCGCCGTTCATTTTATGAAATGGTAATCTCATGACTAGTTTCGGTTTTTGGTGGCGTTGATGAGAGGGGCTGTGAAGTCGCGGACGATTTCCGCCAAGTTAGCTTTGTCGGTATTCTGAGCCACTTGATTGACAATGGCTGAGCCGACGACGACGCCGTCAGAGGCGGCTGCGACCTCAGCGGCTTGTTCTGGGGAGCTGATGCCGAAGCCGACGCAAACGGGAGTGTCCGTGCACGCTTTGATTGAAGCGACTAGCTCACCGATGCCTGCGGAGGGAGCCTGCTGAGATCCGGTGACGCCCATTCTTGATACGGCATAGATGAAGCCCTCGGATTGAGCTGCGAGCATTTGTTTGCGCTTGAGGGGGGTAGAGGGGGAAACGAGAGTGATGTGCCTTAGTCCTTCAGCACTGGTTAACTCCTTGTTGTTGGCGATTTCATCAGGCGGTAGGTCGAGCAGTAAGATGCCGTCAGCGCCAGCCGCTGCAGCGTCGGCATGAAATTGTTCATAACCATAAGCATACACTGGGTTGAGATAGGTGAAGAGCACAATAGCAGTATCATGAGTAGTGCGGAACTCTCTGATTAAATCCATTAACTTGTGCACAGACATGCCAGCATTTAATGCACGCTCTGCAGCAAGCTGGTTGACAACGCCATCCGCCTGCGGGTCAGAAAAGGGCACGCCGAGCTCGATGATGTCAGCACCGGCATCGGCAAGAGACCTGGCGATCTCCAAGGAAGCATCGTAACTAGGGTCCCCAGCACAAATGTAAGCGACAAAAGCGGCTTCTTTGTTTTCCTGGAGATGCTGAAATGTGTTGTCGATTCTATTACTCATGTAGTTGGCTGCCGTGAGATAAGCTGGATTCACGAAAAAGAAAACACTGAATCATGGATTAAGGGCATGATTTTCACCTGTTGCCTTGAAATGGCTGACCACCAGGAAAGTCGGATTCTCACTTATATGTAAATAAGACTGAAAAACAGCACGTAGCCACCACTAAAACAGCACCTTTTTAAAAAACAACACAGTTGGGTGGGGTTTTTTAGTCTTTTTAATAAACTTTGCTTGATATTCTTTTTCTCTTGCTTATAAAGGGGTTGGTGGGTATTTTTTTGCTTAAGCGTAAAATAATTTGCAATGAATCCACCTACCGTAAAACCTCGTATCCACCTAGCTCGTGGCCTAAGTATTGGCTACGGAGAGAGCTTGGCGAGTATCGAGAGTGACGGGGACGGCATTGTGTTAGAGGGAGGCACTCATTATCTCTTGGCTCGCAACGGTAGGGGTAAAACGACGCTTTTAAAGACCTTGGCGGGTGTGTTGAATCCACTAGAAGGCGATTATTCATGCGAAGGCAGATGCCAGTATCTCAGTGAAGATCTGACATTCGATCGTGAGCTCCCGGCAAAGGTGATCTTTGAGGCGTTCCTCAAAAAGGGCAAGTGTGCTGAGGCGTTCGATTTAGCGCAAACTTTGGAGCTCGATGTTAAAAAGCCTTATGGGCAGCTCTCTACCGGCAACAAACGCAAGGTGGCATTATTAGTTGCAGATTTTTCAGTGCAAGATCGAGGCCACGATGTTTTATTGCTCGATGAGCCGTTTACAGGCCTGGATACATTTTCTCGAGAAGTTTTTCAGAAGCGCTGGAACCACAACCAAGATGGCGTGTTGCGCTTGGTAAGCTGCCACCCTGATTTTGATAGTATGGAAGTGAACAGCTCTGTGCTCATCAGTGACGGTAAGATTACACACATGGCCGGTGATGAGAGCACACAGTGCTGGGGTGAGCTCAAAACCCATTTGAATTAATAGATTAAGACATGCAATTATACAGGTTAACATTAGCAACCATGATCCAGCGGAAAGTTTGGATCATCGCGCTGTTTTGCGCACTAGTGCTGCCTATCGTCCTCCCTTATCTCACTCCCTACGAGAGCAACCCTTCTTTGCTCGAGCCTGCGCGGGCCCAGGCGGCTTGGGGTTGCTTGTGGGTGGTGACGATCGCTTGGTTGTTTTTCCAGGCAGCGCGTTTCGGCGACGACACCGCTCGATCCGGTCTCGGTGCCTATTTTTTAAGTTCAGGAGTTTCTGGTCTGAGTCAGATGATTCAGATCTGGTTAGCTTGCCTGAGCTTTTTATTGCCTCTCGTTCTTGTTGCTCTTGCGGTTTGTTTTATTGGGGCGATGCCAAGCGATAGCGCCCAGGCCCAGATGTGGGTCGCCACCAATTTACAGTATGCGGCTCTTTTCCTTCTCGTGGTAACACCATTAATGATGGTGGCGGTTTCGGTAGGAAGTCGTTTTGGCAGTACCGTCGGGTATCTGATCCCTCTCTGCATGAGCATTTATGGAATGTATGGTGTAGGTTACCTTGCTATGATGACTGACGCTCAAAGCAATCTGTTACTTGATTGGTTGTATGTTGTTTCGCCACACTACCACCTAGCGGACCTCACCCCGCGCCTCGTCTTTAAACACGGAAGCATGCTCGGTTCAGAGTTCTTACAGCTCGTTATCTATTTTGCCGGTATCAAAATTGTCCTAGCGATGCTTTCAACCCTTACTTTTCAGCCGAAGGCAGCGACCTAGTTGTCTTTAACGTTATTAAGCATGTCTGCAACTCATTCCCTTACAATGAATTCTTACCTAGCCAAACTTACTGTGTGCTGCGCCCTTGTTACGGGTGCAGCTCTATGGGTTGGTATGGCGGTTAAGTTTGCTTCCGAAGACAAGCTGTCTTACGAGCCCAATGTGGCATGCCTGAAGGGTAGTCCCTACGGGAAGATTTTTGCTTTAGCGATGCAGGGGCCGATTGGCTTTTACTGGCATGAGGGCAAGAGTCACGAACATGCATCAATTCTAGCAGATGATCACGAGCATCATGCAGGCTGTGCTGATGGTTGTCGTGGGCATCAAGCTGCAGCGGCAGCTACAGGAGCTGAGCTAAGAGAGAGGGATATTCCGCTTCGCTTGCGGACTCAAGCTAAGATCAAGCAAATGGAAGCGACTGTACATCGTAAAACGAATGGGCAACCCTTGACTGCAGCCCACAAGCATTACCTTCAAGAGGTGATCGAAGACAAATTACGTCTAGCGTACCAACTAGATCCTACTAACTATACGAATTACAGTAACTATCACCTTTTTCTGTTTACATCGAGCATCGGGAGGTCTGAGGGTGACGAAGCTGCCGCTCTGGTTTTAGCTCAACAAACACTCGAAACCTGTAAGCAAGATGAGCTTGATCCAGCTTCCTGGGTCACAGCTGCAAATGCAGCCTACAACATCATCTATCACATCGGCAGACACCATAAGGATTATTCTATCGCTCAGGCTAAGGCTAGCCTCACCGAGTTTGATTCCTGTATTGATAGTTATGAGGAACTCTTGGATCAAGCGCATCGTAACGAACGAGCAATACCTGCATCACGTCTAACCGAGATGAAGGAGAGGGTCGCGTATCTAAAGAAGCTGCGTGAAGCGCAGGGTGTTTACATGAAGCGTATCATGTCCACTGAAATGGCAACTCACTCACAACATCAGGCTAATTAACCACCGCATGATATCTACCTCAACAAATGCTCCCGAGCACCCCGAACAAGCAGCGGCACCTCCCGCCCTGCCGGAGGTGATTCAGGTGGGTAGCTTCCAGCCTGGAATGAGCGGAGAAGAAATACTTGGGCTGATTTTCCAGACTTGTGAGCAAATGGGAGTATCGGATGTGCAAATGCGTTCGAACTTGCCTGTTTATATTGAAACCAATCTAGGTATGGAGTGTCTGCCTCAGTTAGGGGTATTGTCTTCAGATGATGTTTATCAAATATACTGTGAGCTGCTGAAAAACAGAGAGTCTGCCAGCCACGGGTTTGGGGAAAAGGGTGACGTGGATGATCGATCTGGACGCAAGATCGATGAGGCTATTGCTGGTTTCAAAAGCGCGGCTGTTGATGATTTTTCCTGCAATGGCATATTTATTGCAGCGTCAGGCAAAACATCAGGCCGTTTGCGTATTCAGGTTCACCTCAGCGCCAATGGTCTTGGTATCACATGCCGTATATTGAATGACTCCATACCAGAGCTTGATGTTCTTGGGATTGATACTGACACAGCAGAGATGCTGAGGATTGCAGTACAGCGCAGGGCAGGACTTTGCCTTGTAACCGGGCCTACGGGTTCAGGAAAATCCACTACGCTTGCGGCCATTATTGATTGGCTGAGACGCAATCATTCTAAGCATATTGTGACGGTAGAAGATCCTGTAGAATACCAGTATCCTACAGACATGGATGACCCTAATGTTCCGGGGTGTAAAGTCATGGCGCCCAGCATTGTAACTCAGCAGGAGGTAGGCAGGGACTTGGCATCATATCGTCAAGGCCTTAAAGATGTGTTACGTAAGGCACCCCATGTGATTCTTCTAGGAGAAATTCGCGACCGGGAGGCGATGGAAACGTGCATGGAGGCCGCTCAGACGGGTCACCTTGTGCTGTCTACACTGCATACAACGGGAGCGGTGAAAACCATGGGTCGTATTCTAGAGATGTACCCCAGAGAAAATCACCCCGCGGTGCTCAATCGGCTAAGTGAGATACTCATCTTCATCCATTCACAAGGTTTGCTCAGTGGGGTGAATGGTCGGGTGCTAACCTATGAATTTTTACAAAACAGTGACGATGCAACGTCCAGTGCGATTGGCAGCTACGACAAGGGGGCTCGAGCTCTTGAAGATGTCATCAAACGCTCTGGCAACATCGCCTGGGATGATAAGCTGCTAAGCCTCTTGAATGAGGGCAAAATCAGCCAAGAAACTTTTGAGAATGCGAGAATACACAGAGAAGATGCTGAGTATGTTTGATGTGGATACTGGCATTTTTAAATACGTGATAGCTATCACAAAACTATGAATACTACTAACAAAACTATGAAAATGAACAAAACTGCAACCAAGTTAAAACCAGGAATGACGCTCATCGAAATCACCGTTGTGATTCTCGTTTTGCTCACCCTGATTGCCGTGCTCTTTATTGGGGCGAACATCTATAAGAGGGGCGCCGACCGCGCTGCTTGTATTTTGAACCAACGCAACATTCAGCAGGCAGTACGTGCCGATCAGAATCTGAATAACAAGGGGTCTTCTGCAGCTCTCTCTGCTGCAATTATTTGCGGCCCAGGTTTGTACCTCGAAGTAGAACCTACATGCCCAAGTGACAAAACAACTTTATACGCATGGGTAAGCACAATTCCCGATATTGGTGCGCTTGCTGCCCCTTGTGGATTGCTCGCTACTTATACCGATCACGTGCCGCAAAGCGTTGATGGTTGGTAATCAGCCTGAAAATAACAGATGATCTATATCTGAAATTTTACGCTGTTGCCGACTCTTTGTGAGTCGGCAACAGCTTATGACTGAAAAAGTTATAGATCTAGGTATCCTCGTTGGATACCAAAAAACCACACAGTATGCCTGTGTCTAAAAAAGCCGGATGCGCTAAATGAATCTACAAGCACATCATTGTTAATAAGCAGAGAGATGAACCAAGATATCCATCCATCAGAACTGAACATTTTTCAGCTTTACCGCCGTTCGGTGAAGGTTGCTAAGACGACCAGCCGTATGAAGAATCTAGCGTGGTATCAAAGCCCGCTGGAACTGGATGTTCAAATCCACTGTTACATTAAGGACGGCAGTGGTGCTAGTTGTTATTTGCGCGTTCAATCAAGTGACGTTTTTGAGCAGATTACAGGGCTTAACTCACGCCAACTTGAGCAGCGTGAGGAACTTGAAAAATTTATTGATTCCGCTCTAGAGCATGAGGCTTGCCGCAATGCCAAATCGTTGGGTGTTATTTTTTACATAGCGGACGAATTTTCCCTCGCTGGTCTTGGGCCAGAGTATAGAAACCCCGGTGAATTGTCTGATTTGCGGAATGAGATGCACCATGACCCCGAGGAGGTGCTCGACGACAAAACCATATCAACGGATACGCACGCATGGAGGCTCTTTCCCTATGCTGGGGCTGCCGCAGGCGGTGAGTTTGCAACGGCTGTTGCTGTGTCCCGTCGCCGCAGTGAGACTCTGAAAACACTCAGGGAGATAGGAGACGAGAAGAATTTCCCTATCAAAACAAGCGCTTTAAGTGCACCTCTGTGTGCTATTGGCTTAGTGCCATGGTTTGCCAACGCAAGTGAGGATGGCGGGGTGTGTTTGTTTAATTACCATACATTTACCCTCATGGCATTTTTCAATAGCCACGGTAATTTGATGGTGTTGCGCTATATGCCGCATGCCAATGGTGCGGTGATACCCGCTAACATAGGACCTGCTATCCAATCCACAACGACGGCCTTTGAAATGGAGAAACCCGACATCTTCCTGGTCTCGATGGTCGGCAATGATTTAGTGAGTTTTTCATCGTTGCTGCAGGAATCAATGTTGGGTGCTTCAGTTCTTACTGTCGATCCTGATCAGCTACTCCATGCCCATGGACTGCCATCTGGTTGTCCGCTAGAGAGCGTTACGATTACTCAAGACGTCGATACTGAGGTTTATCCTTTGGCTGAGAACGAGACTTTTTCCGCGCTTCGTGATGAAGCATGGTATCTTCAAGACTTTCTCTCAGCTGACCAGGATGAGATAGACATGTATCCCGATAGGGCTGACATGAAAATTTTAAAGTTTGGCAGAAGGATTAAGAAAGTGGTTGCGGTTCTATTTATGGGCATTGTGCTCTACGCTGGCTATACTATTTCCACTAAGATTAATAGTGATGTCTGGAGCCATCAACCATCAGACGATAAGGCGGAAAAAAACGTGCTCACCAATGCGCTCAAAAGCTATGAGCACTGGAATAACCTGTTAATGGATCGATCGAAAGCTTGGGTTTGCCTTGAGCTAGTCGCCCGCATGACGCCCACTGACGGCAGTGTCATTCTGAAAACAGTCAAACATGACGTTCAACTTAAAAAGGAATCGAATAGTCCCCAAAGTGGATTTTCCAAAGGGTGGGTGATTACAGGTTTTGCCAGTGAGCGCGGCATTGAGCATTTAGAGAAGCATTGCACAAGTGATGGCATCAATAAGCTATTCCTTGATGTAGCTCTTAGCACAGAGAATGCAGTCTATCTTCCTGATACTGGTCATCGCGATATAACGGTTAGTTTGGCGCCGCGTTCTAATCCATCATTTAATAGGTTTAATTCACAAAATGCGGGAAGTTCTTTCGAGAGGGTTTTTACATTAACGATTTCTCAGAATGTCACGGCTGATGATGAGATGGCATTGTCTACTCTAGAGGGAGTAAACAACTAAAAGATGAGTGAGCATTACAGACAACCAATCGCGGTGTTCGGCTCTATTTTGCCGATTGTGGTGATGACTATTTTGGCAGGAGCGATGCTGTCTTACACCTCATCTGTGAAAAATAAATTTGCCTCAAAGAAGAGGGCGTATGACGTTTCCCAGGAAGCTAAGCGTCAAGTCATGAGACTTCGCGCCGAAGTTGCGACCAACAAATCCCAAATGAATGCTTGGGACAAGTTGTTACGCACGGAAACGAGGGGGACATTTCTTGAGCATTGGAAAAATGCTGCGAAAAACTTCAACGGCAAGGAATTAACGAAATCGTCACGTAGTTGGATCAACTACAGTGAAGGAATTGGTAAGGGCGTCTCACAGCCATCCAGTCAAGTGATCATGTCATTTGTTGGGACCTATAGAGCAATGCAATCAGCGTTGATGGAATTGGAAACAGCGCTGCCAACGATGCAATTGGATTCGTTAGATGTAGAGCAAGACGGCAACGGTAGGGGAGTTAAGTTTAAAACCACATACACAGTATGGACACTAAGATAAGTATTATCACCCTCATGCTTGCGGTGGTCACACTCTCCGCATGGGCGCAAGAATCAGTGTCAGACAATCTGGCCGGAGATGTCGAGGTGGCTCATGTCACCACGAGCTCTCGATTGCTGATGGGGGAGCAGAAAACAGAATGGATAGAATCAATGCGTGAAAAACTTGCCATTGCGAATCGTGCTACCGGTCCATTTGGTTTGACCCAAGACCCTAATGCCAAAGCCGTCGCGCCTCGAGAAAAGAAGGCGAAAAAAGGAGCGTTTCTTAAAGCCATAGGGGCGATCAAAATCAATACGGTGATGCCTTCAGACAATAAATTCACCAGCCGCTCACGTGAATTCTCTGTAGGAGACCAATTCCCCATCATCAAGAACCAGCGTCAATTTAATATCGAAGTCATGGAGATCAATACAAAGGGTATCGTCTTCAAGAATGTTGATACCGGAGAACAAGTGAGAAAGAATCTTAATGATTTACCAACAGGGATGAAAAAAAGCCGCCATTTAGATGCGATCCCTGGAGTCTTTCCAGCCGATAAGAAGAATGCGATGCCGCTGGATCTTGACGATGAACCATCACGCGTAATTACAAGATAATCTCAAAAACAAACAAAACAATGAACATGATAACCATGAAAAAGAACATCAATAAACTACTGTTGGCATTAGCCGTCTTGTGCATTTCACACGCGGCTTCTGCACAAACAGAATCAGTTGAGGTGGTAGTATCTGAGAGCAAAACGGCAGCCACAGTCATCGTTAATCCAGGGCCAGCTGAAGTGGGCGACGTATCCGCAGATGCTGACAATGTCAACGATGTGGGAGCTAATGAAGAGCAAGGCAACCCGATTGAAGCTGAGGAAGGTGGGTTTTTAATTAAGGATGCCAATATCAATGATATTTTCCAGCTTCTCGCCAAGCGCTCAGACAAGCAATACTTCCACAACAATAAACTCAATGCTGTCGAGTTTCAGGTGACAGGCCATCTTAACGGTGACGTGGACCCACTCAAACAAATGGAGGAACTAGCCTTCCAATACGGACTTCGCATGTATGTGAAGGGCAATACGGTGTATGCGATGATGAGTGATCAGCTGAGCAATCTTCCAGCCAAAGAGTGGACCTATTCGCTGAACTACTTGCGTCCCACGGACATTGAGCAGATTAAAGCCCTGGTCCAACCCATGCTGAGTGTTGGGCGCGGCATTGTGAACTATGAGCCGAAGACCAATACCATCATCGTCATTGATACGATGAGGCATATTGAGATGGTTGAGAAGCTGCTCAAGAAGATCGACAAGCCCAAGGGTCAGATTGTTGTTGAGGTGAAGATTTTACGCGTGAATAACAGTGAGGGTGAGAGCAAGGGGGTTGATTGGTCAGCATCACTTGGCGAAAGCGGAACAGCTCTCGAGTTGACCAGAAGCTTGAATAGTGTGTTTGGCTTACCCTCTACATGGAATGGCTCATTACCGACGGAGTCATTTATTCTGGGTGGTGCGCAAAGCACTGTTGGTTCAGACGCCCCCGATATAACTAATAATATCATCTTGTCACCTCTTCAGCTGAGCGGAGTATTGCGTGCTCTCAATGAAAATAACATGGTAAATCAAAAATCCAATCCGGTTGTCATTACGGAAGATAATGAAAAGGCATCCATCTCTCTGATTGACCGTGTTCCCATTATTACAACGACGACTAACCAAGGCACGAGTACTAGCTCGGTATCCGAAGAGGTGCGTTATACTATCGACGCATCGGATTCAACGGACCCTGAGACCACGCGTGAGATTGGCGTGACGATTTCGATCACGCCGAGTCTCTTGCCAGATGGGACCATCAGGATGAATATGCGTCCGAGAAGTGCTCAGATTACCGAAAATATCAAAGGTGCATCAGGCAATTTTTACCCGCGGGTTAGTGAGGCGACGATCCAGTCTATTGCCAGGATTCCTGACGGGCATTCGCTGATAGTCGGTGGTTTTTATGGTGAGGTGGAGAGTAAAGATAATAACAAGATACCAATTCTTGGAGACATCCCAGTACTCAACTTCTTTTTTAAGTCAAAACAAACCAAGAAAGAGAAATCGAGCCTCGTGTTTGTTGTGACTCCGACTTCTTACAATCCTTCCTGCATTAAGAGTAACAACAAGACAAGTGAGCGCCTGCGCCACAAATCATCTATAAATGAGTAGGGCAATTCGGTTTCTGAATCACTATTCGGAAACCGAACAGAAACTCGATTTAGAACAGATATTACCAGCTGAATAACTAAGGCGGTATCCGTATCATTTAAGAAATCAACGAATACTACTTCAAATTAACTAACACAACAATGAGTGCACGACCACAAAACCAAGGAGATGAAGAATTGCCATTTGAGCAAGATCTTTTGTCTAACGTGGTGCCTTCGTCCGCGGGCGAGCCTGTGCACAGAGAAAGTTTCTCGGTCGTTAATCAGGAGGTTCCGATTGCTCTCGAGCATGCATTGATACGCACCTTGGCGATGCTGCAGCAGCATGGTCTTGCCACTACAGAGGATTGCAATCATGTAGCAAAAATAGTCAAGCGTGATTGGCTTTCCGGAAAAGGAGCTGATCCTATTGATTGTCTTGCTAAGTTGAGCTCTGGAAGCAGTGAGATGCTTGATGCAACTGTAGAGACGATCTCTATTAAGTTGGCGGAAACCCTTCCGTTTATACCGACTCGGGTGCCCTTCGCAGGCAAGCTTATTAAGCCTGCGGCGCTTTACGAAAAAAATCCTGATATTGAGTTAATGTGTAGGCTGATGCGTGTTCCGGTTGCCTATGCTGAGGATCTTGATGTATTGGCATTAGCGTCAATCAACCCCTATTTTATGGACGCATTATCAGCAGCGATCTCAAACTACACAAAGGCACGTAACGGCACCCGGCCGATCATTAGCATCATAAGGCTTGATTACGCTGGTTGGGAAAAGATGTGCCTCAAGCATTTTAGAGAGGAGGTGAAGCATGATTGAATTTGACGGCATACGTTTTAACTCGCTGATTAGTAAACGTATCATGCAGGTGCTTGTTGATCATGACCAGTCCCTCAGAGATATTGATCATGGCCAGCTTGGGGCAAAGGTTACCAAGATCGAGTTCATGGCAGCTGTAGCTAAGGTCAATAACATGCCCTTTTTCCCAAGGGTGGCAGAGTTTTGTGAAAGTGCTCTGCTAGAGAAGTGTGATCCCTCGGTCCTTACACGAGGTGGGTTTTCTCCGCTATGTGTTGATGAACATAAAATTATCGTGGCGATTGCCAACCCTTGGAACTCTGCAGCTGACGACTACGTTTCGATGCGTTTTCCCGAGTTGGAGATTGTCAAGGTGGTTACTCTTACATCTGAGATCAGCCGCTCTATTGAAGCGGTTGCTAGCAATACAGGTCCTAGTACCGACGAGCTAGAAGCGATTCGGGTGGATGAGGCCGATGAAAAGATCAAAGATTTTGATATCACCAAGGACTATGAGGAGCCCATGGCGCAACTTCTTGCCACAATCATGGCAAGTGCAGTCAAACAAAGAGCTTCCGATATTCACTTCAAGGTAGAGAAAGAAGTCTTTTACTACGCGTATCGTGTCGATGGAGATATTGGCAAAAAGACAGAACTTCCAATGAAGATTAAAGATCGTCTTGATGCGTATCTTTTGAACTTGATGAAGCTTCCTGCTGAGATTCGGAATACAACACCCGGCATTTCAGGGCGCTTTACGATTTCCTATTACAGACGTCCTATTGATATCCGCTATGAGCGCCACCGAACCTATCGAGGTTATCATATTACCATGCGCCTGCTGGATAAAGGTCACCTGGATGTGACCTTAGGAAAGGGCTCCCTTGCCTTTGATGACGCGACGCTACTGGCGATTGATAAAGTGATGAAGATTCCTGCTGGGATCATTGTCATGAGCGGGCCCACAGGGTCAGGTAAATCCACTACGCTCAACGCTATCCTGCGTGAGATGAACACTCCGGATGTCAATATCCTTACTTTGGAAAACCCAGTGGAGGATGAGATACCGGGTGTGACCCACTGTGACCTGAGAAATCCCTCTGAGTTTAAGCCGATGATTGCGAGTTTTATGCGTAGTGATCCCGATATTATTCTGATGGGTGAGGTGCGTGATATTGAATCTGCTGAACTTGCCATTGAGGCGGCCGTAACGGGGCACAAAGTGTTGACAACGATTCATACGCCTCGAGCCTCGCAAATAATCGAACGTTTCGAGCAGTTAGGTATCGAGCGTTGGAAGATTGCCCAGACACTCAAGGCTGCCTGTGCGCAACGTTTGATCAAAATCCTTTGCCCTTATTGTAAGATTGAGCAGAGGGGCGTATCGGAGAAGGATCGCATCATCTATGGCCTCGATAAGAGCTGGAAAAATCAGCTTCTTTATACCCATTTACCTGATGGTTGTCCTGAATGTCATGGATCTGGATATGCTGGCCGCACGGCGATATTAGAAATCATTCCTATTACACCTAAGGTTTCCGATATGCTGTCAAAGGGCGAAATCACACCTTATGAATTAGAACTTAAAATTCAGGAGGAGGGTATTCTACCCAATTTGCGCAATAACGGCTTAAAGTTATTAAAAGAAGGTAAAACCGACTTGGTGGCCATTAGTAAGATGATCGATATGAGCACAGATGACTAGAATGTATACATCATGAGCGAATCAAGATTGGCAAGTAGGCCCGTAAAGGCAGGCAGTAAAGATGCGCTCAAGGAGAAGGCTCAGTCCAGTTTCTTTGCTGCTCGGATTAAACCGTTCAAAAAAAAGGAGTTGGTGCAGATGTTCCGCTCCCTAGCTTCGATGCTGCGTGCTCAGATTAGCACGGCGGATGCGATCAAGTATTACGCACATGGGCACGGTGACAAGATTCTGGTCAGTACACTCAATGAGATTTATTCAGATGTCAATAAAGGGGTGCCTATTCACGCGGCTTTTAGAAGGTCTAAAAGATTTGATGACATGACCATAGGACTCATCCAAGCGGGTGGTGATACCGGTCAGCTGGATACGGCATTTGCAGAATTAGCTAAACGCATTAAAAGCGACATGCACTTCCGTAAAAAGATCCGTAAACTGATCATGATGCCTTGTATCGTGATACCTATTTTGATGGGTGCGTTTATCGCATCACAGGTCAAGATTGTTCCCCAAGTAGAAGCCATGATGGGTGGGATGGAGGCAAAGGGACTGGTTAAGCTATCCTTTCAAGTAAGCCATGTTGTGCAGGCAATATGGCCGATCGTTGTATTGGTTTTCTTAGCAACTGGAATTACCATCTGGAAGTCGACAGTCGTTAAAAATATGATCATCAATCTTGCCATGGCAAAATTCCGCGTGGTCAGATCCATGATTATGAGTCTTCGTCAGATGACATTTTTGTCCACCATTCGCCTACTTTACTCCAATGGCATCAACCTTGCTAAATCATTGAGAGTGGCGGCAGTGAGTGTGAAAAAAACGCCGTTTCATGACGAGCTCATGAAAGCATCAGACGTTTATGAAAAGTCAGGAGTTCCGCTTTCTTCGGCATTTGCCAAGTACACATCCGTTGACCCTCAGGTAGTCCACATGCTTGCCATTGGTGAGAGGTCCGCATCACTTGATACCCAGCTGCAAATGCTTTCCGAGATGTTTGAAGAAGATGCTGATCAACTGATGGATGATTTTAGCCAGTTTATTAGCCTTGTCGTGATGATCATTGCGGTGATGCTGATTGCTGCGGTATTCCTAGGAACCTTTATGCCAATCTTTATGATGGGACCTCAAATGATGAAGGATGCCATGTAGTGGGCTTACAATAATCGTTTATGCAACTGACCAAGTTAGATCGCTGGCTGAAGGAGCGTTTCATTTATGAGACGCATATTTTCACGCTCAGGCTACCAGAACGTGAGCTGCCCAGTGGCGTGAGAGTCGAGGATATCGAACAAAATAAAGGAGGCGATTATCGGCATCGCATTATGATTAAGGATAATGGGATCGCTGAACATGTGATGAAGCTACTGAAAGAAGATCACATTATGCATGCAACTCATGTGGTGGAGGGGGAAAACTGGTATAATCAACGTATTGCACCAGAGGGTAAAAGTTTCACTTACAGGTGGATATTAAGATTTTTCAGCCTTATCATGATGTGCGCAGGAGCATATGGTGCGTTCAAACTATCGCAAAACGAAGAGCTGCGCAGCACGATCATGGATACCATCGAAGAGCTTAAGTCGGGAATGTAGCTAGATTCGGCTGAGCTTGTTTAATAAGCTGTGTGAGTGAGTTATATAGGCCAATATTTCATATTTTTTTATTTTCAATAAAAGCTAAGCTGATAGTTTATTAGATGATGTTAATACAGTTCAAACATCGTTCTATTATTTCGTCTGGGGCTGGCCGCAATAGGCCAGGCCTTACGATAGTTGAGATGACCGTTGTCATTTTGGTATTGTTGACCCTTTTGGGGATATCCATATTTACTATGGATGCATATCGGGAGTGGCAGCGTGGCACAGAAGGCTCACGAGTTCTTAGAATGGTCTATAATGGACAGCGCACCTATTTAGCGGAGCACCCTACGGAGAGTGTCAGCTCTCTCACGGATGAAAAAATCATTCCCTATTTGTCCGGCAGCTTAAGCACTATGCCAACGGCGAAGGCCCTGGATGGTAGCGTATTGTCGGTCAATGTTTCAGTGAGCCCTCCTGTTTTACTAGATGGTGATGGCAGCGAATATGACCCATCTGGAGATACCGATGACGGGCTATGGGATGTCGGAGGTTAATTCAGTTGGGGAACATTTCATATGACATCAACGGTATACAGCTGCGTTATTTTCTTTGGGTTGCTACTACAGCCGCTTCATGGGGGTGATGCCCGAGCAGATCCCGAATCAGAGGCTCGTCCTGAAGGTCTGCCACTGGCTTTTCGCCATATCGGTAACTATCAGCTCAATTCAAAGTTCAGAGTAGAGCGTGGTGAGGGTACTCCCGTAGTTATCTCACCTTTGTATTACCAAGTGTTCACGGATGGTATAGATCTGCGTTTGTACTACAGTGTCTCGGGCGAAGATCACTTCACCACATACCAAATTTATCGATCAGACGGTATAGGCGTAACTCGCAAATCCGGAGAAATTGATTTGATAGCAGGAGTTCAGGCTTTGAACACAAGTGGTGAAATGATTCGCCAGATTAGTATTACCCGCAACAGCTTTACGATGGTTAAAATACCGCCTCGGTCGCATCGTGTCATTATCACTCGTGCTTTTGCCATGAGTAATGTTGATGCATTAACAGACAAACCATGACTGCGGAGCCATGATGCAAGGGCTTTACTTAACTTTAGCGCATAAAATTCAATGAATAGAATTAGCCTCTCAATCACCATGATGACAATAGGTATCATCATTGGTATTACAGCCACTCATTTCAAACATGTTCATGAAATGGCTAATGACGATTCAGCTACTCAGGATATTCTCAAACAGAGCTTAGTTGAAAATCATCCAGATGCGCTCAAGAGCCTAGAGTATGATATTAAGATAGTTTCTTCCAGTGGGAAGGGGGAGGGTGTTGTGATAGATTCCAATCTGACGGAACCAAACAAAAATACGCAAAGTGCACAGTCTCCAGATGAGGTTCTTTTGGAGATACTAGTAGCTATCCGCAATGAACAGAAGGCGCTCAGGGCGCAAATTTCGGAGAGTAATCGTGATATTGATGAGCTCACGTTTAGAGTGGATACTCATAGTGAATCCTTTAAGCCTCTTGGTACCCTGGAGGATCGGCCGCGAGTTATCGATCAGGCTCAAGAAAACTCAGATCTAGGTAAAGGTGAGCTATTACCGCTCAAGCCATAGCATTTTCCTTAGTTCTGAGATGGGTTGTATTTAGGATGTATTTCCCTAATTACTACCATCCAGTTCATCATGTTGATGGGAGGTAATGCTGCCGGGTGATCGATAGTTTTCAAATTGGCAACAATGTTTTCTGGGACAACTTGATCCGCATAACCTGTTTTCAGGTCAGCAATGCGTATAGGCTCAGTATTTCCCTTGGCTATTGAACCAAGTTGCCCATCAATGTCAATTTTGAGGGCAATGCCGCTGTCGCCAAATCGTTTTTCGGGAGCAAAAAATGATACTGGAGGGTAAAACTGTTCACCGGCCGGAACGATAACACCAGGCGGTGTGGTTGTTGACGTAATATTGACATCGTCGGTAAAGATAAGACGCATATTGGTTACCAATGAAAATCCATCAGTGAACGCGGTTAAGTCCTTGGCTTCTAAGAGCATTACTGCCAAGTCGCCAACGTCACTTGGGAAAGGTGGCTTGGCAATTTCTAGATTGTTGACGTGGTCGACATTCACAGAAATGGAGTTATTGGTGTCAAAGTATCCACCATTGTTGCTTGCTAGCCAAGTAGCAAGACGCTCAGGGTAAATGGCAATACAAGGTCGACTTGAATAGGATTTATCGACGTGGAAGGGGAATGTGTCCCCGCCCAGAGCTAAAAGATCTGGCCAAAGTTCTTCTTCTGGATTCAAAGGGTCTGGGTTTTTGCTGAAAATCACAGTGTCTATGTAGCGAAATCCGACAATACCGTCATTAGGATCATCTTTCAAATAGCTGAATCGAATGGCTGTGGGTGTCTGATCGCTAGAGGATATAACCTCGATGACATCAAGCCGCATGCCACATTGTTTTGCACCGATACTGTAATAGTCCCATGAGGTGGGAGATACGGCATTGCTACTATTACTATCCTCATCCGGATCACCTGTGTAGCGATCATAGAATTCAAGTCCGCGGTTGATGGGGACAAAGGAAACCCGTCCGCCATCGGACGAAGAGGAGATAGGGAAAATCTTACCCTCGGTTTCAGATAACTCACGCGTGTTGCTGACGAAGGGGTTGCTTCCAGTCACGCCGCCGGTGGTTGTGCCATTGACGGTGGTGCTGGTAGAAACTTCCACACCCTTTCGAGCTGAAATGGCATCTGTTGAAAAAGCACCTTCTGTTTTTACTTTTTCTGCAAAGATACTTCCACGAAGACTGACATTAGACCACTCAGTGCCATCACTGTGCGCACCAAATGTGGTGAATGCTGATGCGCTAATAGGGAGTTGAGATGGGATTTCATATAGCGAAACCAGATATTTTTTCTTTCTTGTGATGACATTAGTCTTTGATGCGTCTTGATCAGCAAAAGATAACTCAAAAGCCCACCAGTTGTGTTTCGCTATAAAGGTGCCGTCATTTTGATAATTAAAGTGCAACTCCGGAGCGTCTATCAAGTTATATAATGGGAAATCACTTACCGATGCCTGTACCCACCCGCTGGCCGAGGGGCCATATTTTTTGTCTAAAGATACAATGGGATAAAGAGAATCATCGATTTTCTCAGAGCTGCTGCATTCGAGGGGAGGGGGGAAATCTGTGCTAGCGGATATATTAGTGCCTGAGGTGATGGCGTCGGGAGCTGTCGTTCCGCCTGCCAGTGCGCTGATAATAGCGCCAAGCTCGAGGTTAGAGTCGCTGTTATTGCCACTACGGACATTGCTTATGCCGAGAGAGAGGGCGACTCCGGGAGCCAGCGCTTGGCGAGAATTCGACATGACAAGCGCATCCTCGATAATATTTTTCCATTGAAGTGATTCTTTGTTTTTAGAATCATCCTGCATACAGAGGATTGCTCTGTTGGGGATGATGTTGGTCAATGCTCGTAGAAACGCATCTTCACGCTGTTGGTAGTCATTTTTGAGCAGATTATTTTTTTGTACAGCATGTGCATCCACTGTATTTCTATACATGGAGATGAGCATGATTAATAAGGCAATGCCTATTGAGGTGACCACCAGTAATGAGGCGAAACCCGGACTGCTTTTGTGTGTCCGGTTGGCTGGTTTGGTCATGAATCGTTTCATCGTAGTGTTGTGCTTGAGTAGGTGATTTCTTCACCATTGGGGCCAGTGAGCTTGGTGCGTAACACCCCATTTTCGACATAAAAAACGGCATCTTCGATTCGATTACTGATACTCCAAGCGGGTGCCGCTACCGCTAACTCTGCCATGCTTTCGAGGTGATAGTAGTTTAGCTTCTTCGTATCACCATCATATGCGATGACGCCAAAGCTGCTGTCTGATGGTGAGGCCGGATCTTGGAATTTTAGTGCGATGACTTTACCGTCAGCTATTACGGCATTACTGCTTTCCTTGGCATCTGTGAGAGATCCATACATGCGGAAGAAGTTGGCTCTGGGGATAATACGGTTGAGGGTATTGTTAATCTGGGGGGCTTCACTGATAAGGAAATTTTGAGTTTGGAGTATTTTGTAGGATGCTAATTGGCTATTAAAAAGAGTCAGTGTAATCGTAGCGACCATCAACCCAACGAGTATGGTCACCGTCATCTCAACGAGGGTGAAGCCAGATCTTTGCCTATGCGTTTGATAGTTCATGATTATTGTGTGCGTATAATCGTTCGGGATTTCACATATTCTTTAGCTCCAATACTATAGGAAAGGTGTGACTGCACCTGCCACGTTTGCATTTCTGTAGGGTTTGTCGCCTCCGTTCCAGCGCCTCCGTGTTCAGGGAGATTGTTGTTGTCCGGTATGCGGGTGCGGGTGACTTCAGCCATGATGGGTCGGCCTCCAGGGAACTTGCCAATTTCAACTTCAGTGCTGATATATGCGTCTACCGGCCATGGAGATTCGATACTCGTGAGTTGTTCAAAGCTAATACGCTGCGCATAGGCTTCTTCATAAGTAAGATAAGCATCCGACATGTTTTGTTGAATGATCCATTGTCGGGGAGCCATGATATCAAGGCTGCCTTTAAAGACAACCAGACCAATACTGGTCAGTAGCCCAAGCGCAAGGGCAAGCTCGACGAGCATGCTGCCTCGGCAGAGCCGTTTTTGAAAGCAGAGCCGTTTTTGAAAGCAGAGCCGTTTTTGAAAGCAGAGCCGTTGGCGAAAACCTAGATTTTTTGCTGCTGGTGAAGCCGTAGCGTTTCCGTGCTTGCTATGTCCTAGTTGCTCCTTATTTTGAAATTCGCTATGTTCAACGCAATGTCTGGTTTGACCAAATTTTTTATTTGCTGCCTGATCGTCAGTGGAGTTGCTAGTAAGTCTAATGGGCAGGCGCTGCTTGCCCCTCCCTTTGGATTGCAGTGGGGTGACACACCGGACAAGATTTTGGATTGGGCTGCTGATAAGAAGCTTAATGTTACCGTGAAAATACCGGGAGCGTCTCCTGAATTGAGAATTATTCGTGTTGAATCCGCCAGTGGTCCTCTGCCTCAGCACCAAGCCTATGCGCTGGAGACAAGGTATCATCATGGTAAGTTGTTTGAGGTGACGGTTCATTATGGTGCCCCTGGCATTGATCCCAAACGTATGGAGGCTGATTTTAATGAGTTGAAGTCAGCCCTGACGAATAAATATGGTATCCTCAGCCCTAATAATAAACAGGATAAAAACGAGGGGGGATTCATCAGGAAGTCAGTTTCTTATCATGTAGAACCAGTAAAGGGCTTGATGCTGTTGTTGGTTTTTTCTCAGCTAGAGGATACAGTAAGAGGCAAACATTCAGCACGGTTTTCTCTTATCTATCGCAATCAGAATATTATTCCGAAGTAGTAGCGCTTCCTACGAATTCGATCTTACGATCAACATCAAAGCTAAATGCAAGAAGCCGCTCAGGCTGACCATTGTTAAAGGGGGTTATGGTAGACACCTCGATGGTATAAGTTCCGTCTTCAGTAATATAACCATCCCAATTGCTTATTGCTATTGTATCGCAGAGTGGAATGTCCTGATTGATTGTGATCTGTCTTGAAGTGTACACTGGAACTTGTGCTGGTGCATTAATTGCGGCCGGGTCGCCTTTGTATATGGTGACGTAGGTTGTGCTATTAGGGTAAAGGTCCCAGAATTTGACCTGAAGATCCGGCATCGACCGAGTGATTCTATCGCCATCCTTCAATACGCCATCTACTATGGTTGCTTGAGCAAGTGGCCAGATTTGAATGGATTTCTGCCCTACGGTTTTCCATATAATTTCGCCATTGGCGTCTATACCGGATTGGGCATGAATTTTATAAGTCTCTTTGCCCCTCACAGAACTCAGTTCTGTATAGGGAAACTCGTCAGGGGATGCTGTGACCGGGAGAATATTGGCGCTGAGGCCATCCAGCGTCAATGTGTTGAAGTTTGTTTGTGAGATTCCATCTGTCGTCATTTGGAGAGTTATAAGGGCAGTGTTACCGAGGCCATCATCAAGGGGCAGATCATCGGTCGTATCTGCATCCAGATGAATACCATGAGACTCGCTATCTTCCTCATAGTCGTAACTCGCAGAAAGCCCCATATTAAGTGGATTCCAGCCAAGCTGAGGAACCTCACTCATAGATTGTGCCTCTGCCCAATTTTGGTTCCATGATTTGACGGTAACGGTGTAGGGTTGGTCTGCACGGGTGCGTGTTGGGGAGTAGGGGTCAGCGCTGGTGATTAGTAGATCTGCACTGGCAACGTAATTTCCAATAAACTTCTCGTCTAGGAGCACGGGTGCACCATCGGGATCGTTCAGGCCTTGAACATACAAATAAAACGTAGATCCGTATTCGCCGATGGCAAGCACGGCTTGGTGATCTCCCGTCGAGCTTTTGTTTTCCGTAAGTAGATCGTCATTTTCGATGTAGACATCGGTTGAACTTATATCTTCTCCTTCAGGGCCTTGTACGACCTGCTTGATGAAGAAGGTCACCGTGGCCTGGCTTGCGACAATGCTTGTCATTAGTATCCCAAAGACTATCGAGCATGGTTTGATTAGATTTAATATGTTCATAATAGATGATTGTTTGTTTTAGTTAATAATTGCTTCGGGGAGGAGCGGATTATGGCAGGGGGAAAATGGATTATGAGAGGAGCGGATTATTTTTTTTCCTTAACCTCCGCAGAAGAATCATCGGTTTTGGATGAGAGCACCGAGATTGGATTTTGGCGATAGGTTGCGATAACTGTGCGGTTAAGCTTGGTAAACTCTTCAATTTTGCGTGCGGGAATGGGCTTCTTTCCTGTCGCTTGGTCGAGTGTGACCTCGAATGTATATATCCAATCTTGATTTTTAACGAGGAAGTCCGGCCAAAAGCGGAATTTTCCAGATGGAATCTCGACGACATTGGACTGATTCTTACTTGGCTGGTAAATGATGCTGTTCAGGGGTAATACTGTATGTAGCCCGCCGTTGGATAGGATGAGGGCATTTTGGTATACGTGAGCAAGTTTGGGCTTGGATTTGCCTGTTTGTTCGCCCCCCTTCACCTGTGCGTGAAGAGAGGCGCAACAAAATAATGTCATTGTCAGGAAGCATAGAGCAGAACGAAGTCCAGAATGTTCAGAGATCATGAGCTTGTGTTTGGCTATCTTGTTGTAAGTAAATAGTATCACGATGATATCAGCACTTGTTGAGCTCTAGAGACAATAGCTCAGGCTTACTTATTGTTGCCTTTGCCGTTGTTCGTTTTTGTCTTGCCTGCGTTGGGTGCTTGCTGCTGAGAGCTGATGGTCTCATTACCGACACTGGGGCTGCTATCATTGCCTCTGACGTGGATATGAGCATTCCACTTGAGATGTGGTTTGTCGTCGGCATTGGCATAAGCAGTTGTCTCCAGGTCGCCTGAGGCTGTGGGACAGGGCACCACACAACCTACGAGGCTGATAGAGCCAAACGCGGATGCGCTATGCACGAAATTAAAACGGATGGTCACAAGGCTACCATTTTCAGGCGCGGGACCGAATTTTTGTTCCGCAAAGTTGTGTACGCCGTCTTCCTTTGGCACTTTCCGCACCTCGGGAATTTTCACATCACAAATTTTACGGTATGCAACATTTAGATTATCCGTTGCCGTTATTTCCACTAAGTTTCCGGGGCTACTCGCATCCATAGTTGTGAGGTTAGATTGGACGCCTGTGATTTCGTAGGACTCACCTTTAGCTAGACTGATTTGGAACGTGTGCACAGCATGACTAGCGTGTTGTGTTTGGGATTGGGGACTTGCGCTGCCGGGTACGGTGAGCACACATCCTCTGCCTGCTTGAGCAGCAGCGATGCCAAATGCCAGAGTGGCAAGTATGGCGATGGTTGTTTTTTTTGTTTTCATGTTGTTGTTGTTGTTTGTTA
>Ga0209833_1000502_pt1 | contig 28642 bp, 29 predicted proteins | sample COGITO_mtgs_1105_3_FD_184797 | JGI IMG/M metagenome (GOLD analysis project Ga0209833, IMG submission 184797) | Pelagic marine microbial communities from North Sea - COGITO_mtgs_110506 (SPAdes) (version 2) | ecosystem: Environmental > Aquatic > Marine > Epipelagic ... | reverse complement strand
AGTAAAATAATCCCAATCCAAATTTGAACTAGAAAAGAGGAGTTAAGATAAATTACAGAACAGAACAGATAAACAAGAGCAATCCTTTGAAGAACTCCAGCTATTCTTAGGTTTTCGAAATCAAAATTTGGAAATAACGCTAGAAAAAGCCCAATTGAAAAAATAATTAATGTTCTTTTTATGATTTTAAAATAAATAGACGAGTCTGTTTTTTTCCTTTTAGAAAGAGCTAAAACAATTGAAACACCAACAATAAATAAAAAGAAGGGAAAAACAAGATCAGTTGGAGTTACACCATGCCAGTCAGCATGTCTTAAAGGGGGATAAACGTAAGACCAACTACCGGGATCGTTTACAACAATCATTGCAGCAATTGTAAGTCCTCTAAAAAAATCTAATGAAATTAACCTTGAATTCATTAAATCAAGGTACAAATTATTTATAACCCCAATCCTTTAAGATCTTCTGCTTCAGAGTTGTCTTCTTCAACTGGTTTTATAACTTCACAATCAATAGGAATAGAAAGTTCTTCGGGAGCTAAAAAATCTTCTTTAGAAATGCCTAACTCTTCGTTTTCATAACACTTTTTCATGAACATTCCCCATATAGGAAGAGCCATTGTGGCACCTTGTCCATAGGCAATAGTTTCAAAATGTGTTGCTCTATCTTCGGCCCCAACCCAAACACCTGTTACCAAATTAGGAACCATGCCCATAAACCAGCCGTCACTTTGATTTTGAGTTGTTCCTGTTTTTCCAGCAATTGCATTGTCAAAACTATAGGGATATCCAGTTACAACATCTCTATAAACAGGGTTTCTATCTTCCTCTGGAATATTATGTCTTAATCTAGCACCTGACCCAAATTTAGTTACACCTTCAAGTAAATTAACTGTAACGTAAGCAGACTCAGCACTTATAACATCTTTAGTTTCAGGGACAGATTGATACAATAAAGTACCATTTTTATCTTCAATTCTAGTGATCATTGTTGGTTTTACATAAATACCTTGATTTGCAAACGCTCCATAGGCTCCAACCATTTCAAAAACACTTAAATCTGGCGTTCCAAGAGCAATTGCAGGAACATCAGGGATATAAGACTCAATACCTAGATTTCTGGCTAGATCGGCAACAGGCTTAGGACCTACTTTGTCCATTAGTTGTGCGCTAATTGTGTTTTTTGAGTTTGCTAGAGCATTCTTTAATGTTCTAAACCCTCCATATTTATCACTTGAGTTTGTTGGACACCAAGGGTCAGGGTTACCATACTTATTAGGCTCAATACAGTATATAGCATCGGGTAAAGAATCGCATGGTGACAATTTTAATTGATCTATCGCAGTTGCATATAAAAAAGGCTTAAAGGTAGATCCAATTTGTCTTTTACCTTGTTTAACGTGATCGTACTGAAAGTGCTTATAGTTAATGCCGCCTACCCAAGCTTTCACATGTCCTGTTTGAGGTTCCATAGACATCATTCCTGCTTGCATAAAATGTTTATAATACCTTATTGAGTCAATAGGTTTCATTATCGTGTCAAAATCTCCTTTCCAGGCAAATATTCTCATCGGAACTTCTTTTTGAAAAATTTCAAACATTTCTTCTTCAGATTTTCCAGTTCCTTTCATTTTGCGCCACCTTTCAGATCGTTTCATTGCATTTTTAAAAATATTTATTGAATCTTCAGACTCTAGATCTAAAAAAGGAGCAGTAGGGTTTAACTCAGGGGTGTTTTGCTTAAAAAACTCTTCTTGTAGATTTGTCATGTGCAACTTAACCGACTCTTCAGCGTATTGTTGCATTTCATAATTTACAGTTGTGTAAATTTTTAGTCCATCTAAGTAGATATTGTACTTGGTTCCGTCTGGTTTTAAATTTTCATCAGTCCAATCTTTCATAAAACCTTGTAAATAGGCTCTAAAATAAGTAGCAAGCCCTTCTCTGTGCGATTGAGGAGTGTAATTTATTAATAAAGGAATTTGCTTTAAAGAATCAACAGTGTTTTGATCTAGGTGACCATTCCTTTTCATTTGATTTAAAACAACATTTCTTCTATTTTTTACTAGTTTGGGACGTCTTAAAGGATTGTAATAAGAAGAATTTTTGAGCATTCCAACAAGTACAGCTGACTCTTCAATTTTTAAACTATCGAGTTCCTTATCAAAGAATATGTTTGAAGCAGATTTTATTCCATCTCCATTATATCCAAAATCATAAATATTTAGATACATAGCTATAATTTCGTGCTTTGTATACTGTCTTTCAAGCCTAACGGCTATTACATATTCTTTAAACTTTTGAGCTAGTGCTTGAAAAATATTTTTAGCCCTAACACCAACAAAGAGTTGTCTGGCAAGTTGTTGTGAGATAGTGCTTGCTCCTCCTCTTTTTCCTAAGAAAACAATTGCCCTCAGAGTTCCTCTAAAATCGATTCCTGAGTGACCATAGAACCTTTCATCTTCTGTTGAAATAAGTGCGTCTACCAAGTTTACAGGTAAGTCATCAAACTCAACAGGTATTCTATTTTCACCAAAATGAAATTTACCTAAAACTTTATTGTCTGACGAAACAATTTGGGTAGCCAGATTAGTGTTAGGGTTTTCAAGCTGTTTAAAATCAGGCATTTCACCTAAATACCCTAATGATGCAGCATAAAAAATTCCAGAAAAAATAAAAATTCCAGAAAAAAACAAAAACCAAAAACCATAGAAGTATATTCGAAATTTTTTTGGCATAATTTTCTTCTTTTTCACCATTATAGATTATTCAATTAATAGCCCAAAGTTAAGAACTCCATCTAAATTTTCAATTTCATTGACTTCATTATTTAATCTCATTGAAGTTCTGACTTTCAGTTTGAAAGTTTCTCCTTCGCTCAATACAAAATCATTTTTGAATGGAAGTCTGTGTTCAACAACGCTAATTTTTTTGTCACCTAGCCATTTTCCGCTGGGATTAGCTAATTTGAATTCTAAAGTGTCAATTTGAGTTTTATTATTTGAACTATGTAGTTCGGAAATTAAAAAGATATTTGCAAAAGAGTAATCGTTATTATGTCTTAAAACAAAGTCAATGTTTTTTAAACTTTTTTGTTTCTCACCTTCAAAATTAAACTCAACTATTTCTGAACTTCCCCACCCAGATTTAAAGTCGTGAAACTCTAAAAACTTACTTGTTTCGCATGAACTAAGTACAGTTGCAAAAAAAACAATAAGAAATCTATTTAACATATTTAAAATTAGACTCTTTTAGAAAACTTCCTTTTTTTCTTTTTCTTTCTTTTATCAAACCTTGTGAGGCTATCCTGTCCTACTACATTTTCAAAACTTATGTCAGATGATACCTCGGAAATAGTATAATCCTCTAGACTTTCAATTTTTTTACCTGTTTCATTTATCTTAATGATCTTTTTTACGTTTTCTTCACTTATCTGATGCCAGTTAACGCTATCATTTTTGTAAACAAACCAAAGGATTTTTTTAAAAATGTCAATCTTTTGGCAGTAAGCAATACCTTTTTCAGTTAATAATTTTGTATTGGATTTAGGAAAATCTTTCAGGGCTTCTTGGTAAAAGTCCAATTCATAGTTCAAACAACACTTTAATTTTCCACATTGTCCAGCTAGTTTTTGAGGATTAAGTGAAAGCTGTTGGTATCTAGCCGCTGATGTTGAAACTGATCTAAAATCAGTAAGCCAAGTCGAGCAACAAAGCTCTCTGCCACATGAGCCAACACCGCCAAGTCTTGCAGCCTCCTCTCTTAAACCAATTTGCTTCATTTCAATTCGAGTACTAAACTCTCTTGCCATATTTCTAATAAGTTGCCTAAAGTCGACTCTTCCTGCTGCGGTATAATAAAATGTAGCTTTTGATGCGTCTCCTTGAAATTCAACATCTGAAATTTTCATTTTTAAACTCAAAGAAATGGCCAGTTCTCTCGCCTTTTTTTTAATAGCCTCTTCTCTTTCTCTTGCTCTGGTCCACTTGTCAATATCGCTTTGTGATGCAATTCTTTGAATATTGTAAAATTCTGTTGTCTCTGGATTAATTTTTTTTCTTTTCAATTGAATTGGGATAAGCCCTCCTTTCAAAGTAACAAACCCTACGTCATAACCTCTTTCAGCCCCCACTACAACTAAATCACCTATTGAAACAGTTAAATCTTTAGAGTTTTTAAAGTAGTTTTTTCTACCGTTTTTAAATCTAATTTCGAAAATGTTGTTCAGCTTTTGATCAGCTAAAGGCTCCATGTTTTCTAACCAATCGAAAACAGTTAACTTGTTACAACTGTCAGTTCCACATGTGCCGTTATTTTTACATCCCTTAGGAGTACCATTTGAAGAAGAACAACTTGTACAACTCATTATTGTAATTAAATTTATAAAAATCTAAAGTTAACGAATTAATAGACGTGATTTAAAACAATTAAGATGATGTTTTTTTAAACTTTAAAGCATCAGATCTTCCTTTTTTAAAAATTTTATTACTATTCTTTTTTCCTTTTCTCAATATTTTTTGATCTTCCAATGAAAGAGAATTGACTTCGTAACATTCTTTAGAACAACAATTTTTAAATTCTTTAGCACAACTTTCACACTGAATAAACAGTAAATGGCAAGCCTCATTTTCACAGTTAATATGCGAGTCACACTTTACTCCACATTGATGACAATTTGCAATTATTTCGTTTGATACTGATTCACTTCTTCTATGATCAAAAACAAAATTTTTACCTATAAATTTATTTTTTAGTTTTTCTTGATCAACCTGTCTAGCATATTCAATTATTCCGCCATCAAGCTGATATACTTTTTCGTAACCCTTATGTTTTAAAAAAGCACTAGCCTTTTCACATCGAATTCCGCCAGTACAGTACATCACTATATTTTTTGTCTTTTTATGTTTTTCAAATTTTCGCTCAATAATAGGCAAGGATTCTCTGAAACTGTCAACATCAGGTAAAATAGCTCCTTGAAAATGACCTATTTCACTTTCATAATGATTCCTCATATCCACAAGTAGCGTATTAGGATCTTCAACCAAATTATTGAACTCAGAAGCATTAACATGCTTACCATTGTTTGATAAATCAAAACTGTTTTCAGGAAGACCGTCTGCCACAATGTTTTGTCTAACTTTTACTTTAAGTTTTAAAAATGAAAAATCATCCTGCTCAACAGCCACATTTAATCTAATATCCTTTAAAAATTTAATTGAATCCAGTTTGCTTTTAAATGCTTGAAAGTTTTGTGAAGGCACAGAAAGCTGAGCATTAATTCCCTCATTTGCTATATAAATTCTTCCAAGTACATCTAGCTTTTCCCACATCATATAAAGGTGGTCTCTAAAAATAGAAGTGTTTTTAATTTGATAGTATTTATAGAAGGATAATGTAATACGCCTTTTGCCTGCCTTCTTGATTAGACTTGCCCTTTCTTTGGCACTAAGCTTATTATATAATTGCATTATTTTCTTAACTAAATGCGAAAATAAGCTATTAAAAATTAACAAAAAATCGACTTAAATACGCTATGACTTAAATTAAATATATTGTACTTTAGACATGTAATTTAATTCCACAATTTTATGAGCAAAGAAAAAGATTCAAAACTAAAAGCATTACAACTGACATTAGATAAATTAGATAAAACTTACGGTAAAGGAACTGTAATGAAAATGGGAGATGTAGAAATTGTAAAAATTGATTCAATTTCTAGTGGATCTTTAACATTGGACGGTGCTTTAGGTGTTGGGGGGTATCCAAAAGGTAGAGTTATAGAGATATATGGTCCAGAATCATCAGGTAAAACAACTTTGACTCTACACGCAATTGCTGAATGTCAAAAAGCGGGTGGTATCGCTGCATTTATTGATGCAGAACATGCTTTTGATAGATTTTATGCTCAAAATTTAGGAATTAATATAGATGAGTTAATAATTTCTCAACCAGACAATGGTGAGCAAGCCTTGGAGATTGCAGATAATTTAATTAGATCTGGAGCAGTTGATATTATTGTAATTGATTCGGTTGCCGCTCTAACACCAAGAAGTGAAATTGAAGGTGAAATGGGAGATTCAAAAATGGGTCTACACGCAAGATTAATGTCTCAAGCTTTGAGAAAATTAACATCAAATATTAGCAAAACAAATTGTACAGTAATGTTTATTAACCAGCTTCGTGAAAAAATTGGAGTTATGTTTGGTAACCCTGAAACAACTACTGGGGGTAATGCCCTAAAATTTTATGCATCAGTTAGGCTAGATATTAGAAGATCAACACAAATTAAGGATACAAACGGTAATGTATTAGGAAATAAAACAAGAGTAAAAGTTGTAAAAAACAAAGTTGCTCCTCCTTTTAAAGTCAGTGAGTTTGACATAATGTATGGGAAGGGAATCTCAAAAATGGGAGAAATAATTGATCTAGGAGTTGAACACGATATAATTGATAAGAGTGGATCTTGGTTTAGTTATGGAGACACGAAATTAGGACAAGGAAGAGATTCTGTTAAATCAATTTTAAAAGACAACCCAGAACTTTCTGATGAAATTGAGGCTAAAATTGTTGAAGCAACTAAAGCTTAGGTTCTAAATCTTTTAGCATAAAATCGTATACTTCTTGCTTTAAGTTTTCCATATCCTTTGGTTTTAGGCCTTTGGTTTCTATATGGTTATGAACTTTTGCTCTTAAAATTCCTGGACCACCAACAAAATGGTTATAAGAAAAATGATAAGGATATCTTCTTTCACAATCATAAAATGACATAGGCACTATTGGAATTTGACAATGTATTGAAAATCTAAAAACCCCATTTTTAAAAGGAGCTAACTTTATTTCGGGGGAGGTTACTAAGCCTTCAGCAAAAATACAAAGACTTAAGCCTTGATCTAATCTTCTTTGGGCATGTCCATAAACAGCTTTTCTGCTTTCAGGATTTTCTCTATCTACAAGTATGCAAACTCTTCTATAGAAAAAGCCAAATACAGGAAGCTCAACTAATTCTTTTTTACCTACAAAGACAATTGGATTTTTACTTATTTGAAGCATAAGCATTACATCAATCATGCTTTTATGATTAGCTGTTAGCATATAATTTTTTCCTTTTAAAAGCGGTTCGGAAAATTCAACTTTTGGAATCAGTCCCATTCCTATTAAAATAAGTTTAGCCCAAATATTTCTAGCTACCCAGTAGAACTGTGGATACCATTCTTCTTTAAAGCTAAAAATAAAAAAAAAGGGAAGACATATTATGATTCCAGTTGCAGCTAAAGTGTAAAACCAGATATTATATAATCCACATAAAACTATTTTAATATACTTAATCATGACTGTAAATGTAATTAAATGAGTGATATAATTTTTAAAACTATTACTTTTGTTATTAATCTAAGTTAAATGTCAAGAATTCTAACAGGTATACAGAGTACAGGGACTCCTCATTTAGGGAATATTTTGGGAGCTATAATCCCTGCAATAAAAATGTCAAATGAATCAAACAATGAATCATTTTTATTTATTGCTGACATGCACTCTTTAACTCAAATAAAAGATAAAGAAACTCTTAGAAATAATACTTATGCAACTGCAGCTGCATGGCTAGCTTTTGGCCTTGACACTGAAAAAACTACTTTTTATAGACAAAGTGATGTTCCACAGGCAACTGAGCTATCTTGGATATTATCATGTCATTTTCCTTATCAAAGATTAACATTGGCACATTCTTTTAAAGATAAGTCAGACAGGTTAAACGATGTTAATACGGGAATTTTCACTTATCCCATGCTAATGGCAGCAGACATTTTATTATATGATGCCCAGCAAGTGCCAGTTGGAAAAGATCAGCAACAACATTTGGAAATGACAAGAGATGTTGCATCTAGATTTAATAATATATATGGAGAAACGTTTGTGTTGCCATTTGCAAAAGTTAATGAAGAAACTCAATTAATTCAGGGAACAAACGGAGAAAAAATGAGTAAATCTAAAGGCAATATAATTGATATATTTCTTCCAGAAAAAGCTTTGAAAAAGCAGATTATGGGAATACAAACCGATAGCACTCCAATTGACAAGCCTAAGGATTATAAAAGCTGTAATGTATTTAAACTTTACAGTCTAATTGCTGATAAAAACTCAATAAATTCTTTAAAAGAAAATTATTGCAAAGGAGGATTTGGATACGGTCATGCTAAAACAGAACTTTTGAATTACATCCTTTCTAATTTTTCTAATGAAAGAGAAAAGTTCGATTATTTTATGTCTAATAAGGACAAGCTAGAAACTGTATTAAAAACAGGGGCTGAAAAAGCTGATAAAGTGGCTCAAGAGGTTTTAAACAGGGTTAGAGGAAAGCTTGGCTATAATTAGACAGATTTTAGTTTAGAAATTAAATCAAAAAAATGTATTTTTGAGTATATGCAACTTTCTAAATTCATTAGCGAACTTCTTCTTGAGCACGATTGTGTTACAGTTCCAGGGCTAGGAAGTTTTTTAGGGAACTTTAAGTCAGCTCATTATGATTTAGAAAATGAAAAGTTTTATCCGCCATCAAAACAAATATCTTTTAACTCTCAAATTAAAGCAAACGATGGTCTTTTAGCTAAGTTTATATCCGAAAAGTCAGGATTAAATTATGATGATTCTTTAAAAGAAATACATCAAGAAGTTTTAAAAATCACTCTTAATCTTAAAAAAGAATCAGTCCTTTTAAAAGATATTGGAGAGTTAAATTTAAATAAAGAAGAAAATATTGTTTTTAACCCTTTACAAACCAAGAATTTTTTGAAAGATTCTTTTGGGTTATCTCCAATTTTCATCAAAGAATTAACTCAAGAAAAGAGTTTAAATGAAAAAGAAATTGTTTTAAAGCCTAAAGTAAGATCAATTAAAAGATCAAAATTTTATCAAACTGCAGCCGTGTGGGCTTGTCTAATTTTTGGAGCAAGTTCTATTTATTACAATGTTAATAATGATCTTTTAGAACAAAAATTGGCCTACGAACAAGATTTAAGACAAGAATCATTTTCCAAGGTTCAAAAAGCTGTTTTCGATCTGGGCTCTTTACCCTCACTTACTATAAACGTAAAAAGACAAGCTTCTCAATTTTATGTGATAGCTGGAGCTTTTAGAATTACCAAAAATGCAGAAAATCTTGTTTCTTCGCTTAAAATGAAAGGATATGATTCAAGAATCTTACCATTGAATGAAAAAGGACTTACACCAGTTGCTTTTGAAGGATTCTCTCAAAGAAAAGCGGCAGTTACAAGTTTGAGAGAAATTCAGGCTAAAGAAAATAAAAATGCTTGGATTTTCGACATTAAAAGTCTAAAATAACAATGCATCCTAAAACACCAGAAAATTCAAAAACAATTCAAACAGACCTTGTATTGCCTGGAGATACTAATAGCTTAAACAGTCTCTTTGGAGGAGAGTTATTGGCAAGAATGGATAGAGTAGCTAGTATAGCCGCTATTAAGCATTCAGAACAAATTGTTGTGACAGCATCTGTAAATAATGTTGCTTTTGGAGAACCCGTTCCTGTTGGGAGTATTTTAACAATAGAGGCAAAAGTTTCAAGAGCATTTAATTCCTCAATGGAGGTTTTTATTGATGTTTGGAAACAAAATAAAACCAATCCAAAAAAGACTAAGGTTAACGAGGCTATTTTTACTTTTGTGGCTTTAGATAAACAAGGACAAATAGTAAAGGTTCCGCAAATTCTTCCAGAAACTAATCTGGAAAAAGAAAGGTATGCAGCAGCATTAAGAAGAAGACAATTAAGTTTAGTTTTAGCCGGAAAATTATCTGCAAAAGAAGCTACTGAACTCAAAGCTATTTTTGATTAAATTAAAATGTTTTTCAAAAATAAAATAAAATTTACCCTCACTCTTTTACTTAGTGTTTTGCTAATAGGATGCAGTAAAGCACAAAAAAAAGAGAGAACCTCTAACTCTATTTCTTTAAAGATTTTAGGAACCATTCAAGATGGCGGGATCCCTCATATGGGATGTAATGAGCAATGCTGTAAGAGTTACTTTTTAAATCAGACTAAAAGAGTGGGAGTCTCAAGTTTAGGAATTACAAATTTGAAATATGGCACAAATTATCTTATTGACGCAACACCAGATGTAAATTTTCAGTTACAAAGTTTAATTGGAACCGAAAACCCATCTGAAAAATTAAATGGAATATTCTTAACGCATGCTCATATGGGTCATTATGCCGGTCTCCTAAACTTTGGCAGAGAATCATTAAACAGCGCAAACATTCCCTTATACTTAATGCCTAAATTTCACGATTTTATTATTAATAATGGCCCTTGGGATCAGTTAGTCTCACTAAAAAATGTTACTCTGTTTAAAATTTATTCAGACAAAGAATTAATACTTGATGACAATCTTAGCTTTACACCCATTCAAGTTCCACACAGAGATGAATATTCTGAAACAGTAGGGTTTATAATAAAAGGAAACTCAAAAAAAGCTCTTTATATTCCAGATATAGATAAGTGGAATAAATGGAAGGTTTCAATATTAGAAATGATTAAAAAAGTTGATTATGCTTTTTTAGACGGAACATTTTATGATTCAAATGAAATTAATAATAGAGATATTTCAGAGATACCACATCCTTTTATAATTGAAAGTTTAGAGCTTTTTAACACATTAACTAAAAATGAAAAAAAGAAAATTTATTTTATTCATTTAAATCACACAAATCCAGTTTTGAATAATAGTTCTAAACAATACAAAAATGTTATTTCTAAAGGATTTAATATTGCTGAAACAGGAATGGAGTTTCTCTTATAAAGCACAGCTCATATCTTCTCCACAACATAAAGGTGACTTTATTTTTCCTTCACAAGAAGGACATTTAGAGACTTGCACTTGAGAACCATCATTTAGAGTAATGTATCCATTTTGTAATGGAACTGAGCATTTACCACAAGTCGCGTTTACTGACATTCCACATTTTGTACATGAGTAAGTTTCCATAATAATTTAGTTTTTAAATTAGGTTTTTTATTTTGTTATTGGGATGTCTTTGTTAATCATTTTAATATCTACTTCATTATTTTCAACTCCCAGTAAATGTTTAGAGAAATGATCTGCCCTTAACCAAAAATTGTATTCGGACATATTCCCAAAGCCATGTCTTTGAGTGGGTAATATCATTAAATCAAATCTCTTGTTAGCTTTTATAAGCGCATTAGCAACCCTTATCGTTGCTCCTGGATGAACATTATTGTCCATGTCACCAGTTACAAGGAAAAGCTTGCCTTTTAAATTATTAGCCAGTGATTGATTTTTTTCAATTTCATAAACATAATTTATACTACCGTCATCCTCAATTTTTTCCTTCACGCCGTGATGCGTCTCACTCCACCAGCTATTGTACATTGAATTATCATGGTTTCCAGCCTGTGAGTATGCTGCTTTAAAAAAATCGGGATATACCAAAATAGCTGCTGTTGACATAAACCCACCACCTGAATGTCCGTATATTCCAACTTTACTAATATCAATAAAAGAGTGTTTGTTTGCCAATTGTTCTGCAACATATTTTTTATCGGCCAAACCATAATCTCTTAAGTCTCCATAACCATAGTTGTGATACCACTTTGATCTATGAGGGTGCCCTCCTCTGTTCCCTAATGTGATAACTACAAAACCAAGCTGCGCCATTCTGTCCAACCTGTCCATACGGGCTGAAAAAGATTTATTTACAGACTCTGTTTGAGGACCAGGGTAAACATATTCAAGAAGAGGATATTTTTTTTTATTATCAAAGTCGAAAGGTTTATACATAACTCCGTATAAATCTGTAATCCCGTCATCTGCTTTTGCTTTAAAAGGTTCTGGGAATTGGTATCCACTTTCAAACAAGGCACTTAAATCAGTTTCTTCTAAATTCATGACTAGTGAGCCATCGGAACTTCTTAGATCCGATTTAGGTATTGTATTTACCCTTGAAAAATTATTTACAAAAAACCTGTGGTTGTCTGAGTGTCTTGTTGAAGTATTATAATTTCCTTTATTTAATACTTTTGGTTTTCCTCCGTTTAAGGAAACTTTATATGTGTGTTCGTAATAAGGATCAATATTTTTATTAACTCCATGCGCAGAAAAGAATAAAGTGTTAGATTTTACGTCAACATGCTTAATATTAAAGCTATGATAACTTCCAGACGTAATACGATTAATTAGATTTCCATTAGAATCGTATCTATAAAAATGACCCCAACCGTCTTCCTCGGACCAATGAATTATTTCAGATTCATTTTTTATAAGATAGACAGGTTTAGTTTCATAAAAGTAGGTATTAGTTTTATTCTTAATTAAAACTTTTACTTTCCCAGTGTTTAAATCTGCTACACATATATCTAGCTTTTTTCTGTCTCTACTTATTGTATTAAAATAAATGTTGTTTTTTTCTGAAAGAAGAAGCGTGGGTTTAAAATCATTCTCACTTTCCGAGGGCTTCCTAGGCTTACTAAAAATCGATATGTATTGTTGCTTGGAACTGTCAAGATCAACTTTTTTTATTTCTTTTTTAGGGATATCAAAAATTAAAATCTCTCTTTTATAATATTCTGTCTCACCAGGCATATGGTATTTATATGTTTCTAGAGTGGGTCTTTTTTTGGCAATTGAATTTATAACCCATAGATCTTTAATCTCTCTACTGTCGGTTCTTTGATATACAAACTTTTTTGAGTCAGAAGACCAATATCCCCTTACTGGGAACTTATCGTCTTTCTTTTTTTCAATTTCTTCATTGTCTAATCCTCTGCCATAACCTCCATATCCATAGTCTTTAACGCCATCTTTAGTCCATTGGTTCTCTACAATTGTTGAGTCTTTTTCGTTCTTTGTTGCTTTTAAAAAATTTTCTTTATCCATCCAATACAAATTGAATTTTTTTGAATAAAAAACTATCGTACTATCAGGAGCAATATTTGCCCACTTTTTCCAATCTTCTTTTGGAGTTTTTTTATTACTCAATAATGTTAGCTTGTTGCTTCCAAGAATATATTTTAAAAGAAAAACTTTTTTATTTTTTTTATCTTTTTCAGCTTTCTTTTTTTCTGAATCCTTAGTCTCTTCATCCTCAAATTTTGAAGTGACTCTAAATTTAATGGCAGTTTCATTATCTATAAATTTAAAATCAAACCTAGGCAAGTGCTTGGCATCGTATGGATCTTTAGTTATTTCCGTAAGCCATGCTGCCATTTTATCATTATCAAAAAGTTTTTTCTTTGTTTTTTTATTTGGATCAACTATGTAATAGCTAGACCCTTCAGTTGTTTTATATTGATACCAAAACTTATCTCCATTTTTTAACCAGCGTGGGTTAACTGAGGTTGAATGCACCAGTTTTGCTATTTTTTTTGGCGAAAATTTTGCAGCCAATTCATAATTAGGAATTACGTCCTGCTGAGAGTATGAAGAAAAAAGTGTTAATATAAAGATTAAGTAAGTAAGTTTTTTCATAATAATATTTTTAAAAATTTATTCATTTATTATAGCCCTAGAATATCATTTATATGTTTTTGATTGGTATCTCCTGCGGCAAAATCGTCAAAAGCTTTTTTTGAAACCTCAATGATATGATCTTTTATAAACTTAGATCCTTCTTTAGCCCCTTGCTCAGGTGATTTTATGCAACACTCCCATTCTAATACCGCCCATCCATTAAAATCATATTGACTTAATTTTGAAAAAATTCCTTTAAAATCTACTTGACCGTCACCCAGAGATCTGAATCTGCCTGGTCTATCAATCCAATCTTGATACCCTCCATACACACCTGATTTGCCATTTGCATTAAATTCAGCATCTTTAACATGGAACATTTTAATAAACTCATGATAATGATCGATATATTTTAAATAATCCATTTGCTGTAAAACGAAATGGCTAGGATCATATAGAATTTTGACTCTTGAATGGTTGTTGGTCGCTTTTAAGAATCTTTCAAAAGTTACACCATCATGTAGGTCCTCCCCAGGGTGAATTTCATAACAAACATCGACTCCATTATTATCAAAATGATTTAAAATCGGATTCCACCTTTTTGCTAACTCATTGAATCCCGTTTCAACAAGTCCTTTCGGCCTTTGAGGCCAAGGATACATTGTGTGAAAAAGTAAAGACCCTGAAAAAGTTGCCATTTCAGTTAAGCCTAAGTGCTTACTGGCATTAGAGGCATGTTTTAATTGATCAATTGCCCATTCTGTTCTACCTTTGACGTTGCCTTGAAGATTTTTAGGAGCAAATGCATCAAACATTTTATCGTATGCATAATGAGAGGCAACTAGTTGCCCCTGTAAGTGAGTAGAAAGTTCTGAAATTTCCATTCCGGCTTCTTTAACTATTCCTTTAATTTCATCACAATACGTTTTGCTTTCCCCTGCTTTTTTTACATCAATCAATCCTTCTTCCCATGTTGGAATTTGAACTGCTTTATAGCCTAAATTACTAGCCCATTCACATATGTTTTTTAGGTTATTAAAAGGTTTTTCTCCTCCTACAAACTGAGCTAAAAAAATACCAGGCCCTTTAATTGTTTTCATTTATTAATTATTAAGTTCAACCCAAATGTTTCCTTTGGAATTGGATTCTATAGTTTTTTCAATAAAGTCCATTCCTCTTACCCCATCTTCAATTGATGGAAATTCTGCAGTTTGAAAAGATTCTTTTCTAATTGCACGAGCAACCCCTTTATAGATGTTACCCATTGAATCAAATATTCCCTCCGGATGACCAGGAGGAAGCTTAGTCCCGTCAAGTGAAAGCTCGTCATTATATGAGTGTCCGGATTTTAACACTCTCATGGGAGCATCGTCTGTTAGGTGATATAAATAGTTTGGATTTTCTTGCTCCCATTTTAAAGCTCCTTTTTCTCCGTACACATTTATTCTTAAGTTGTTTTCTTCACCAGTTGCTATTTGACTAGAACGAATAGTTCCTCTTGCATTTGTAGAAAAATGAATCAAGATATTAGCATCTATATCCATTGGATTATCATCATATAGTGTGTTTAAATCGGCCAACACGCTCTTGACTTTCATTCCAGTGACAAGCTCAACCATGTTAAAAGCATGAGTCCCTATATCTCCAACACAACAACTAATTCCTGATTTTTCAGGATCTAACCTCCAAGTTGAATTTCTTTTTTCTTTTTCGTGAATTACAGGATTTAACCATCCTTGTAAATATTGGGCATCAACTTTTTGAATTTTTCCAATTGTTCCGTTTGAAATCATTTTAGTCATTTGCCTTACCATTGGATATCCAGTATATGTGTAGGTCACGGCAAAAACAAGATTTTTTTCTTGTTGAATTTTTTCTAATTCAAGAGCCTCCTTGTAAGTTGTTGTTAGTGGTTTTTCACAAATAACATTAAAATTATTTTCAAGCAACTTTTTTGCCATTGGATAGTGAAGAAAATTAGGGGTTAAAACAGAAACTACCTCCATTCTATCACCATCACCTAATTTTGATTCCTCTTGAATCATTGTTTCAAAATCTCTATATATTCTAGATTCTTTTAACCCTAGTTTTTTTGCAAAAGCAACATTATCAGGATAATTTGGATTAAACACACCGCCTACTATTTCATATCTGTCAAACATGCTTGATGCGACTCTATGGAGAACCCCAATTAATGAATCACCACCTCCACCTAAAATTCCTAATCTAATTTTATTATTCATTCTATTAATTTTACTAAACTCTACTTTCTTCCAATTTATTTCTAAACACAAATAAAATTCCAAATAAGACAACTAATGCAAGTGGGAAATAGGTCATATTTCCTAAAGCAGCTTGACCAGCTATAACTTCGGCAGCATCTTCTGCCGCACCAGAATTTAATGCAATTTGTTTTTCTTCGTCAAGCCATGATCCAATTACAGGATTCCACATTCCTGTGGCCAACATTCCTGCACCTCCAACAAGAGACATTCCTAACGCTCCTGTTTTTGGCAAATATTCAGAAACAAACCCTATCATAGTTGGCCAGAAATAACAAACTCCAATGGCAAATAGTGCAGAAGCCACATAAAGCATTTGACCATCAACTTGTGACATCATAAAAATTGCTATTGTTGTTACTATCGCTGATAAAAATAAAACGCCAATTGGATTAAGCTTATGAATAATTGGTCCAGCAAAATATCTTCCAACGGCCATAATCCCAGTGATAAGAGCTAAAATTAACATTGGACTCGCACCTGATTTTTCAAGAAGTGGGTTGAGCCACTGCTGTGTTCCTAGTTCTGCAGTTGCAGTTAAGGTCATACAAATAGCTATGAAAATAAATAATGGAGTAAATAAAGATTTTAAATTAAGAAAAGTATCAGATTCTATATGCTGAGTTTTAGGAAATTCTTCCTTTAGAAATAGATATCCATAAATTAGAGTAGGCACAAGCATTATTGCAATTTGAGGTTGCCATCCTAATCCAAAATCTGTCATAAATTTTGAAGTTAGAGAGCCTATAACTATTCCACCAGGAAACCAAACATGAAATTTATTTAACATAGTTGTCCTGTTCTTTGAATACATGTCTGCTATTAATGGATTACACGCAGCTTCAACAGATCCATTTGCGAAACCAATAAAAAACGAAGAAATTAAAAGAGTAGCAAATCCTCCTGCATATATGGTCATTATAAGGCCGACTATATGTGAGAAAAATGCAATAGTCATAAGTTTTTTTGCACCTAACAAATTATATAAAAACCCTCCAAAGATAGTGGCAACAGGAAACCCCCAAAAGGCCATCGCATTTACAAATCCAAGTTGAGTATTATTAATTTCAAAATCTTCTCCAAGCTGTCCAAGAATTCCTGCTCGAATTGCAAATGTCATCGCAGTTACTATAAGCGAAATACAAGCAGCTATAAATAATTTATTTTTTGATATTGCACTGTTCATAATATTGTTGTTGGTTTTATTATTATCAAGATACTAATTTCTTTTAAAAACTTTAGATTGATTCGGTCAATCTAGATAAAAGGACTATTAAAATCTTTAGAATACTTTAATCGTGGGACTAATCTTTATGTGATCCGTCACAAAAGGGTAAATTTTCTGACTTATTACATCCACAAAGAGTAAATCGTTTACCGTGCTTTAATTTATTACCATATTCATCTGTTAAAGAAACTGAACCTTCAACAACAATTTGCCCTTTAGACTTTCTAAAAATTTTTGCAGAGTTATCTTTCATTTAAAAAACAATGTAGGAGTGTTTTTTACATATTCATTATATGAGTCTAAGTGTCCCCATTTCTTTTTTCCACTCTCCTCTAAGAGTCTAACGCCACTTACATAAACCAGTAATAAATATGTAAATAGTGGAGATACAAGTGTTAAATATTGTAGACCCGAGAGGGATGAAAGAGACATAATAGAAATTCCTAGCCACAACAGTATTTCTCCAAAATAATTTGGATGTCTTGATTTAGACCATAGACCTGTATTTATAAATTTATCTTTATTTTCTGCAATTGATCGAAATTTTGATTTTTGTTTGTCTGCTATTATTTCAATTAAAAAACCAAATAAAAACAATCCAAAACCTATGTATAAGTATATATTTGGGACAACGCCAGTGTCGCTTGAAAGAGCAGTTAAGGCACATAGACTACACATTGAAACCCACATTCCTTGTAATGACCATGCTAAAAAAAATCTAGTAGGAGATTGTTTAATTTCTTTAAACCTTTTGTCTTCACCTGCTTTTTTAATTCTAAAAAAAAGAAAACTCCCAAGTCTCACTGCCCAGACAATTATAGCAATTCCTAATATTAAATTTAAAAGATTTTCAGAGGAATCATATAAAATGTAAGACACAGCAAAAATATAAGTAGAACTTCCAGCTAAGTCATAAAATTTTTCTGTTCTAAGAAGATATGCTGGAATAAATAACACCCATTGAATTACGAAAATATATAATATTACATTTTGTAAAACAGGAATTTCAGTTAAAAAAGCTAGCAAATAACAAATTGAAAATGCTGAAAAAGAAATCAATAAGTGAATTAGTTTTTTTAACATACTTTAAATATACTAAACTTAATTTTTAAGTTAAATTTGATTTATGCGTTTTATATCTATACTGTCTTTCATATTGTTCTGTTTTAGCATAAATGGACAATCAAAAAAAGTCAAAATAATCGACTCTTTATCTTTAGAATCAATACCATTTGCCTCAGTTTATTTTTCTAACAACAATGGACTTATTTCAGATGAAGAGGGTTATTTTGAATTAATTCCAGAACAATTTAATATAGGTGATACACTGTTTGTTTCTTCATTGGGTTTTAAAACAAAAAGAATTCCTTTAGAATTTTTAACAGATAGTATAATTCGCTTGAAACAAGAATCAATTACATTAAAAAATGTTATTGTAACAAATAAACAATTAACGTCTTTAGAAATTATTAAAAGAGTTAAACAAAACTTAGACTCAAATTATAACAGGGAAATCAGCGAATTCAAATTATTTTTTAGACAGGATTACAGCCAAACAAACGAAGAGTTTACTTTAAATAAGTTTAAGTCCTCTATAAAGGATTTAAACAGTGATGTTATGGATAATATTTTAGACAACCTACCTAAAAAATCTAAAAGCGAATTGGAAAGTTTGTCCTATTATTATTTAAATAATGAGTTGGATAATCCTAAAATTAAACTAATAAAGTCAAGAAGAACTAACGATGATAATTCTAGTGATTTATCTAAATCTCTTGGAGAAAAACTAGAAGCTTCTTTAAAGAAAAACCTAAAGTCATCCTCATATTTTAAAATTAGATCAGGATGGATTCCATTTTCTTTAGACCTAAGCATTAATGGGCTATGGGATATTGACAGTACAGATGTGGATCAGATTAAAAAAATTAAAGACGAAGAAATTAAAAGAAAAGAAAATTTTGCTAAAGGACAAATAGGGAGAATTCAAAACGTTTACAAAAAATCTTTTCTTGATCCGAGTTCAGAACTAAACTTTATTTTAAAATCAAAAAACTATATATTTTCTAATCCGGAATTATTGTATTTAGAAAACGACTTAGTTTATGTAATAAATTGCTTGCCCAAGAAATCAGATAAATTTAAAGCAACGTTATATATCAATTCTGAAGATTTTGCTGTTTTACGTTTGGATTATGAAAATGTAAAGCCCTTATCTAAATTTAAATTATTAGGGATTTCGGTTTCTTCTTATTTAGAAAAAGGGAGAATGAGGTTTTCAAAACTTGGGGGCGAAAAATATAACTTAAGTTATTTTCAAAGCACAAGAGGAAATTCAGTTTCTATTAAAAGGCCTTTTAAAATTATTGAAAAAAACAAAGTGGTTAAAGGACGGAACAAACAAAATCAAATATCAGCAAAATTAAATTTTTCGACAAGATCGATATATAATAAGGAGCTACAAGTTTTTAAAATAAGAAATATAGATTTTAAAGAGTTCCAAGGAATTAATGAAGAAAATCAAGTGCTCCCTGTATATTTAAAAGAATTTAAAACAAATTTTTGGGACGAATTTGAAGATGAGTAAAATAAAAAAGAGCCTTATCTAAGGATAAAGCTCTTTTAAATCAAATAATAAATTATATGTTAATTAGGTAAAATCACTTTATCAATAACATGAATAACTCCATTGTCAGCTTGAATATCTACAGCAACGATGTTACTGACTCTATTATTACCATCAGTTAATGTTGCTCCGCCAGTAATATTTGCGGTTATTGGACCTCCTAATGTGTTTAGTTCTAAATTGTCAGATAAATCAGTTGAATAGGCGCTTGTTCCTCCAATTACGTGGTAGGTTAACGTAGACTTTAAAGTAGGCTCATCAATATCACTCAAAGACTGAACACCAAGCTCGGTTAATAGATTAATAAACGCTTGATCAGTAGGTGCAAAAACAGTAAATGGAGCAGGATCAGTCCCAACATTTGTGCTTAATATAGAAGCAAAATCAGCAGTTAAGTCAGGTCTTGTTAACGCAATAAGTAAATTAGTAAGTCCTTTGTCAGCTATTGCAAAAGTTACAATTGATGGAATAGGGACTACTCTATCTACAGCGTGGATAACTCCGTTTGTAGCATATACATTTCCTTGAGTGATTCTAGATTCTCCGTTTAATGTTACTCTCATATTCACTTGTTCAATATGCATTGATAAATTTCTCATACTGTCACCATTAATATATTGCGCTGCGCTTGTATAATAACCTGTTTCGAAATCTCTATATGTAACTTGACCCTCAATAGCGTGGTTTAAAAGCACCTTTTTAAGTACACTCACAGGAACATCATCAATATTACTAAAGCCAGATTCCATTAAAAAACGATTAAAGGCCATATTGTTAGGAGCGAACAAGGTATACACATCATTAGCGTTTGATCCATCGAAAGCGGTATACAAACCTGTTTTTTGTAATGCATATGCCAGAGATGAATAATTAGAGCTTGTAGCAACTTGTTCAAAAATTGTTTTGGGCACCATGTCATAATCATCGTCATCATTGTTAGAACAAGATTGAATTGTCAATGCCAAAAACAGTACAGTTAATAATTTTAAATTTTTAATCATTTTAATTTTTTAAGTTTATACAATAAACAAGACAAATAACGTGCCAAGCAAAAAAAAATTATTTAAAATATTTGTGTTTATTTCAATTCTATCTCTGGGATTTTATTTGTATTCACCTGATATTTCAGTTTTAGAACTAAAAAAAACATACGCAAATCAATATTCAAAATTTATTGAAATTAATGGAATGAATGTTCATTACAGGGATGAAGGAGAAGGTCAAGCAATTGTATTATTACACGGTACTGGAGCTTCATTACATACATGGGATAAGTGGACTGAGGAATTAAAAAACAACTTTAGAGTTATCAGACTAGATTTGCCCGCTTATGGATTGACTGGCCCACACCCAGAAAACAAATATTCGCTACCAGATTATTCTAATTTTTTAAATTCTTTTGTTGAGTCTATTGGGGTTGATAATTTTATTCTTTCAGGCAATTCACTTGGTGGAGCAATTGCATGGCACTACACTACTGAATATCAAAATAAGGTCAAATTATTGAGTCTATTAGATCCTGGAGGATTTTATAATAAAGACAAGCAAAGCCCATTAGTTTTTAGATTAGCTAGAGCTCCAGGAATTAATAAAATTCTTCGTTATGTAACTCCTAGATTTTTTATTAAAAACACTCTAAAAGAAGTATACTATGATAAAACAAAACTGACAGACAAAAAAATAGATACTTACAGAGATCTGATATTAAGGGAAAATAACAGAGAATCATTTATAAATCGATCAAAATCTTCGTCAGTAGACTATACCCAAAGATTAAAATCAATAGTCATTCCTACGCATATTTTATGGGGAAACGAAGACGAGTGGATTTCAGTAGAAAACGCAAAACTGTTTAGCGAGATGTTACCTAATAATAGAGTAGACATAATGCAAGAAACAGGTCACCTTCCAATGGAAGAAAGACCTTATGAAAGCCTAGAACTGTTGCTAAATTTTATAAATGATAATTAATGATTTTATCTAATTCTATATTTACTTTTTTTAAAGAACTCAAGGTTAATAACAACAGAGAATGGTTTTTAAAAAACAAATCAATATTTAAACAATATGAAGTTCAAGTCAAAATTTTTGGAGAAGAATTAAAAAATAAATTGAATGAGTTTGATAGTATTGACAGATTTAAATTATTTAGAATATACAGAGATGTTCGCTTTTCTAAAGATAAAACTCCGTTTAAGACTCATTTTGGACTCACTTGGCACAGAACTAAACCACTGTACAGAGGAGGCTATTATTTACACATATCGCCTGATAAAAATTTCTTAGCATGTGGGTTTTGGGATCCAAATCCTAATGATCTGAAAAGAATAAGACAGGAATTAGAATATGATGCTAATGAGTTTAGAGATATAATAAATGCCAAGGATTTTTCTTTAGTTTGGGGAGCTTTAGAGGGAAGTGAGTTAAAAACTGCACCTCGAAATTTTGATAAAAATCATCCAGATATTGACTTGATTCGTAAAAAACAATATATTTTTTCTATAAATTTTTCTAATAAAGAAGTTTGTGAACCTAAATTTATTAATAGACTAGAGGATGCTTTAAAAAAAGTTAGGCCTTTCACTGATTACATGTCTGATCTATTAACCACAGATGAAAACGGAGAATTTCTATTTTAGTTTTTTTAATAGATTCTTAAGACCATATAAAAACTATATTGTTTTTTTACTCCACTGTAATAGGTTTGGGTTTTCCAACCCCAACACCATTTCTAACATTCAATCTTAGTGTTCTTACCAACAAATTCGTTTACCGAAGAAAGTTAGATAAATCACATCAAAAAACACATAATAAAATCCTTCAACTTAAAAACAAAGGGTTAGGGTACAGAAGTATTTCAAAAGAATTAAATAGGTTAGGATTTAAGAGTTCATTGGGAAAAGATTTCTATCCCTCTTTAGTTTCTGTTATTTGGAAGAAAATAGAGAAAAAACAAAGGATTTTGAACCAACCTGAGGTTATGGAATATTCAGATTTTGATATTGAATTGATTCGAATATATAAGTGAGTTCTAAAAAATGGTATATAACCCTTAAAAATATTACTTCAAGAAATGTCTTCTGTCTCTTTCTTTTGAAAACTTTTTCATATTGAAGGATTGACTTTCTCCTTTAGGGATTGATAACGAGTTCCATTTGTTTCCACAAATGATTTTTCCAATCATTACTATCTGTCCTACGTGGTATGAATAATGACAAAGTTGTCTATTAATAGACTCGGTTACTGTATGACCTTCGTTCCTTATGTATATAATTTTTTCTAAATCTTGAAAATTAAGTTTCTCAAGAGTGTCAAACAAAACCTTCCATCCTTTTTCCCAAATTTCCATCAATTCCTTTTTAGATTTGATAGTGTCTTCGAATTCATCATCTCTATTTCTAGATTCTTTTTCTCCATCTGAAATTAAAAAATCTGTCCATCTAGAGACCATATTACCACTAAGGTGTTTTACAATCGTATTTATACTATTTGTTTCATTATTTATTTGAAATGACAATTTAATCTCCGGTACTTGTTCAATTGTTTTTTCACCTAGTTCTTTGTAGTATCTAAACTGAAGTAAACACGAATTTAAAAAAGTAGATGACATAGTGTAAAATTACATATTTTTTAGTGGAACTAATACAACCTTAAATCCTAAGAATATTGGGGTTGGAAAAGATTACTCTACGGTAACGGATTTTGCTAAATTTCTAGGCTGATCAATATCACAACCTTTTTTATTTGCGATATGATAAGATAAAAGTTGAAGCGGAATATTAGCTAAAATTGGAGCAATAAGTTCATCGCAATTTGGAATTTCGATGATGTGATCAGCTAATTGTTCTATTTCTTCATCGCCCTCACTAACAACCGCTATAATTTTACCCCCACGAGCTTTAATTTCCATTATGTTGCTAACAACCTTGTGATAATTACCCTTTTTTGTGGCAATTACAACTACCGGCATATTTTCATCAATAAGAGCAATAGGGCCGTGTTTCATTTCTGCAGCAGGATAGCCTTCAGCATGAATGTAGGAAATCTCTTTAAGTTTTAAAGCCCCCTCAAGAGCAATTGGGAAATGATATCCTCTTCCTAGATATAGAAAGTTTGATGCATCAAGATAATTTTCAGCAATATCCTCAATTAATGAATTAGATTTTAAAACCTTTTCTATAGTTTTAGGTAATTCATACAGTTCATTGAGAATTCTTTTATAGCGTTTGCTTTCAATTGTTCCAAGTTTTTCAGCCAAGAAAAGCCCCATAAGTAACAGCAAACTTATTTGGCAGCTAAATGCTTTTGTTGATGCCACACCAATTTCAGAGCCTGCATGTGTATATATACCAGTATGGGTCTCTCTAGCAATTGACGATCCAACTACGTTACAAATTCCGTATAAAAAAGCTCCTTTTTCTTTAGCCATTTTTATAGCAGCAAGTGTATCAGCAGTTTCCCCAGATTGTGATATAGGAATAACGATGTCTCCTTTATTAATAATAGGATTTCTATATCTAAATTCAGAAGCATATTCAACTTCAACAGGAATTCTTAATAATTCTTCAAAAAAGTATTCTCCCAATAGACTTGAATGCCAGGATGTCCCACAAGAAATAAAAATAATTCTGTTTGCAGAACTGAATTTTTCATAATATTTTTTTAGAGAAGAGATAGAAATTTTTTCTTCAGGTGACAATAACCTTCCTCTAAAAGTATCTGTAATTGATTGAGGTTGTTCAAAAATCTCTTTTAACATAAAATGATCATAACCATCTTTTTCAACAGCTTCAATATCTTGTTTTAACTCTTGAACGTATGGGTCAATTATAGAGTCTTTTTTGATTTCTCTTAAAGTAAGTCCTTTTTTTAAATTTACAATTACCATCTCATCGTCGTTCAAGTAAACACATCTTTTAGTAAACTCTAAAAACGGGGTTGCATCTGAACCAAAATAATATTCAGATTCTCCAACGCCAATTGCCAAAGGACTTCCGAGTCTAGCTCCGACAAGCTCTTTTGGGTTTGTTGAGTCAAAGACAACAATAGCATATGCTCCAACAACTTGTTTTAACGCGTAATAAACAGCTTTTCCTAATTTGACCTTTTTGGTTTTTTTAATATCCTCAATTAGATTGACTAATACTTCTGAATCTGTATCTGAAGTGAAAGTATACCCTTTTTTCAAAAGAATTTTTTTTATCGAATCGTAATTCTCAATAATCCCATTGTGGACTAAAGAAATTTCTCCTGAATTTGAAACATGAGGATGTGAGTTCGCTTGATTTGGAGGTCCATGAGTCGCCCATCTTGTATGACCAATTCCAATTGTCCCCTTTTTATCTTTTTCATTAATAAACAGATTTTCAAGAGCAGACACCTTCCCTTTACTTTTTTTGATTAACAATTCGTCGTTGTAAATCATTAACCCTGACGAATCGTAGCCCCTGTATTCTAATTTTTTTAGTCCATTAATTAAAATATCATAAACAGGCTTTTCACCTATATATCCAACTATTCCGCACATTAGTTTCTAATTACCATTTGAAGTTCCTTTTTTTTAAACCCTATTTTTTCATAAAATTTTGAATTTTCGTCAGACGAACTAAGAACAATTTTATCACAGTTTTTTTGCTTTCCTATTAGAATTAACCTTTCAACTAATTTTTTTCCTACTCCTTTACCTCTATATTTTTCATTTACGGCAACATCTTCAATGATACCTAGGATTCTTGTTAGTTTTTTGATAATATGTATTGAGGCTACTCCAACGATTATATCTTCAATGGAGATAACAATTGTTGATGAGTTTGGATCACTAAGATATTTCGGGTTAACAGGTTTACTAAAATTTCCACTAAAAGAATTAGTCCAAATATCAATTACTTGTTTTATATCTTTAGGTTCTAAAGTTCTTATTTTCATAAAAAAGCGAAAATAAGAATTTAGTCGATATAATTATATAATTAGTCTATAAATTTAAATTTTTAGTCGACAACATTCATTTGCTTGATGTAAAGATTTACAGAGAGCTTAATGTCGTCAAGAATCAATCTATCACCTAAGTTTTCGAAAAAGCTTCCTGAACCGTATTGGACATTATATTTACTTCTATCGAAAACTAAATTTGAAACAAATCCACCAGCTTCACTTATTAACTCAAATTGAATAGGGTGTGTTATTTCTTTAATGGTAAGAGATCCGTCAACTAAATAACCGTTTTCAATTTTTTTTGATGAGAGTATTGTAAGTTTAGATTTGTTATGTTTTTCAACAGAGAAAAAATCATCAGATCTTAAATGACCCTCCAACCTCTGTTTACTTCCTCCAGATAAATCTTCAACCGAAATAGAGTTCATATCAACTGTAAAACTACCACTACAAAGATTAGGGTTATTTTTCTGATCTTGCTCGCAAAAAATCAGTTCGCCTTTTTCAAAGGTTAAAGAACCGTAGTGCTGGCTGCCAGTAATTTTTTCTCCAACCCATTTTATAGAGCTACTTTCAATATCAATTAATACAGTTGCCTTTTTATCAGTTTGAGCTGACATGGACAAAAATATAAAGTTGAATAATAATATAAATGTTTTTAAATTCTTCATTATTTAAATAATTTTCAAATTTTTACAGACAATAAATACTAACTTCCTCTTCCAGTTTTTCTTACACCACCTGATTTAGCATTACTGGATTTGTTTTTAAAGTTTTGTTTTACTCCTTTTTTGTTTGGAGCATTTTTTTCCATTCTATTTCCAAAAAATTTACTTCCCATAGTTTTATTTTTATTTATAATTTCAAATATTATGCCAATAATTGTTCAAAAAACCCTCCGATTTCTTTTTCTTTATCAACAAAGTGGATTTCTAAAATCCAATGTTTTTTCTCACCCTTCTTGTTTAAATCAAACATATTAGTGTGATTATCAGGATGAATGTAATTAGTTTTATCCTCTTTTTCAAGTTTTTCATGAGGATATTGTCCAACAATATGTCCAGCAATCTCTCCTCCAAACTCCCATCCGTATTTTTTAGCTAGTTCATTACAATAAGCATACAATTGAGCCCCGGTTATTTTTGATTTAGAATTAAAATAATCTTTACCCTCAAGCCAGGCACTTTCAATATCCTCTCTTAATTTTTTTTTACTAGAGTCATTTCCAATAACATAGGTCCTTCCAAAATCCGCCTCCCATTCTTCAAAAACAGGACCAAAGTCTAAGAATAATATGTCATCATTTTTTAAAATTAAATTCTCAGGATCTTCATTGTATGGATATAATGTGTTTTTACCACACCTCACTATTCTTTTATGCCAGTACTTTTTAATTCCAAACATTTCAAATGCTAATTCGAAGATCAATTCATTGATTTTATTCTCAGAATTTCCAGCAATTAATATATTTCTGTTTTCTATTTCATTAAATAATTGTTGAGCCTTTTTTTCTGCTTCAATTAAATTTTTTAGAGTTAAATTCATTAATTAAATATAACTAAATTGTATTATCAATCTTAGATTAAATTTTATGAAAAAATTAATTTTTCTGCTTTTATTTTTTGTCAACTTAAATGCTCAAAATACAATTTTAAATATTGGACATCGTGGCGCAAAAGGTCACGTGGCAGAAAACACTGTAGCATCCATTAAAAAAGCTATAGAATTAGGAGCTGATGGGATTGAGATTGATGTTTTCCGCTGTTTAAGTGGTGAAATAGTTGTTTTTCACGACAAAACCTTAGATAAATTAACTAACGGGTCGGGTTATATTGAAGAAAAATCTCTATCAGAATTAAAAGAATTAAAGGTTCTTGGGTCTAAGCATTCAATACCCACACTTGAGGAAGTGATCAAGTCGATAGACAGGGGGGTTATTTTAAATATCGAACTCAAAGGGCCCAATACATCAGAAGGATCTTTAGAAATGGCTAATAAGTATATTAAACTAGGTGAAATTAATTCATCTGACATCCTTTTTTCTAGTTTTAATTGGAAAGAATTATCAGCCTTAAGAAAATTAGATAAAAATGTAAAAATAGCCCTTATCACTGAAGATGACCCTTTAAAGGCAATTCCTATTGCCTTAACTTTAAATGCTGTTGCAATTAATCCTAATTATAAGAAATTAAACCAGCACAATATTGAAAAAATAGTAAGTTCGGGTCTTAAAATATATACCTGGACAGTAAATAATAAATTCGATATAAATAAAGTTAAAAAGCTAAAAATTAATGGTATAATTACAGATTTTCCAGAGAGGATTTAACATCAATTTTAAATAAGCTTGATAGTAGCCTTATAGGCTGCCATTTTTTTGACCTATTGCAATAAATTTTATGACTAGTACTTTTAGGCTCCATTAATTTACCGCTAATTGCATTTTCAATAATTTCTTGCTTAGAGTATTCTTCTGTTTTATTTGTAACAATACTTTCGGAAAAATAATCAATTTTAGTAACAGGTATTTTTTTAAAACCAAGTTTTTTGAGGGTAAAATACCTGTGGTGTCCATCAATAATAACCATGCTTTTGGAACAACACAAAATAGAAGAGATTATAATATAATTCTCAAATGATTTTAAAAAGTTGGTTAAAGTTGATGAGTTTTTTTTAATTGTTTTTTCGTGAGGGAAAAGCTGATTAGTATCTACAAGCTCTAGACTTTTGATTATAGTGTTATCAAAATCTATTGAATACATTTTAATAATATGTGTAATAAGCTACAGCAACTGCAACAATTACAAGAAGAACTATGGCAAACGTCATTACTCCATAAACGTTATTAGAGATAAGAAAATCAAATTTATTTTTCATTATATTTTTTTATAAAAATACTAAATTTCTTTAAAAAATTAATCTACAACAGCTTGGAAACTTTTTTGAAGTTAATTTCATTCAAACTGGAAATCACAAGGTCAGCATTATCGTAATTTTGATTCTTTGAATTATAGCTGTTATAACCCACGCAATATATGCCAGCAGATTTAGCGGCAATAATTCCGTTTGTTGAATCTTCAATAACAATACATTCTTTTTTA